>MPLU02215402.1_pt1 | contig 44588 bp, 33 predicted proteins | sample 1617381 | NCBI WGS metagenome assembly MPLU02 (sample SAMN05944801, study PRJNA350692) | marine metagenome | biome: marine; feature: ODZ; material: water; isolation source: 90 m water sample filtered on 0.2 um supor filter | place: Pacific Ocean | collected 2012-04-08 | depth 90m m
CTGCTACTCATTGGACTGGTAGGTACTGTTGTCACCATAGGACTCCAGGACCAGAAGAACGCCACTCAACTTGCCTCGGAGAACCAACCTCCGAATAAGCCCGCGCCTTCTTCCCAGAAGCCTACCCAGCGGCCCAAGCAACCAACTCAACCTGCAGTACTACCGAAACCGAAGCCGGAACAGCCAGAATCAAAACCAGAGCAGCCGAAATCAAAACCAGATCCGGAGCCCGATCCGAAAACGAAACCAGATCCGGAGCCAAAACCGAAGCCGGATCCGAAGCCAGAGCCGCCGAAACCAAAACCTCCGACACCGCTTCCACCTGCTGAGTTAACAGCTCTGACCGCGGGTCTCAAGAGTGCTCGTGAAGTCTTGCGAAACCGTGACGTCAAGGCAGCCCTGGAAACTCTCAAGAAAATTGAACCGCTCGCACGCTTCCCGGAACAACGGGCAGCCTGGGAGCGGCTGGAACAACTACGATTCTACGCCCAGGCTTTTGATGACCAGCTACGCAAGGCAATCCGGGGGCTGGAAAGCGGGTCGGAGATCAAGATTAGTGCGTCCACGATCCTGGCGGTGGTCGAGGTAAATGACACCAGTATCACGGTGCGGATCGCCGGCCAGAATCGCAACTACCAGATTGAAGAACTCAAGCCGGGGATTGCGGTCGCCATCATCAAGCAATCCTACGATCTCAATGACGCTAACATTTCGGCAATCCTGGGTGCCTACATTAGCACGCTCCCAACATCAGACGAGGAAGACCTGGCCAAGGCCGCGGAATACTGGCAGGACGCCATCAACAAGGGAGCCAAGCTGTCGGAACTGCCCACCATCCTCGAAGAAAAATACGAACAGCTCAAGGCAAACCAGTAGATCGACCGTTGGCACTCACTTCTTCTTGCCCTGGGATTTCTTACCCTGGGATCCTTTTTTCTGGATCTTGGCCCAGGTGTCTCGCAGGGTCACAGTGCGATTGAAGACCAGTTTCCCTGCGGAGGAATCATGGTCAACTGAAAAATAGCCGGTACGTTCAAACTGGTAACGCTGACCTGGCTGTGCTGATTCCAGGCTCTGCTCGATGCGACAATCCGTCAGCGTCACCAGTGACTCCGGGTTCAGGTTATCTCGATAATCCCCCCCCTCGGGTACATCGCTCGCATCCGGAACAGAAAACAGGTGATCGTAAAGGCGAACCTCCGCGTGATGCGAGTGCTCTGCCGAGACCCAGTGGATCGTCCCCTTTACCTTCCGGCCATCGGGGGCTTGCCCGCCTAGCGTTTCGGGATCATAAGTGCATCTCAGTTCGATCACTTCTCCTGATTCCGGATCCTTGACGACCTCATTACAGCGCAGGAAATACCCATACCGCAAACGAACTTCTCGCCCTGGCCCGAGCCGGAAGAACTTCTTCGGCGGATCTTCCATGAAATCGGTCTGTTCGATGTAGAGTTCCCGTGAAAAAGGAACTTCTCGCTTACCCGCTTCCGGGTCTTCCGGATTATTGACGGCCAGTAACTGTTCCGTCTGACCCTCGGGATAATTCTCAATGACGACTTTCAGGGGTCTCAAGACCCCCATGACTCGCAAGGCTGTCTTGTTAAGGTCCTCTCGCAAGCTGTCTTCCAGCCAGGAAAGATCGATCATGCTGTTAAATTTCGTAACGCCAATACGTTCACAGAAATTACGGATCGAAACAGGCGTGTAACCCCGTCGTCGCAATCCGACCAGCGTTGGCATACGCGGATCGTCCCAGCCACTAACCAGGCCTTCCTGCACTAATTCCAGCAAGCGTCGCTTGCTCATGACCGTATGGGTCAGGTTCAGGCGTGCAAACTCGATCTGCTGTGGTCGGTAAACGTCCAGGGCCTCGAGGAACCAATCGTAGAGAGGGCGGTGATCTTCGAATTCAAGCGTACAGATGGAATGCGTGATTCCCTCGATCGAGTCAGAAAGACCGTGCGTGAAATCATACATCGGATAGATACACCAATCATCGCCCGTACGGTGATGCGTCTCATGCCGAATCCGGTAGATGGGAGGATCCCGCATATTCATATTGGGAGATGCCATGTCGATCTTGGCTCGCAGCGTATGTTCGCCGTCCGTGAAATCACCGTTACGCATTTGTTGAAACATTGCCAGGTTCTCATCGACACTCCGTTCCCGGAAGGGACTATCTTTCCCTGGTTCATTCCATCCGCCCCGGTATTCTCGCACTTCTTCGGGGCTCAGGCTGCAAACATAAGCTTTCCCCAGCTTGATCAGTTGAACAGCATAGTCATACAGTTGTTCGTAGTAATCCGAGGCAAAAAAGAGACGGTCATCCCAGTCGAACCCCAGCCAGCGAACATCGTCCTGGATAGAATCTACATATTCGACATCTTCCTTGGCCGGGTTCGTATCATCAAACCGCAGGTTACAAAGTCCCTGGTGCTCCAGGGCCAGGCCAAAGTTCAGGCAAATTGATTTGGCATGCCCAATATGAAGATAGCCATTTGGCTCGGGTGGGAAACGCGTGTGCACTCGACCATCATGTTTACCGGTCTTGTTGTCTTCCGTGATAATAGCCTGAATGAAATGCTGCGACGGTCCCTCCGTATCAGCCGCATTGGCATCCTGGTTTCTATCGTTTCCCTCCGCTTTGGGATGGTTCATCCGTGTTACTCCCTGGTCATGTTTGCATTTTAGCGAGCGTGCGATCCAAGCGTTTAAGGCAACGTTCTTTGCCCAGGATGGCCAAGGTTTCAAAAAGTCCGAAACCAACGGCCTTCCCTGTCACGGCCACTCGCAGTGCATGGATCAACTGTCCAATCTTGATCTGCTGCTGTTCCACGAAGCCTCGCAAGGTCTGCTCGATAGAAACTGTAGAAAAATCCTCCAATTGATTCAACTGGACTTGGAAGTCGACCAGTAACTGGCGGGCCTCCGGGGGCTTGATCAACCTTTTCTGAAATGCCTTCTCATCGTAAGGAAATTCCTCTTCGTCGAGGTAGAACTCGCCGTAATCCAGGATATCTCCTGCCATTTTCAATCGATCTCCAGCGGCCTGAACAATGCCAGCCAATTGATCCTGATCTGCTTGCGTGAGCGGCTCCTCAACACGTTGCGACTGCAGCAGGTAAGGAACAGCCATGGCAACCTTGGTTTCAGTCGCCTGTTGATCCATCAGGCGTTCCTGGAAGGCCAGCAACTTCTGCGGATCGAAACTGGCCGGTGACTTGACCACGCGTTCCAGTGAAAACTGCTCGATCATTTGCTCACGCGTAAATTCTTCCGTGTGACCATCCAATGACCAGCCCAGCAGCAACAGGTAATTAATCACGGCATCTGGCAGAAAGCCAATATCACGGTAGAAATCGACGATCACCGGATTAAAAGTCTCACTGTCAATCGTTCGCCCACATGCCTGGGCAATCCGTTCTCCATGTTCATAGAGCTGCTTGAAATCCGGATTCTTGAGATACTTGGAAATCTTACGCTTGCTCAGTTTATTCTTACTGCCCGGCTCAGCAACGTAAGGTAGATGTGCATAGCATGGCAGTTCGTAACCTAGTCCCTGGACAATGAAAATCTGTCGCGGCGTATTCGAGAGGTGTTCTTCGGCACGAATCACATGGCTGATTTCAAAATCATGATCATCCACGACGCTGGCCAGGTGATACAGGCAGGATCCGTCATTTTTCTGGATCACCATATCCTGCTCACGGGCCCAGTCAAATTGCACATCCCCGCGAACCAGGTCCGTGAACTGGCAAACCCCTTCCCGAGGCATCTTCAGTCGAACGACAGCCTGGCGTCCCTCGGCCTCGAACTGCGCAGCCTGCTGATCCGTTTCTGCCATCCACTGACGACTGTAAAGGAAGGAACGTTTTTCTTGTTGAGCAGCCTCACGTTCTGCCTGGATTTCCTCTGTCCTTGCGTAATCACGATAGGCCAGGCCTTGTTCCAGCAACTGTTCCACGGCAGCCTGGTAACGATCTGATCGCTGGGATTGAAAATAAGGGCCTCGTGGACCACCTACCTGGGGACCTTCATCCCAATCAATACCCAACCAATGAAACCCATCCAGGATTGGCTGCAACGCCTCGTCAACGTTGCGTTGTTGATCCGTATCATCAATTCGCAGTACGAATTGGCCACCCTGCTGACGAGCAAAAAGCCAGTTAAAAAGTGCTGTGCGCACTCCACCAATATGCAGGTACCCCGTAGGACTTGGAGCAAAACGCGTACGAACCATAATGCCAGATCTCCCCCTCGTTTTTGAAGTGCTCCAGATTAGATTGCAGGCTCTGGTAGCGCAAGGGGGGAAGCCTGCAAAAAACGGAGGCACCAGAAAAATCCGTGAAAAAGCTAACCGAGACGTTGACAGGAGTACGATACATTTGTACAGTACTTCTCCCCGGGGCGAAAGTGGAGTGCTGACACAGAAATTCACCTTTCCGCCTTGTTTTCAAGTACTTTTCACGATTTCTCGGAAAAACATGGATCATGCCACGCGACCCAAAAACCTCGCAGAATACCCCCTTGATCCAGGCATTGCGGCAGCAAATCAAACCGCATACCACGGAGGTTTCTCGCCAGGAAGCGATTTCCAGTGGCTGCCCGGGATTCGACAGGATTTTACCGGGAGGGTCTTTCCGGCGTGGGCAATTAGTCGAATGGCTGGAAACGGGTCCCGGCAGCGGAGCGACCACACTGGCCTTAATCACCGCTCAACAGGCAGCGCAACGGGGAGGGATCATCACGATCATGGATCGGGAAAAACAATTTTTCCCGCCTGCTGCAGCTGCCCTGGGAATGGACTCGAACAACTTGTTAATTATCCAGGCAACTTCCTGCCAGGATCACTTCTGGGCACTGGACCAGGCATTACGTTGCCCGGCAATTGCTGCCGTCTGGGCCTCGTTAGCACATATCGAACCACGCGACTATCGCCGACTGCAACTGGCCGTTGAGCAAAGTGGTTGCCTTGGTTTATTCACACGTCCCATGCAGGTGCAAGGCCAGCCTTCCTGGTCACAAATCCAACTACTGGTGGAGCCTCAAGGAGGCAGCAGCAATCGTCGCTGGCGAATTGAAGTGATGCGTGCACGTGGTGATCGAGCAGGACGCGCGGTGGAACTGGAAATGGATGAAATAACTGGAACCTTGCGTGAGCCAAGCCATGGATACAAAACGGATTCTTTGCATACGCCTGCCCAACTGGCCTCTCCAGCGACTGATGGCCACCCGGGCTGAGGTTATCGATCGCCCGGTGGTTCTTGCTTTTCGCGATCCGCGACAGGGGCAATCCGTGGCTGCCTGTTGCCACGAATCCCGGCAACATGGAATCTATCCTGGCATGCCTTTATCGGAAGCAACTTCATTATGTCCCGACAAGCTACAAGTCTATCCCTATGACGCACCAGGTGATCTCGAACAATTGCAACACCTGGCAACTGCCTGCAAGCAATTCAGCCCGCTCGTAGGCATGGAAGATACCAGCATTTCGTTTTTCCGCACGGGATTAAGCATCATTGACCGGCAACCCCAATCCCTGCTGGTTAACATCACGGGCACCTGGCCTCTCTTTGGTGACGAGCAGCAGGTGATTCACCGGGTCGTGCGAGATTTCCATCGCCGGGGATACACAATCCAACTGGCCATCGCTGCCACTACCGGAGCCGCGTGGGCACTATCGCATTTCGCATACCCACGAAAACCACGGGGCAAAAGTAGCTGGTTCACCTCTTTCCCCGCACACGATGCTGGCCACCCCAACACGGCTTCCCTGGCCTGGATCCTACCTTCTCAGCACACCCGCGAAGGGCTTGGAGAGCTCTCTCCAGCAGCCTTGCGCATTGCAGAAAAAACACTTCAACAACTCCACCAGGCAGGAATCGAGACCATTGCCACGTTGTATCAGCTACCACGTCTCAGTCTTTCCAATCGCCTCGGCGAACTATTGCTAAAACGGCTGGACCAGGCTCTTGGTGCAAGGGAAGAGTGCATTGACGTTTACCATCCACCGAAAGATTTCTCCGTACAACAGCACCTGGAACATCCCGCGGACAATCCGCAAACCATCCAGTGGCTCCTGCTGACTTTACTGGAAACTCTTACGCAATCGCTCACCGAACATGGACAGGGTGTTTTACAACTGGACTGCCACCTGCAGTGCGTCAGTAAGAAAACCTTCCAAACCCGCATCAATTTATTTGAAGCTACGGTCGATGCCAGCCACCTGGATGCCTTGCTGCAAATGCAATGGAATCATTCCTTCCTGCAATCTCCTGTACAGGAAATAAAACTCGTGGCCACGTGCACTGCCCCGCTGGAATCTTATCAACGTCCCTTATTCCACCCCCTGGAAACGGGCTGCCCCCATCCTGACTCCACCTCTCGCCTACCTCGACAACCTTTCAGTTCACGTCGTCTGGCTCACCTGGTCGATCTCCTGAGCCACCGCCTTGGGTCAGGACATGTAGTACGCCCTCGCTTACGCGCTGATGCAGAACCAGAACGTTCCTATCAAAACATTCCCTGGGTTGCACCCGGCAAGCAAAACCGAAAACGTTCCGTGCTCCACAAACGCACCTCCCCGAAGCGGGCATTTCCCCTGCCAGCAACACGTCCCCTGCAACTCCTTTCTCCGCCGCCGCGAATCACTGTCACAGTCGACTCCGATGGTGGCCGACCGAGCCAATTCAGATATCAGCAACAACACTATTGTGCCGAGCATACCTGGGGACCTGAACGCATTGAAACTGGCTGGTGGCGGGGCCCCACCATACGACGAGATTACTACCGAGTCCAAACCACGACGGGCCAACGTTTCTGGTTATTCCGCGAACGGCATCACCATCACTGGCACCTGCACGGAATATTCTGCTAAACAAATCATGTATGTTGAATTAAGCTGCAAAACCAACTTCTCCTTTCTCCAGGGCGCTTCTCACCCGGATGAACTGGTAACCCGAGCCGCTCAACTTGGCTACAAGGCCCTGGCCATTACCGATCGCAATACGCTGGCTGGGATCGTACGGGCACACATGGCCGCCCAGGAAGCCGGGCTACCATTACTGATTGGGGCAGAAATCACCCCTGTCGATGCCCCCCCCTGCCTGCTGTGGGCTCCCGATCGAGCTGCCTATGCCGCTCTTTGCCGCCTGATTACCCTCGGCAGAAGGCAAGCGGAAAAAGGTCAATGCTATCTGACACTGGATGACATTTCCCAATATTCCTCGACTTTACTGGCCGGAATCAACCCTTGCTGGAATGGTCCAGTACCCGTAGCGATTCCAGATGGGCCCTCACCACTTCCCGCGCTGCCATTCACCACGGTACAACACCTGGCAGGTTACCATGACATCTTTGCAGGCCGTTGCTACCTGTTGGCTGAACTTCACGATGGCAGCGATGACCGACAGCGATCCGAGCAGTTAATCGACCTGTCACAACGTGTCGGATTACCTCTCGTCGCTACCGGCAATGTTCACTACCACGTGGCAGCCCGCCTCGCCCTGCATGATGTCCTAACTGCTATTTCACAGGGAGTGACCGTAGCCGACATTGGCACTCGCCGCTTTCCAAATGCCCAGCGGCACCTCCGGTCACTGGACCAGATACGCACTCGTTACCGTCATCTTCCTGGCAGCCTGCAACGCACCCTGGAGATCGCTCAACGATGCACCTTTTCTCTCGCTGAACTCCGTTACGAATACCCGGAAGAGCTGGCCCCCAATGACCTGACTCCCATCATGTATCTTCGGCAACTCACCCGGGACGGGGCCCTTCGACGTTATCCCGAGGGTATTCCTGCCAAGGTGCAGCAGTTACTGGAACATGAATTAAAACTGATCGAGGAACTTCATTACGAAGCTTATTTTCTTACTGTCTGGGACCTGGTCCGTTTTGCACGCAGCCAGCAGATCCTTTGCCAGGGCCGTGGATCCGCCGCCAACTCCGCGGTCTGCTACTGTCTCAACATCACTTCCGTCGACCCTGAAACCAGCGATGTCCTGTTTGAACGATTCATCAGTCGTGAACGCAACGAAGCTCCGGACATTGATGTTGATTTTGAACACGAGCGCCGCGAGGAAGTCCTGCAATACCTGTACACCCGGTACGGCCGCGAACGGGCTGGCATGACGGCCGTCGTGACGACCTATCGATCTCGCTCGGCTATCCGCGACGTGGGCAAAGCACTGGGACTTTCGCTGGACCGGGTCGATATCATGACACGAAACATCGAGGGATATACACGTCATGACTCGCTGGAGGACACCTGCCGACAGGCCCACATTGAACCTGGATCACCACTGGGAAAACGCCTGGTTACGCTGGTCGATCAATTGATCGGATTCCCGCGTCACCTTTCACAGCACGTGGGTGGCATGGTCATGACCCGGGGCCCTCTTTGTGAACTGGTTCCCGTGGAAAACGCCGCCATGGAAGGCCGCACGGTCATCCAGTGGAACAAGGACGACCTGGACACGCTGGGAATTCTCAAGGTGGATTGTCTTTCCCTGGGAATGCTGACTGCGATTCACAAATGCTTTCAACTCATCGATCAGCACCATGGAAAACAACTGGACCTAGCCACGATTCCAGCTGATGACAACCAGGTTTACGACATGATCTGCCGGGCAGATACGATTGGAGTCTTCCAGATTGAGAGTCGAGCTCAGATGAGCATGTTACCCCGACTACGGCCCAGGAATTACTATGACCTGGTCATTGAAGTTGCCATCGTGCGCCCGGGTCCGATCCAGGGCCAGATGGTACATCCATACCTGCGTCGCCGTGACGGGATCGAAAAAGTCACCTACCCCAACTCCGCGATTCGTGATGTTTTAAAAAAAACACTGGGAGTCCCCCTGTTCCAGGAGCAGGCAATGAGACTGGCCGTCGTGGCTGCTGGATTTACTCCTGGCGAGGCGGACCAGTTACGCCGTGCCATGGGGGCCTGGAAACGACCTGGACTGATCGATACATTTCGGCAGAAGCTACTCCGCGGAATGCGCAATAACCAACTTTCGGAAACATTTGCAAACCAGGTTTTCAAGCAAATCCGGGGATTTGGTGAATACGGTTTTCCTGAATCTCATGCCGCCAGCTTTGCCCTACTAGTCTACGTCTCGGCATGGCTCAAGCACCATTACCCGGCAGCCTTTACGGTTTCCCTTATTAATAGCCAGCCAATGGGTTTCTATGGCATCTCGCAATTAATCCAGGATGCCCAGCGTCATAATGTATCGGTCCTTCCTGTCGATATCAGCCATAGTGACTGGGATTGCACACTGGAATTTACCCCTCCCACGCGATCTCCTTTCTTACGGCTGGGAATGCGAACGATCACGGGCCTCTCCTGGCACACCGCCGACCGCATCATGCAGGCGCGCTCGTCTGGAGCCTTTGATGGCTGGCAGGACTTCCAGCGACGCACGGGACTTTCGCGTGCTGCCCTCATGCTGTTAGCCGAGGCCGACGCCTTCTCCTCCCTGGGATTCCACCGTCGCCAGGCCATCTGGCAGGCTCTTGGACATCCTGCCAAGGAGCACCCCTTACCACTTTTTGAAAAACTGGCTGATCCGGAAGAACCGCTGATGAACCTGCCGGAAATGCCCCTGGCCGAAGAGATCCAGGCCGATTATCAGTCAGCCAACATGTCCCTGAAAGGACACCCTCTTTCCTGTTATCGTTCCCACTTGGACACCCGCCAGGTCACGCCCGCAAGCCAATTAACCTACCTGGAAGATCGTCATCCGGTCCAGGTTGCCGGGATCGTGCTGATCAAACAACGTCCCAGCAATGCCCGGGGAATTACCTTCGTCACCCTCGAAGACGAAACAGGCACGGTCAATCTCGTCATACACGAAAAAACCTGGCAGCATTACCAGCAGACTGCACGCCATTGCCACAGTTGGATCGCGCATGGAACCCTGCAGTTAAAAAACAACGTTGCACACGTTGTGGTCGATCGCCTGGAGAACCTCTCGGAAACGCTGGAAGATCTGCCGATTCGCAGTCGCGACTTTCATTAGTCACCCAACCCCTATAAAGCATCGCGAATTACCCGTAGAAATTCACGAGGATGCCACCGTTCTATTTCATCATTTCCTGTGGCACACTAAGATAAATAAATTGAAACAAACACGAATTCCGTTCGCTCGATAGCGTTCGGTTTCGAGACCATGGTTCACTTCAACGATCTTATCGATGCACCATGAAAATAGATAAATTCGGTCCTTACCAGACAGACAAGTTACTCGGCCGTGGTGGCATGGGAACAGTCTATCGAGGGACCCACGAGGAAACCGGCCAGGTCGTGGCCTTGAAAGTCCTCTCTTTCGTACACGCGGACGACGACAACTTCCGCGAACGCTTTGCCCTTGAAATCGAGACTCTCAAGAAATTGCGACACCCCAACATTGTCGAACTTTACGGATACGGCGTCCAGGATGGGCATCTGTTCTATGCCATGGAACTGATCGAGGGCAACAGCCTGCAACAGGAGCTGCTGTCTGGTCGCCGCTTCGACTGGCGTGAAACCACGCACTTCACCATTGCGATTTGCCAGGCACTCAAGCATGCCCATGACCGTGGTGTCATTCATCGCGATTTAAAACCAGCCAACCTGCTGCTGACACCAGGCAACGAGGTCAAACTATCAGACTTCGGGATTGCCAAATTATTTGGTTCACAGCAAATCACTGCAGATCGCAGTGTGATTGGCACCGCAGACTACATGGCGCCGGAACAGGCCGAAGGTGCCAAGGCCAACGTCCGCTCAGATCTCTACAGCCTCGGCAGCGTCATGTACGCACTGGTTACCGGCAAACCTCCGTTTGCCGATCCTTCCCTTGCCAAGGTAATCAGCGACCTACGGCACGCAACGCCCATCCTGCCAAGCAGGCACGTACCTAATTTGCCTGCCGAGTTCGAACAACTTGTCATGCATCTACTCCAGAAAGAACCGGAAAAGCGACTCGCAACAGCCCTGGTACTTGCCAATCACCTGCGTGCGATGGAACATTCCATCAACCGCCGGGATGCTGCTCCTGCCGAGAGTGCCCAAACCAAGCTCGATACACAACTTGGTGATGTTGACCCGACGCCTGATGAGCACCCCCAGGATAGTGACACCGAGGCCGTTAGTCCCACGGTAGCAGCCTCCTCGCTTAAATCTGCCCATGTACCCGAGGCGGCTCCCACAATTGCCGCCAGCGATCGGGAACATCAGAATCGAACGCATAACGCGACCGACGGAAGCGGCCAATCAACTCCGGAAGCCGATCACTTTACCAAGGTCGACCCCAATCGTTCACTCCATCAAGACCGCACGGACGACCGGGACCCGCTGGTGGTAAACCTCGCGAAAATCGGCCTGTCTCTCTTGCTGATCGCACTGCTGAGCCTGGGTGCCTGGTACACGCTGAAACCTGCGACGGAAGACCAACTTTACCAACGCATCCAGGCGGCAGCCGACCGGGAAAACCCCGAGGCTCTCTCATCCGTTTCCCAGGAAGTCACATCCTTCCTGGATAAGTTCCCGGGCAGTCCGCATTATGCGCAGGTCCAGCAATACCAGGAACAGATTGAACTACAACGACTGCACCGATCCTTTGAGAGAAAAACCCGCAATACCAGGTTCGTGGGAGACATCAGCCCGGTCGCCCGTGCTTACCTGGAAGCCCTGCAGCAATCCCGTACCAACCAGGAAGCTGCCCGGGACAAAATGAAAGCCGTGATCGATCTTTTCTCACAAATACCCGATCCCGAAACAAAGAAGTACGTGGACCTGGCAAGGAATGATCTACGGGAGCTCGACGAACAGATCTCTGAACGTCGCACCAAGTCTCTCGCCTTACTCACTTCACGGATGGCACATGCGAACAAATTGTCTGCAACAGACAAGGAAACTTCGCAACGCATCTATCGCAGCATTATCGTGCTTTACGACAAGAAACCATGGGCTGCCGAGATCGTGAGCGCAGCTCGTCAGCGGCTGGCTCCCTGATCAGCGTGTCTAAGCGAGTCTACATGGGGGCAATACGCACCGAGCCCACGTCCGTCGTCAGCAATACATGTTGATCGAAGCTGGCGTACATCAGTTCGGCTCGCAATTGCTGGCACTCCGGATGATCCCAGAGGTTGTCATGTTCCCAGGGGTCACGCTCCAGGTCGTACAATTCACCCTTGCCGTATCCATGGTAAATGATCAGCTTGTAGCGACGATCACGATACATGGTCGCGTAGGTACCACTGCCACCAGTAAATTCCGGTGCCAACGCATCAAAGTACTCGCTGCGAACGCTGTCTCGATGATGATCTGGCTGAGCGGCATCCTTCAACAGGGGAACCAGGCTGCGGCCCTGCATGTATTCAGGTTGTTCAAGGCCAGCTAACTCGACCAATGTCGCGGTTAGGTCGATCAATTCCACGAGGGCATCCCTCTGCACACCGGCAAGAAATTTCCCCGGCCACGAGAAAATCAGCGGCACACGCACCAGGCCCTCATAGAATCGGCACCCTTTCTGAACCAGGCCATGATCTCCGAGCATCTCTCCGTGATCGCTGGTAAACACGATCACCGTATTTTCCCGTTGCCCGGTTTGCTCCAACGTCTCAAGAATGCGTGCAAACTGGTCATCGATCTGAGCGATCATCGCATAGTAATCTGCCTGCACCTGTTGCCCGTTAAAATCCTGGGGAGATCTCGCTCCGCCCTGGAAATCAATCTCCGATAATTGCGCCTGTTGTTCGAGATCACTTGGCTGAAAGTAAGGTCCGGGGAGCTCCGCAGCCGAGAATTGCTCTGCATATGCCTGCGGTGGAATAAAGGGCGGATGGGGGTCATACACGTTCACGCTCAAGAGCCACGGCTGGTCTCGCTCGTGCTGAATAAACTCCATCGTGCGTTCGGAGGCCCAGGTGGTTTGATGGAATTCCGTGGGGACGCGTTCCGGGCTGGATCGCATGCTGTCCAGATCCTGTCCCTGCTGACGCACCCACTCTGCGTAATCATGTCCCTGGGACCAGTCATCCCGCGGGGCGTGACTGAATTTCCAGTACCGGTACCCATCATCAAAACGGGGTTCGGTCCGGTGCCCCGAGCTCTGCAGGTGAAACTTGCCGACCAACCCACAATCATATCCACTGTCAGCGATCAACTTGCTGATCACGGGTGGATAATCGGGAAAGGTATCGTTTCCATTTCGAGTATTATGCACACGACTGGGGTACATCCCGGTCATAAAGCTGGACCGACTGGGCGTGCAAATCGGACTCTGGCAATAAGCATGTGTAAAGGCTACCCCATCGCTGACCAGTTGGTCGACGACGGGTGTCTTAACGTGTGGATTCCCCAGGGCTCCAATCGTATCGAAGCGTTGTTGATCAGTACAATACCAGAGAATATTGGGACGCGAGTCGTTCATCGTGGAAAATCATCCTTTTCACGAACTTAGCAGATACACGGAACACCCGGTGCAGCACCGTGGGTGGCCTGTCCTGGCAAACGTTGATTTCAGGGATCTGCTCGCAAGGTGCGTTGAATGAGATCCTGGTCAAAGTAATTGATCGCCATCGCAGCGTCCACGACGACGGACTGGGCATTAATTCCCGAGGAACGCGGACTCAACAAAAAGGCGGCCACGTTGGCCACCTCGGTCGTGGCCAGTGCCTGCTTGCGTGGAATAACTTCTTCCGCGAACAGGTAAGAATCGACATAACCCGGGATCCCGGCAGAGGCCGAGGTCTTGAGCAAGCCGGCTGCGACCGCATTAAAACGGACCCGCGAAAAATTACTGAACGACTTCACGAGAAATGCCAGGGATGAATCGAGGGCTGCCTTAACTGGCCCCATGAAACCATAGTTTTCACTGGCCATTCGGGTCGTCGAAATCGAGATCGTCACCACGGAAGCGTCTGGATCCAGTAATGATTGCAGGCTCTTGCTCAGGGCTACCAGGGAAAAGCAGGAAACATCAACTGCTCTCAAGAACTGCGACTTGTCTGTCTCGTGAAAAGGTTTGACGCCTCCCTGGTAATCGGCAAAGGCAATGGCATGGAGCAGGCCATGAAGCACGGGGACCTCCGCTGCCAGGTCCTCCTGCAATTGCTGCACCTGATCCTCGTCCTCCACGTCACAGACCAGGATCGTGGCGTCACCGAGCAGCGTGGCCAGTTGCTCTTTTCGCTCCTGGGAACGAACGCTGTAAATCACCCGCGCCCCCGCTTCCTGGAGCACACGACTCACGGCATACGCGACGCTTTTTCGATTAGCGACGCCGCAAACCAGGATATTCTTATCTTTCAGATCGAGAAAGCTCATGGTTTTGAGATGGTCCATTCATAACGCAGTAACGAATACCGGCCCGATCGTTCAGGATGTACTTTCCACTTCCGCCATCGTACAGGCAAATTCAAACCTGGCAGCCACCTTGCCATCACAACGCACCGTGGCCTGCAGGAAAAACGCCTGTGCCAACCGTTCCTTCAAGGCAACTTCCAACTGGATCGTATCTCCAGGGCGAATTACTTTCCTGAACTTAACGTCATTCATACGAGTTGCAACCGGGACTCCCTTTCCCATACCGGTCTCCCCACTTGCAGCCAGCATGGACGCGAGCAGGGCAGCACCTGCCTGCATCGCAGATTCACAGAGAATCACGCCGGGGACGATTGGGTCATCCGGGTAGTGCCCCTGGAAAAAAAACTCGTCGGCGTCAAACACTTTCTGGCAAACCATTGAATCCTCGCCACGCTCCACGATCTTGTCGATCAATAACATCGGCTTGCGATGAGGTATCAGTTCCAGTATTTCATCGTGGCTCATAGTAAATCTCGTTTACGCGAAAGCGATGATTACACGCTCTTCGGCGTGGGGACCGGGGCTGCCGGCGCCAGCAAGGCATCCACATCGTTTGCAACAATGACACCGTAATTAATGGCTCCCAGCCAACCGGACATGATAATGCCAACACTCCCGGCATGATACAAACCTTTTACCTGTTCGGGCAGGGCACGACTGACAGCCAGGCCTTCGAACTTGGTTCCAAAACTAGCCCCGTCGAGATGCTGAGTGTAATGTCGGAACGTGAGAGGCGTGGCCGCCTCGGCGTGCACGATCCGCTGTCGGACCTGTGGCACATATTTCTCCAGGGCGTCGAGCGTGGTTTCGACGAGATCTGCCTTGCTGGCCTCGTATTCTTCCTCCGGCAGATCGGCCCAGTCCTCGTAATTCGCATTGGTACTGGAAACCACCAGGCATCGTTCACGGCCCTGGGGTCGGGTGCGCGGGTAGTAAAACGAATAGGTACGACTGGTCACGTCTCGACTTAAAAGTAAATCCGTACGGAATGCATCGGCTGTCGAACTAAACAACAGATCCCCGGTGGATTCATCAATACGTTCATCCGGTTTGAATGCCATGAAGACCTGGGTACTCGAGTTATTAAGCCGCACTTCACGTGCCTGATCAACGAATGATGAATCCAGGTTCTCCTCGCCTACCAGCTTGAATATGGTCGACCTGAGATTCGCATTGGAAACGACTGCACGGCTGCGAATGTGACGTCCATTCACTTCAACGCTGTGCACGCCTCCCTGTTTCACATGAACCTGTTCCACGTTGGCACGGATCCTCACATCAACTCCGTTTTGCACCAATTCATCACGCATCAGCTGGATCAGGTAATCGGTACCACCCTGGAAGGTATAGACTCCCTTGGACATGAAATTGGAAAACACGATACCGTAGGTAATGGCCGGATCTTCCAGGGTCGATCCATTGGCATAGGTGATCGGCTCCATGAGCAATCGAATAACATCTTCTCGACCTGGAAAAAATCGCTCAAACAGCTGGCCGGTCGTCAGTTCCTGGTCATCGTAAAAGTTCATGCTTCGCACGGTCGTAAAGAAGTCTTCCACGACCTCCGGCGCGATTCCGAATTTCTCGCTCAGCAACCGCTGGAAATCATTGCGATCATAACTGGTACTCAGGGAGAACATCGGGTTATCAAAACGAATGTTCTTGAGTGGAACGATCGCATCAGCAATTTGCTGGCTCCAATAACGTCGACAGCTCTTGATCATACCGTAGGGAAAACCGTGCAACGATATATCAAAGATGTGACCCCCGGGTCGTTTAAACCAGGTAGCCAATCCGCCCAGCTTGTAGTGCTGTTCCAGCAGCAACACGGAATAACCTGCGCGACCAAGTATATTAGCAGTGGTCAGGCCGGCCAGGCCACTGCCAATCACGACCACGTCGTATTCATCTCGCGCATCGGCTAGAAAATCTTTTGGCATAAAAGTACTCGGCCTGGTCTATACCAGGCATATCTGCAAACGACCAACTCGGCTCAGTCTGATCCTCGCAACAAGTGCCGATTGGCCATCGAAATCCCACTTACGATTGTCCCCACGATACCGACATACCCCTGGTCTGTTCCACAAAGAAAAAGATTTTTCAGGTGCGTGGTGCCATCGAGTTGTTTATCAACCGCTCCATAAACGGCACCGTTATCATGCCAGGTAAAGCGGCGAATCGTCGTTGGCGTAAACATGTCCGTATCAATTACACAATTACGAAACTCGGGAATATAGTCGACCGCAACTTCCGTCACACGATCATACCATTTCTGCTTCTCCAGCAAGTAACTGTCCGGATCCAACTGGTCCCAGCGATCGAAACTCGCCAGGGAGGTAATCCGAATCACACCATCAGACAATTCTCCGTCCGACCGGGGATACTTGAAATTATTCGGGGAGCAAATGACCCCGGTTCGAGTATCCACAAGTCCGTCCGCCGGCTTGCACCAGTGAAACTTTTCCGAATCATTGTAGAACACAATGGTTTTCTCGTGATTCAGTTGCCGTGGCTGACGGTCCAGGATGGAAATCGTTTCGGTGAAGGACAGTTGCCCCACGGAAGATTCTGCAGGCTCAGTCAGGTCATCGCACAATCGCAGTGTTTCTACCATCCCGGCAGAAGAAAGGATCTTGCGACCCTGGAGCTCCTCGCCGTTGTCCAGCACGACACCAACCGCCTGCTCGTCCTCCACCGCGATACGAGATACACCGGAACGAAGTTTCAGTTCACCTCCCAGTGCCCGGAACTTCCTGACCAGCAATCGCAAGATCAGTCGCACCCCCGAAAACGGCCTGGCAAATCCCTCCAGGAAAATACTGCGAAACATGATGCAGAACTGAGCAAAATCCATGTCATTCTCGCGCGAGTTGCCATACCACATGACCGGACACAACAGCATCTCGATCAGCAACGGATCGCCCAACGTCTCCTCCAGTACCTGCCGGGCAGAGACCTCGTAATCAGCCTGTTCCAGGTCATCGTAATCCAGGAGACGGACCAGCAATCTTTCAAAGCTATCCTTTTCAGCTGGAAAGGCCCGCGATATTTCCGACTTCAATAATTCAATATCATTATTGAATTCCATCTGCACACCGGGAAACACAATGGACGAACCGATCTGAGGTGCCAGGGAAAAATCATCCCATCGCAGACGCAGCTGTCTCAGCAAGAGAGCTAACGGGCCTCGCTTATGGCCCTTGCTGGTAAAGTTGGTGACCGCGTGTAAACCAACATCGTAATCGCGACCACCCAACCTATAAAAAGAGTTGAGACCACCAATCGTCGTGTGCCGTTCCAGGATACACACGCGCTGGTCGAAATAGGCTGCCCTGATACCTGCAGCCAATCCGGACATACCTGCCCCGATGATTATCGTGTCATACACTAGTTTTTCTGCATATCTTTCATGACAGGTTCGAGATAGGCCACCGTGCTGGCCATGCTGGCCAGGTTCTCGTAATCCTCCTCGGGGATCTGCACGCGGTAACGCTTGCGCAACTCCATCACGATGTCAAGAAAGTCCATGCTGTCCAGTTCGAGCTGATCTCGAAAATTCGTCTCATCGACCAAACCACCCAGATCCTCGTCAGGGGCAATATCTCCCAGGATGTCCAGTATCTCTTCACGTATCTCAACAGGTGTCATTCCAGCACATCTCCTGATCTTGGTCCAAACAAATCCATTTCTGGGTACTAAAAACCTCTTTCCAGCCAACCGTGCCTAGACACGCCTTACGATTACCACAGAGTTAATTCCTAGCATACCAAAAGAATTGTTCAAGATGTATTCGACTGGGCCAACTTCACGGGGTTGATTCAGCACCAGGCCGGGCAATTCACACTCGGGATCCAACGCATCAACGTTAATCGTTGCATGACAGGCACCATCCTGAAAGGAACCAAGGTTTCCAACCAGTTCCAGGACGCCGGCAGCTCCCATGCAATGCCCGATAAAACTCTTGGTATTATTGAAGCAGGTCTTGTCGGAACCGCTAAAAACAGACCTCAGGGCCGCGCATTCCTGGATATCCCCACTGCTGGTCCCTGTCGCATGCGTACTGACCACGTCGATCTGGCCAGGCTTCAAGCCGGCACGCTTCAACGCCAGTTGAACGCACTGGGCTTGCCGCTCGGGATTGGGCAACACGAAATCCGTGGCATCCGTGTTCATGGCGTAGCCAGCCAGTTCCCCGTAAATCCTTGCCCCGCGACGCTTGGCATCATCGAATCGCTCCAGGATACAAACACCGCCACCCTCGGAAACAACGATGCCGTTTCGCTCCAGGTCAAAGGGGCGGCTGGCCTGGGTCGGATCCTCATGCGATGCCAGGGCTCCCTGGCTCTTGAAGCTGGCGAAAATCCCAAAGGTGTGAACGCTCTCTGAAACACCACCGGAAATCGCCATGTCACATTCACCCAGTCGAAGCATCTGGGCTCCCTGGATCAAGCCGGCATTACCAGCGGCACAGGCCGCACCAATGGTGTAATGTGGCCCGACAATGTTCATGTTCAACGCCACTTCACCCGCTGGATTGTTCGCGACCGTACGGGGATTATGGTGATGCGACCAGAAACTCGTATCGTAGTCATATCCCTTTAACTCGAAGATCTCGTTCTCGGTTTCCACGTTGCCATGCTCGGTAACGCCCAGGTAAATTCCCACCCGGGACTTATCCACGTTTTCCCAATCGACACCGGCATCTGCAACTGCTTCCTGGCTCGCGTAAACGCCGATACTTCCCGCACGTGTACCACGACGAATATCTTTTCGTGACTGATAACGACCCGCATCAAAATCACAAATTCCGGCCAGTGTTTCCCCGACATAACGGATATCGTAATCCTGGATCCCGCTGGTACCATTCAGCAGAGCCGCACGATAATCCTCCAGCCTGTTGGCATTAGGCGAGGTCAAACCGATTCCTGTAATCACGATCCGTTGATTATCAGGCAACGCAGATGGAGCAGTATCAGCAGTCATCCCGGCGGTTCCTTGGGAGGGTCATCAGAATCCTTGAAATTACCTTGCATCAGGGGGATTGGCAAGGATGGGACACACGATAAACCTCGCGAAAACCTCCGCAAAAACACCACGTCAGCCATTCGCTTCAGCGATCAGAAACTGGCCCAGACGTTGCATCCCTTCCGCCGTTGAAACAGCCGGTTGGTAACCCAGATCCTGCCGCGCCGCGCTAATATCAAAGTAGTGCGAGGTCGCCAGCTGGGCTGCCAGGAAACGTGTCATCGCCGGCTCACTCTGCCGCCCCAGGAGACGGTATCCCAATTCCATCAGGTTTCCTACTCGCCACGCCATGCGATGCGAAATCGCTCGCCTGACAGGAGCCACGTCTGCCAGGGCCAGGATCTCGTTGATCCAGTCCCAGCAGTTAACCGGCTCCCCCTGGCTAATGAAATAAGCCTTGCCCGCTGCTGGTCGATCAGCAGCCAGTGCGTCCATCGCCAGAAGGTGAGCCTGGGCAGCATTTTCCACGTAAATCATATCCACCCGATTCGTTCCGTCCCCCACTCGCCTCAGCTTTCCCTGCCGGGCACGCCGGAGCAACCTTGGCACCAGGTGCTGATCTCGTGGCCCCCAGATCAGGTGTGGCCGCAGTGCACAGGTCCGCAGACCACCCGTCATATTGGCCTCCAGCACGGCCTGTTCTGCCAACGCCTTGCTATGTGGATAATGACAAAGCCAGCGCCGGGAGTAGCTCGCTGACTCGTTCACATTCTCCTGGTCCGAACCATCGAACGTGACGCTGGGGCTGCTGCTATAGACCAGCCGCTGCACATGATGCTCATGGCAGGCTGCGATGACATGCTGCGTTCCCACCGTATTCACCTGGAAAAACTTTTTCCAGGGACCCCAGATACCAGCAATCCCGATCGTGTGAATCACCACGTCCATGCCCTGACATGCCCGCGAGACCGCCGTGGAATCACACACGTCACCTACGATTGCCTCCACCCCCAGCGTTTCCAGGAACGCATAGGAACGGCGAGAGAACGAACGTACTCGTTCACCTCGGGCCACCAGTTGTTCCACGATATAGCGGCCCAGAAATCCACCGCCACCGGTCACTAGAACATTCAACGCAACAATCCTCTCATCCTGCCGTGATATCCAACTCCCTGCCCCCTCTTCAAACAGAAGGCCCGTTGTCCTGGCTGCCCTTCTGTTATCGCCTTTTAACGGTTGCCAGGAAAGCCAGAGACATCTCGAAAAAAGTTGACTTAAGCCAACTTCTCAGCCGCCCACAACGCTAATTGTTCCCGAAAGATCTTCGAATTATGACGAATATCGACTGGCAAACTTGGGTGAATCAAAACCTCGTGCACCGCTTCCGTGAGATGGTGATTGCCAGCCAGCACAAGTAACTCCTGGACAAGTTGCCGTTGTTCCTGGTCGTCGGCCGGTTTTTTATTCGGCCACAACTCGACAATCATCACCGGTCGCTGCTGACCGGCAGGCCCCATACCAACGAGGGCGGATCGATAGATACTGGGATGCTGGTTGAAAATAGTTTCACAGGGAACGGTAAACATGATACCGCTGGCGGTTCGAATGCGATGAGTTTTACGTCCACAAAACCAAAACCGGTCTGCTTGATCGAGGTAACCAACATCTCCCATCCGATGCCATGTTTCTCCCTGATCATTGACTTTGTGAAGGGCGTTGGCCGCAGTATTGGTAACGTACTCTTTCGTCACCACTGGTCCCCGGACCATCAACTCGCCAATCTCTCCTGCTGGCAGGGGATCAACCTCTGCCATTTCAGCAAGGGGCCCATCTTCGATACGTATCACTTTCCACTGGATCTGCGAAAAACGACTTCCTACACAGGTACCAGCGCCCTCTCGGGAGCGTGTGATCGTTTCCTGAAGAACTTCCGTCGCCGAAGTCGACGCAACCGGTAATGCTTCCGTGGCACCATAAGGAGTGTAAATATCACCCTCCGGATGAATCGCCTGCTGGAGCCGACGCAGGACATGCTCTGGAACCGGGGCACCAGCAGACAAAACACGTTTCAGGGTGGGCATCTTCTCATCGGTCTGTTCGCAATATTGCCCGACCGTGTTCCAGAGTGCGGGCGATCCAAACGCCTGGGTAATCTCCCACTGGTTGATCGGTTCAATGATATTTCGCGGATCCACATCCGCCGGGCGTGTCGGATCCATATCAGGGATAACCGTGGAAACTCCCATCACGCTGTTAAACAATGCAAACAACGGAAATCCCGGCAGGTCAATCTCACCCGCTTCGATTCCATAAAAGTCACGAATCTGGTTCACCTGGTTATTAAAATTTTGGTGCTGGTAGAGGACGCCCTTGGGGGGGCCCGTACTACCTGTCGTAAAGATGATGGCCGCTGGATCCTCGGGCCCTGTCTCCACCGGGACAAACGACCGATCGGTCTGTCGCAGCAACTGCTTCAGCGTAACCCCGCCCCAGAACCAACGCCTACCCACGGTCACGTTGTGTCGTGCCTGTGAAAACCGCCGTCGAAACACGCTCCGTACCGCCTGGACCAGGGGGATCCCGACAAACCCCGCTGGCTGCACTTCCTCCAGGCAACGTAATAGATTTCGACGCCCCATGCCTGGATCAACCAGGACCATGACCATACCGGCCTTTAGCATGGCAAACACCAGCGTAACAAACTCGATGCTAGGTGGCACCGCCAGCACCAGTCGCGACCCGACCGGGATCCCCATGGCCTGGAACCCGGCAGCAAGCTTGTTCGAATCCTCTTCCAGCTGTGCAAAACTTACCTGGCGGTAAGGCCGTACTCCCGTCGCTGGCCGTTTACCAGGAACGGCCACTGCCATCGCGTCCGGCATTTCCGCTGCCACCTGGGATAACCGCATGCCGACATTCATGATACTCCAACTCCTCTCAAACCAGCGGGTACAAACTCACCCAGGCAATTTACCCTGGCCGCTGGCAACCTGGCGGGCCAGGTAATCCCAAAGGCAACGGGCAATATCAACATTCAGCGTGGTCGCCAACGCCTTCCACCCGGGAACAGCATTCACTTCCAAAACATACGGCTTCCCGTCTGGTCCCAGCAACAGATCGACACCAGCGAAGGGAGCCCGGATCACGTTCGCTGCCTGCCTGGCCAGTTCCAGTAACTCGCCCGGCAATTCCATCGCCTCGGTGCGTGCGCCACGACTTACATTCGTACGCCAATCATGGTCATTGCAGCGTCGCATTGCAAATGCCTGCTCTCCCAGCAACAGGACACGAATATCGAATCCATCATGATCAATGAACTCCTGTAAATATAACACGGCGTCCAACTGTCGCAGCGTCTTGAAAGCACGCTCGGCTAGTTCCCGTGATTCCAGTCGCATTAAACCACGACCTTCACCGCCGAACAGCGGTTTCACTACCACATCACCACCCAATTGTTCAAAGGCATGCAAAGCCTCGCCCACGTTCTGGCAAACCACCGTACGAGGGACTGGAATCCCAGCCATGTCCAGTCGGCAGGTTGCCAGGTACTTGTCGACCGCAGCCTCCACCGCCCGGGGAGGATTCAGTACAATCCCGCCCTGCTGCTCGTAACAGCCCAGCACATCCATGCGGAAGATAACCTGCTCCAGTGAGCCGGGTGGCATCGTACGCATCAAGGCCGCATCACAGGACGCCAGGTCCTGAACGCCATCGGAAAACCTTGTCTGCAGGGCTTCGTCGGCAGCCTGCGCCGCGGGCCACGTTCCGCAGCGACTCATCAGCTCCCGGTAGCTGATCGCTACCAGTTCTTCACCAACGTTCGCAGCGCGCAACAGATCCGAGTAATACCAACTCTCTGCCGAACCCAAAAACGCAACCTGCATCTCGGTACTCGCTCACCTTGAAGAACAAACTGGACCTGGCTTCTCTTCCTCACTCCGCACCAAACGACTGCTGCAACACCTCCGGACAAACGGCTCCAAAATGATGACAGTTTCCCGTTTCAACATTGACCAGTTGCACCGCCGCTGGGCTGAACAGGAGCGGATCAATCTTGTAGAAATCTCTGTCGTAGGAATCGAAGATATCTCCGAAGGGCCGGCCAAAATCAGCTGAATCATTACTGGGAATACGTCTTCCCAGCTCAACCAGTTCCTGGTCATTACCATGCATCCAGATCTTCACCACACCCCCATAGAGGACCGCATCATTGGTCCATCCGATACCCGTAAGATCATCAGGGGCTACCGGCGGCAACGGCGCGTTACCGGTACCACGCACGATTGACTTCAAGTCACATCCCAGGCTGTGCATCTTATGTAAGGCGGTTTCCAGGGAACGCGCCACGACCTGTACTGTTCCCGCAAGACTGGCCGTCGGTGCGACCAGCAACGTGACGTCAGTGGGTTCCACCCGGCAATCGTCAGCGATGCGTGCACAGACTTCGTCGGGAGGAAGCTGGCCACTCTCGAGGACACCCACGATGGAAGCCGCTTGCTCCTGGTACCCCAGTTCCTGGAATAATGATTCACCAGCATACGCGGCCCGCATGGGCCCGGATCCCATGGCAAAATAGTCACCTACCGATATTTTCCAACCGGCATACTGGGAAGCCATGCACGCCTGCAGTGGCTCATCCGTGGTTACGGTCACGGCATCGCCGCTCCACACTGCAGGATCTGCCGGGTTCAACTCGACGCAACCCAGCCCTGCCAGGCAGATTTCTGCCAGTGCGACACCTGCCTGCAGGCTACCAGGACAGTGCACGCCACAATCGACAATCTGGCTGCCAGCTGGTGACCGCTGGCTGCGAATCTGCATACTATCCGCAGCTTCCAGTAACTGTTGGCAGCGTTGCCAGCTCTTTTGATTGAGATTCACAGCTAGAAATCCGTTTTCCCAGGAGGCAACCTATCGCAAGTTCTCTGCCCCAGGGGCGAGACGTTCTCATGATCTTCGATCCCGACTCACTTGGCAATGATAGGCACCCCCTTAATTCACCTGATCCAAAGGTACTTCTTGTGCTCTCGATTACCTCGACAACCCGTAGTCGGTTATTTGCAGACACTCTACAATACCAGGTTGTCCATCGTCATCTTGGTCCGTTCGCAGCATTTACACTTGCCTTCACAACGCCTCCCAGGAAACCTGTCCGGTGCCTAGCCTAACGATCGAAAACTACGTAAAGGTGATCTACCAGATCTGCAGTTCTGGCAATCTCCCCTGTGCCTCCACCGGCGAACTGGCTACAGCACTGGCAATTTCTCCGGGCAGCGTCACCAGCATGCTGAAAACACTGCATGAGTCCGGGTTGGTCAAATACAAACCCTACGAGGGTGTCCACCTAACGACCAGCGGTGAAACACTCGCGCTGCGTGTCCTGCGCCGACACCGCCTAATCGAATTATTCCTGGTCGAAACCCTGGACCTCAGCTGGGATGAAGTCCACGAGGAAGCCGAAAACATGGAACACGCGGTAAGTGACCTGCTGATTGATCGCATTGACCAGTATCTCGGTTGCCCCCCCACTGATCCTCACGGGGACCCGATTCCCAAGGCAGACGGCACCGTCGCAGCTGCCTCCGCACAACCTCTGATTGACTTGGAAATTCAGACCAGCTTCCACCTGGTTCGGGTGATTGACCAGACACCCGCGTTTCTCCGGTATTTAAGTGATGCCGGGCTGATCCTGGGAACATGCGGTATCGTCACTGAAAATCAACAGGAAGCCGGCACCATGACCCTGCAGATTGCAGGGTCTGCCACCGTTCTCTCCCATAACGCCGCCGGGAAACTACTGGTTGAAACCGTCGAAACAGGTTAGATTATGTGCAGGTGGCGTCCCACTGCCCTCCAGTGACCCTCGCAAGGGGGAGCCGTGAACCGGGTCAGGCCTTAACCGGAGCAGCCCTAAGCGGGGTACTCTTGTGCGAGGGTCTCTCGAGGGCAGTTTGGACCATCAACGATGTCGTACGATGAGGATGAATCAACGATACCACGAGGCCAGATAGGATGTCTGTAGACAACACTACCGATGGGAACTTGAACCCCACGGATAGTAATGCACGTGAGGCTTACGTCGTTATCGCTCGGCGATACCGCCCCCAGTCATTCCTGGATATGGTTGGGCAGGAACACGTCACCAAGGCCCTGGAAAACGCTATCTCCACCAATCGCGTTGGCCATGCCTACTTGTTTACCGGCGCTCGCGGTGTGGGGAAAACATCATTGGCTCGGATTTTCGCCAAGGCCCTGAATTGCCAAGAAGGCCTTTCCAGTGAACCCTGTAATTCCTGCGATATCTGCCTGGGTATTGCCAACGGTGACGACATTGACGTTCTCGAACTGGACGGTGCCAGCAACAATTCCGTTGAAGACGTACGCCGACTCCGTTCCAATATCGCAGTCCGGCCCAGTCGCGGACGTTACAAGATCTATATCATTGACGAAGTTCATATGCTCAGCAAGGAAGCATTCAATGCACTTCTAAAAACACTCGAGGAACCGCCCGAACATGTCAAGTTCATGTTCTGCACGACCAACCCGGAGAAGATTCTCGAGACCATTCTTTCCCGTTGCCAGCGATTCGATTTCTCACCGGTCAAAACTGCTTCCATCCTGAATCGTCTCCAATTCATCACCCAGCAGGAGGGTTTGCAGGTCGCTGAAGAAGCTTTGCAGTTACTGGCTCGTCGCGCGCAGGGATCGATGCGGGACGGACAATCCCTGTTGGAACAGGTGCTCTCTTTTTGCCAGGGACAGGTGACTGTTGGAGACGTTCATACACTGCTAGGTACCGTGGAAACTCGGCAACTGGCCGAACTTGTTCAACATGCCTCCAACGGGGATACGACCCAGACCCTGGCCGTCCTGGACAAGGCCATCGATGAGGGCATTGACCTGGGGCAACTGGCGGAACAACTACTGGGATACTATCGCGACCTGATGGCGGCCACGGCCGGATGTGACGTTACCTTGATGCGTCACAGCAGTCCGGACGAGTACGAGCTACTGGTCCAACTAGGCCAACAGCTGGGAATTGAAACGATTCTCGCTATCCTCCAATTATTGGACGAAACCCTGGCTCGCATGCGTACAAGCACCCAACCCCGAACACTCGTGGAAATGGTGCTGACCCGCATCTGCTACCTGGAGCGACTTGATGAACTCAGTAGCCTGGTTACCCAGTTGCAACAGAACCCTTCCCTCCCCAGCACATCACGACCGGTATCTCCCGCCAAATCACAGCCGGTATCGCAACCGCCCGCGCACACCGTGCCCGAGCCTGACAACAAGACTCCGCGAGAGCCCGATGCCAGTACGACTTCCTCTACGCCGCCTGCTCCCCCGACCGCAGATGCAATCGAACCGACCCAGGAGGCGAAAACCACTGCTCCTACCACTCCCCTAAAAAAAAATGAAGAAATCTCCAGTGCGCCGGTAGAAACGCTTTCCGAGCCGGCTACACCGCTGGCGATAACTCCTGAATCTGCTGAGAAGATCTGGCAGCAAACACTGGCCTCTCTTGGGGATGTGACTGCGGATTTAGCCAAGTGTTACGACTGCGTAGCAATTTCCGCGCCAAATCGTCTGGCCGTCCGCTTTAAACCGAGCTATACTCTCCAAAAGGAGTCTTGTGAGCGGCCAGAACGGAAGTCCCGGTTGGAAGCAACGTTGTCCGAGGTTACCGGACAAACAATGCGAATCGACCTTGAATTGCTGCCTGATGACAAGGACACGGCAACCCCCGTTCCTGTGATCAAATCACGACAACAACAGATCCAGGACGCACAGCAACAGCCTTTCGTGCGTCAGGCGCAGGAGTTGTTTGAAGCAGAAATTCTTCGCGTGGACTCTTCCGACTAGAACTGGCTGCTCTTCCGGCACCTTCCAGGCTGGTACCTGCCTGTCTGCGACCGCACACGAATCGTCTTGGCGGTACCAGCAACTGTGTCACTCGATCGCTGGCCGATAAGGGCGGAATGATATTTTTTAGATAAGGGCGTCATGTTTAAGAATCTTGGAAACCTGACTTCACTCATCCGCCAGGCCGGCTCGATGGGCGGAAAAATGAGTGAAATCAACGAACAGCTCAAGAACGAGCGAGCGCAGGGGAACGCCGGTGGTGGAATGGTCACGGTCGAAGTTAACGGACTCGGTGATGTCTTGAACATTCATATCGACACGACACTGGTTGAATCCCGGGATGGCGAAATGATCGAGGATCTCTGTGCAGCTGCGACGAACCAGGCCATTGCCAAATCCCGGCAACTGCATGCCGAAGCCATGCAGTCCTTGACCGCTGACTTCAACATGCCACAGCTAACAGACGCACTCTCCCAGGTGATTGGCAACACGGACAAGGATTCATAACCGATGGCACAACTCACCGAATCAGTGGTCGAATTAATCGACCAGTTTTCCAAGCTACCGGGCATTGGTCGCAAATCGGCCGAACGCCTGGCTTATTATATATTACGAGTCAACAAGGCCGAGGCGCTCGCGCTGGCAGACTCCATCAGTAACGTTCGCAACAACGTTCGTTATTGCAAAACCTGCTTCAACCTCTCCGAACACGAGGAATGCCCCATCTGCACGGATCCCAAACGTGATGCCACGGTTGTCTGCGTGGTTGAACAACCGCGTGACCTGATCTCGCTCGAACAGGCTGCTGGCTACAACGGCTTGTACCACGTGCTGCTCGGTCGTATCGCACCGCTGGAGGGAATTGGCCCAGAACACCTGATGATCGATTCCCTCGCTGAGCGCGTACGGAACGGCCAATTTCGTGAAGTCATCATGGCCACCAATCCTACCGTGGAGGGAGATGGTACCGCGTTGCACATCTCGAACCTCCTCCGTGACATGCCGGTTACGATCACACGATTAGCACGCGGTATCACCACGGGCAGCATCCTCGAATTCACCAACAAGGAAATCCTGGCAGACGCTATCGCGGATCGCCAAACCTTTTAACCAAAGACCTCACTTTCCCCCAGGACACCAGAAAACAATACCCTGAACCGGTAACTATCGCATGCGATTATCTTTTGGCCTTGAAACCCGGCAACTGCAAACCCAAAAACTGGCTCCCCGGATGATCCAGTCAATGGAGATCTTGCAGCTACCCATCGCGGCGCTCCAGGAACGCATCGAAAAAGAGATGACTGAGAATCCCGTTCTCGAAATCGAGGACAAGGATCCCAACCTACCGGAGGAGCCCTCTGAAGCTACCGCTGCTGATGCTCCGACCGAGGAAGAAAAAGAACTCGTTGTCAACGAGGAAGCCAGCAAGGGGGAAGATTTTGAACGGTTAAACGAATTGGACCGACAAATCCCCGACCACTTCGATGAAATGCCCCGTCGCTCGGTCAACCAGATCCAGGCTGAATCCGACCGCAAGCACGATAGCATGGCCAACGCGATCGCCCGTCCAAAATCACTCAATGACCATTTAACCGATCAAATCGGTGAGTTGGATCTCGAACCTACCCTGGCGCAACTCGCCAATAAGATTATTTCGACCTTGAATGCCAGTGACGGCGGATTTCTAAAGGTCAGCCTGACTGATCTTTTGCCACTCGATGCAGGACCGGAAGTCATGGCCCTTGCGGAAGAGGCTTTGAGGCTCGTCCAGAAATTAGATCCGCCCGGAATCGCAGCGAGGGATCTCAAGGAATGCCTATTACTCCAACTCGTACCTACGATGCCTTTATTCGAGGAACTGCAGGTACTGATTTCCGATCACCTGGAGGATCTGCGTGACAATCGACTTCCCCTGATCGAACGAAAGACCGGCTTCTCCATTGAAAAGATCCAGGAAGTCTGGAATGAACTGCGCAACCTTAATCCCAAGCCAGCCTCCCAGTTTACCGACGATTACGTTCCCACCGTAACGCCTGACGTGCAGTTGCAGCAGAATGACGATGGCTCCTACCTCGTCATTGTCGATGAGGGCCGAACCCCGCGTCTCTATATCAGCAATTACTACCGGGAACGATTGAAACAAGGTACCGCAACCGCCGATGAAAAAGAGTTCATCAAACGAAAGGTGAATGCCGCTCAATGGTTGATGGAAGCTATTGAACAGCGACGCAATACGCTGCGCAAGGTGGCCCAGGCCATCGTGAATTACCAACAACCGTTCCTGGACGATGGACCGGAACATATCGTACCACTAAAAATGCAGCAAATTGCTGACCAGGTTGGTGTCCATGTCACCACGGTGAGTCGCGCTGTGGACGACAAGTGGATAGAAACTCCACGCGGTCTTTTTCCTCTCAAGCGATTCTTTGTCGGCGGTACCACCGGAGACGACGGCGAGGATGTCGCGTGGGACCGAATTCGCCTCAAGTTACAAGAATTAATCGACAAGGAAAACAAGGCCAAACCCTACAGTGACGATGAACTCGTCAAGCAACTGGGCAACCACGGCATGAAAGTCGCTCGCCGCACGGTAACCAAGTACCGCCAGAAAATGGGAATCCCAAGCTCTCGACAGCGACGCGACTGGACCCAGAAAAAGAATTCCTAGGCATTTCAACCCACGTCTCCACGTCAAATCGATTCGATATGCAGACCGCGTCTACGACGTTCCTTCCTTCGCAGATCATCCAACAGGTCTGCCACTTCCTGTACGTTTTCAATTCCGCGAAGCCATAATTCCGGATGCGTGCGGTCACTCGAGTTAACCTTGATGGAGCCCACGCCAACCAGGCGCTCAATGACGCCCTGGTAATACGTCACATCATCGATATCGATCACTTCGATCCGATCAGAAACTCGCGTCAGGATGCCAGACCGATGAATGAATCGTTGCGTGGTCAGGTGATAATGGACATTCATCTTGCGATACAAAACCATGAACCCCAGCAGGCCCCACACAGCGGCGATCCCAAGCAGAATATATTTACTGCGATCACCCTCTCGCAACTGCTCAAACCGAAAGATCAAAACGACCGCTAACAAAGAAATGAATCCAGCCGCCAGCCAGTTGCCGATCATCGCCTTCCCGGAATAACCACCTTCCCAGGCATCTTCTTCAGGCTCTTCCTGTTCAGCCGTTTCCGGCGGAGTGCGTAAGCGATCTGCCGGTGACGACGCAGCTGCGGACACTCCATGCAAGTCCGCCTCCACGGTCTTTTCTCGTTCAAGCGGATCAACATCACGTGGATCGATCGGGTCATTTGAACTCATTGCATTCCTTTCAGGCGAGGAGGCCCAGTCCCTGGTTAAGGTGCTACGACCAGGGAAACGGTCGGATATTATAACATTGCCTGGGTACCTGGATGAACTCAGCCCCTTAAAAAACAGCTATTTCATTCTTTCTCACCCGCCTCGGCACAATTTCCTGCCACCCTCGACCTCAACAGCTGTTGTGCAATCAAGCTCTCAACAGCTATTCTGGCACGTACGTGTTATGAGTTTCCTTAACCCTGGTGCTGACCCCACGGGCTCATCTCGAACGCAGTGCCCGCGAGAACTGGATCTATCTCATGAGATGTCCATTCTGTCAAACTGATAATGACCGGGTACTTGATTCTCGCAGTTCCGAGGAAGGCTATGCGATTCGTCGGCGCCGCGAATGCATGCAATGCAAACGACGTTACACCACCTACGAGCGACTCGAAGAACTTGCCATCAAGGTCGTCAAGAAAGATGGTGTCCGCGAACCGTTCAGCCGAGACAAGATTCGTCACGGCCTGGCTCGTGCTTGCTGGAAACGGCCGTTAAGTGACGACCAGATCAATAATGTCGTGTCGGAAATCGAGAGCGACGTATACGCTAACTTCGAGTCTGAAATTGAAACTCAACAACTCGGAGAGATGGTCATGGAACACCTGGGCAGACTAGACCAGGTAGCCTATGTCCGCTTCGCCAGCGTTTACCGCGAGTTCAAGGATGTCCATGATTTCGTGGAAGAACTCGAACCCATCCTTAAGAATCGACGCGACAACTCTTTCTAAGGTCGTCAGCGAGACCGCTGGAGCACAAACTCTGGCAGCCTTGTTAACATCTCCGCCGCTGGATTGCTAGGCAATCCTCGCAAGCACTGTCCGGCCTGCGAGGCAAACTCGAGCGCCCGCTCGCGGGCATACTCAATTGACCGATGCTCTGCCAACAATGGCCCCAGTCTGGCAGCCCGGTTTTCCGAGGGCCCCTGCATGATTTCCCTGAGTTCACCGCGTTGCGTGTCACCAACCTGCTGCCAAAGATGGATCAGTGGCAATGTTGATTTTTGGTGTTCAAGATCTGTCCCCAGCGATTTCCCCGCCTCTGATTCCTCTCCAACCACATCGAGCAGGTCATCAACAATCTGGAAAGCCTGCCCGAGAAAGCGTCCGTATGATTCCATCTTGTCTGCCAGTCCGTTCACGTTCCCCGACTCCGGCATCCCCAGTCGGCAGGCACAGGCACAGAGGGCAGCGGTCTTGGCTTCGTTGACGGCTAGATACTCTGCCTCCGAGATATCAAACTTCCCCTGGTTTCCTTTCTGTCGAATCTCACCTTCACACAGCTTATTCGTCGTTTCTCCGATCAATCGACAGGCCCACGTTGAGTCCAGTGTACTGGCCAAATAAAAGGCATGCGTAAAAAGAAAGTCACCGAGCAGGATACTGGCCTCGGTATCCCAACGGTCGTTAACCGTGGGACAATGTCGCCTCATGGTAGCTGCGTCCAGCACGTCATCATGAACCAACGTTGCTGTGTGGATCATTTCCACAACCGTAGCCAATAGAACATGCCTGGACGTGACCTCACCCACCGATTTGGCAACCAACAACAGCAAGATCGGTCGCAACCGTTTTCCGCCGAGCAAGCAACCGTAACGAACCAGGTCATCCACATAGGGAACCTTGCTTCGCATCTGCTCGGCCAACATCGCTTCAACGGCAGCCAGTTCCTGCTCGACCGGCGCCGCATATACAAGTCCCGCAAGTTTCTTCTGAGATAAATCGGCGGTCGAACTCAACGTTTGCCTCCTGTTGAATTCATGATTGATAATTCGGGTGAACAAAGTCTCCGCTGCGTCCACCCTTCTTTTCGAGTAACGAAAGATCTCGAATAACCATTGCTCGATCAATTGCCTTACACATGTCATACACGGTTAAGGCCGCTGTACTGGCTGCCACCAAGGCCTCCATTTCAACGCCCGTCTTGGCCGTTACTGCCGCTTCCGCTTCAATACGAAGTTGAATGGGCGACGGAAACTCGTAGCTGACCGTCACCGAGTCCAGCGAAAGTGGATGGCACAGTGGAATGAGATCGCCTGTCCGTTTTGCTGCCATGATCCCCGCCAGGCGAGCCACTTCCAAGACATCACCCTTGGTGAGACCACGATCACGGATTTTCTGCAGCGTTTCTTCCTGCATTTCCACGATAGCTACGGCCCGGGCCATTCTTGCGGTCACCGCCTTAGCGCCCACATCGACCATGCGACTGGCGCCCTCTTTGTCGAAATGTGTAAAATCGTTCATGGTGACTATGCCCTTTTTCCGGAACGAGCATTCTAGATACGTTTGTGATAACAACACAAGGGTTCGACCCGCCCCCATGCGCATAACCCTAAACACCGTAACTGACGGCCCATCTTAACTGCATTTTTACGGGCACTGTCCTGGTATGGTCCAGGGGTATTTCAACGCGGATACCTGGAAAATAAAAAAACCCGTCGCAGCGGTCTAACTGCGACGGGTTCTGTGAATCGGCGATATACTCTCGTCAGATCCTTCAGGATCAGTCCAGGGCAGGAGCTCTAGACCAATTCCTTTCTTGATCCGATTAACGTTCGCAGTCGTTCAGCTAACAAGTTAGCGTCAAACGGTTTCTTGAACGTTTCATTAATACTCGATCGATCAAAGCTGATCGGTCCACCGACATCCGGCAACAACGCGATAAGTGTTGTGTCCGCAAAGTCAGTATTCTTACGTAGGTTCTGACAAATCTGCAGTGACTCTACCTTACCGATTGAAAAGTCCACGATTATGCAATCGGGATGAAAACTCTCGGCCTGAATTCCCGCTTCAAAGCCACTGGCTGCAACAGCCACCTTGAAAGACTTTTCCGGGGGTAGTTCACGCTTGAGATTCTCAATCAAAATTTGATCTTGTGCTACAATCAGTACTTTGGCTACCGCTTCATCTTCCAGATCCCCAAGAGGCATACCATGCTCTTTCAGAAATTTGATCAGATATTCGCGGGGTATACGACGGTCTTGTGAGCCAGGAATCCTGTAACCTTTAAGGCGACCGGAATCAAACCACTTACTAACCGTGCGCGGAGCCACTTTACAGATCTTGGCGACCTGTCCAGTTGTGAAGACCTTCATCGCAGGCTCTCCATTAATCATCATTGACTCGTCTTGACGCCAACTCTGAAAGTCACGATGACCTTCAGAAGTGACATCACCTGGCCCCCTGGGCTTACAGTTCGTCACACAAGGTGATTCAATAACCGGTTGTAGGGAACCAGTTGCTGTAAACGCTTGGGTTGGGGCTAACGATAAATTGCTTCTTTTTGGCTTAGAGTCAGTTCCTTCTGATCCGCGCCTTACTTAAAACATAAACATTGAAAACTGCCCGCTGAGCCATTCGTAAAAAACGGCCCGGCAACCACTTCTCAAATAATTTGTACTCGGCGTAGTACCAGCTTAGGAGAAGAAACTCCCCGACAAGAACTCGCCGTGCTGGGTCAGCAACGAACGAGTTCCCAGGTGAGACGCAAAAACGCCCCTGAGAAATTCCCCCCCTAAACAGTCAGTCACTTTTTGCCTCTTTATCCGTTAGGATCGGTTGGCAGAAAGATAACCTCCTGACAGTATGTTTCGATTCAAACGGGGTTAGGACTTTAGAAAGTTCCTACAGTCGTAACGAGCAATCCGCTGAGGAGTTACATAACGGCGAGGAAAAACGTAGCGAATGGTCGTAGTTATACTACGTAAGTGGTGCTTTCCATTTATGTTAAGTCATTTAAACAGAGAAAGACTTCCGCTTAGCCAAGAAGGTCTTATAAGCAAAAAAAATCCTCTCAACCAGACTAACTAACATGGGTGAACCCGGTAAGAGAGATGTGATTCTAACGGTATTTACGAATCTGCCGGTACCGGTCCAACCGCCTTGACCGTCCGAAGTGTTGTCCAGCCTTAACCTGCAGCAACGTTTGGCCCTGGATCTTCCTCATCCTGCTCTGTAACGCCTCTGGAAGAATCATTAGCTTGCTGCTGCTGAACCACATTCGGATCGATTTCTCCGTCTTCACTAACGTCCTCGAAACGCACCGAAACCCGTTTAGAGACGCCCGACTCCTGCATCGTGACCCCATAAAGTGTATCCGCGGCCGTCATCGTCTTCTTGGAGTGCGTAACGATCACGAACTTTGTCCAACCAAGAAACTCCTTGAGCACGCCTACGAAACGATCAATATTGGCTTCATCAAAGGGCGCATCAACCTCGTCGAGCACGCAAAATGGGCTAGGGCGAAACTGGAAGATCGCAAGTAACAACGAAACGGCCGTCAGTGCTTTTTCACCACCACTGAGCAAGGAGTTATTAAAAGACGGTTTACCGGGTGGCGTGGTAACAATCTCCACACCTGCCTCGAGTACGTCTTGCCCCTCCTCCAACACCAAGTCTGCCGTACCACCTCCGAAGGCCTTGCGATACAGCAACTGGAAGTTCCCTCGGATAGCCTCCATTGTTTCAACGAATAATCGTCGGCTATCCGCGTTGATCCGTGTGATAATCCGTGCCAGCACCTCCTTGGCATCAATCAGGTCATTATATTGAGTCGATAACGTCGTAAATCTCGCCTCCAGTTCCTCCAGCTCCTCCAGTGCTTCCATGTTGACCGCACCGATATTGTTCAGCTTCTGGCGTAGGTTTACGATTTCCTCTTCTATTTCAGTTCGTTCATCGATCGCCTCGGGTGTTGATTCGCCTTCCGCGGCAGTCGTGATATCAATCTGGTAATCTTCTTCCAGCCGTTCTGCAAGGCTCTTTCTCTGCAGCCGAAACTCGCCTGCAGCCAATTCCTGCTTATGCTGTTTTTCTTCGACCCGGTGCAACAATTCACGGCACTCTTTACCACGTTTTCCCAGCTCTTCACGCAAGGAAAGGATATCCGTCCGTTCACGTTTTTCATCGACGACTTGTTCCACGAAAAAGTCTTTGCGCAAGTACAACTCAGCCAGTTTCGTCGTAGCGCCGAGCGTTTCACGACGACACTCGCCAAGTCGCACCAGTGACAACGACAACTGTTCCTGCGCCTCTTCGATCGCTTGTGAACGCTCTCGATGATCTTCCTGGAACTGGACCTGGCGACTTTGCAGCGTTGTCAACTGTTGCTCACTGGTTGCCAATTCGACGCGGGCAGCCGTGGCTGCCGTAGCCACCTCACTACGCTGATCCTCTTCGCGTCTGAGTCGCTGACCTTCCCGTTCAATGGTTTCCCTCGTTTGGGCCAAGCGTGATTCCGTTTCCTGTAACACACCCTGCCGATCCACGAGCTGACCCTGCACCTCTTCCTGCTGGGTCATGACCGACTGCACCGTCTCACCCAGTTCAACCAGTTCATTCCCCTTTTCCTCAACCACGTGTGCCTGGGTTCGAAGTCGCACCCGACAATCGGTCAGGCCTCCGTTCAGGGTTCGGCCGCTGTCCGTCAAACGCCGAACGGCACGCTCCTGCTGCTCAATATTCTCTTCCGTTCTACGCAACTCCTCGACAGCGGCGACAATCGTATTTTGCAGCACCTCGGATTCACGGTTCAATTCCCTCAGTTCACTGCGCCGCGACACGAGCCCCACGACCACTTCACGAGGACCTACCACGATCGCCCCCTGGCTATCAATAAGCTCTCCGGCGACGGTCACGAAACGGGCTGCGGCACCCGTCTCCTGGCGAATCCTGCGTGCATCCTTGAGTGTCTTAACTAACCAGGTGGTTCCCAGCAAATGTTCAGCCAGACCTTGGTACATGGTTTCTGTCTGGACCATTCGATCCAGACGCCCCACCACGCCCGTCACGGCCTCCAAGTCTACCGGGATCGTATCCTCAGCCGCCGGCAAGTGATCCAGTGCCACGAAACCGACACGTCCCGGGACTTCTACCTCTCCAGATGCCAACCCCTCAATGAGCTGACTATCGCTCAAGACAACGTGTTGCGCCAGGGAACCAAGCGCGATGTCGATCAAGGGTGCCATCTCAAGGCTGGCCCGCAGCAAATCTGCAACAAGTCCACAGCCTGCTGAAAAACCGCCTTCCAGCTCCTCTTCCACTTGCTGCAGAACGTACTTGACGCCCGTTGCTAAGCCTTCCTGTTTCTGCTCCAGTTCTGTCAGAACACTGATTCGCTCCCGTACAGCACTGCGTCTGCCTTTCTGGACCGCCAATTCATCTCGCCGGCGAGTCAACAACCGCCGACCCTCGGAAACTTCCCGTTCCGCTGCTTCAAGAATGACAGCCTGTTCATCCAGCTCATTGACCATCCGCTGTTCGTCGATCTCCGACAGCCGCAATTCCTGCCGATGTGCGTGCAATTCCCTCTCAAGTTCGACCATTCGTGAGCGGGCCAGCTTTTCCTCCGAGCCGACCTGTTCCTTTTTCAACTCCAGGTTTTCCACCTCGCTAAGCAACTGTGTTGCTTGCCTGGTAGCTTCCAAGAACTGCTGACGACGTTTTTCATTTTCGACCCGAGATTGCGCAATCTGGTTCTCCAGCGTTTGCAGGCGCTCCTGGTGACGGGAATAGACGTCTGAGAGCTGTCGATACTTACCTTCTGACGCCTGGACCTGTTCCGTTGTTTCCACCAACTGCGACCGAACATCCCCGGCGCGGTTATTCATGATGGCAACTCGTAATCGCGACTGCAGGACGGCTTCCTCGAACTCACAGAAGCGAGTCCATTGCTGCTGTCGTATCAACTGCGTCGAGACGATCTGTTCACGATTACGTGAGCCCTGGTTTTCGGTAGTCAGGATGGCGTCCGCCAGCTCATTCAACCGTTTTTCGATAGCCTCGATCCGCGCATCGTTTTGCTGAGTTTCAGCGGTAAGCCCGTTTGCTTCTTCCCGATACTGATCGAGGGATTCTTCGATCTCGCTTAAACGTTCCGTAAGCTTTCCCCAATCCGCCAGGCCAACATGCGTACGTAATTGCTGCAAACGTTCCTGGTGTTCGCGAAAGCGTCGAGCTTTCCCAGCTTGGCTTCGCACGCTCCGCAAGCGTCCCTGGACCTCGTCCACGATATCGGACAGCCGCAAAAGGTTTTGATCGACGCGATCCAGTCGTCGCTGGGCCTCGACTTTCTTGGCCTTGAAGCGACTGATTCCAGCCGCCTCCTCGAACATGGCACGTCGGTCCCGAGCCGAGGCCTGTAACAGCCGTTCTACCTTGCCTTGCTCGATCAGGCTGTAGGCATCTGTCCCAACACCGGTACCTCGCAGCAAGTTACGAATATCTCGCAGCCGGCAAGGCTCACGATTGATCAGGTACTCCCCCTCACCACTACGATAGACACGACGCGTGACGTGTACGTCCGGCACATCCAGGGGGAATTGCCCGGTGCTATTGTCGAAGACGATCGTGGCTTCCGCCATATTGACGGCACGGCGACCGGAAGTGGCGGCACCCTTGAAAATGACATCCGCCATATCCTTGCCACGCAGGCTCTTGGCGCTCTGCTCACCCAACACCCACTTGATGGCGTCCACGATATTGGACTTACCCGAACCATTGGGGCCTACAACTACCGTGATTCCGGCAGGAAACTCAAACCGTGTTTTGTCGGCGAAACTCTTGAAGCCGATAAGTTCGAGTGCTTTGAGCATTTCCCGAGACTGCCAATAGATGAACCGTTACCAAGACGTCCGGCGACTCAAGGCAAACGCCGCCTGTTCCCGAACATCACACCTCGCATCACCGTTCACGTGGAACCCAGAAGCATCCAGCTCAGACCCTACTAGGTCTTGCTTCTCTTTTACCAATTACCACGTAAACCAAGATTTCATCGTACCAAAGAAATTCTTCTCCGACTCCCCATCAGGCAGCTGGGACACGCTTTTCTCCTGCTCCTTGTTGTCACTTTTCGATGGTGGAGAGGCCAACAAACGATTCGAGAACAATTCCGGCACCGGAGTCGCTGCATCCCTATTTTCCTGTTCACGAGAATCCTGGCCGTTCACTCCATCCACTACGCGATGGTACGTGCGTCCCCTTTTAGGACGAGCGCCGACGAGCAGTCGTGCCGTGACATATCCTTTTTTCTTCGCTTCCTGGAGTCCTTGAAGAATCTCCGAGTAACCTCCCCCCACGTTAACAATTCCTCGAATCAAGCTTGCTAAATCATGGGAACAGGTCTCCACCTGATCAGGCTGCCCGGTAGTGAATCGCGTAATCTTCAAACGCTGAGCATCCAGTCGGCGTATCATGATAGAAGGGCCTGCATAAAAGAAACCACTGGTATTGACGGTTTGACCATGGCCATAGACCACCACTTCCGGGCGTCGAGCCATCGAGAAATGCACCATCGGCGGACCCTGGGTCGGAACCACATGGTAGTAAAAATCTGCCAGGTTCGTCCCCCGGGAAAGGGGACTGTCCGGATTGCGAGCTCGTAACGCCTGAAAAGCCCCATTGCGAGTCTCGGCACTGGTAACATCCAGTAGACCAGTCAAGGCATCCAGGGAACTGACATGGTCCATCGCCGAGAGGGCCGCCATGGCATGCCAACGGAAAGCCGGTTCCGATTCAGCCAGTTGTGCCAGCACCGGCGCTGCGTCTTCTTCATCCAGGTAAGCCAACGCCTCCGCTGCATAAAAGCGCACATCGGCCTCCTCGGAATGCAGCCCCGTCTTCAAGGTAGCCACGCTCTCTTCACCCAGTCCCTCCAACTGCAAAGCTGCACGGGAAGCTGTCGCTGGATTCAATAGCTGCCGACCCAGCAATTCCATTCGTGTAATGCGATCCTCTGGCCGCTCGGAAATCGCGATACTTTGTATCACGTTGAGATAACGAGCAATGTTATTTCGATAGCGAGGATGAATGTCCAGGGCTATGTAATTGTCACGTTGCGGAGTTGCCAGGCCCCGTTTAGCGCCGCGGTGATATCCGTGGAACCTTGCGTTGATTGCTGCTCCAATCCGACTTGACGTACGAATCGAACTATAATCACTGGTCACGTTAAGCCCCAGCAATCGCCCCGTACGAACCTCCCCCCCACCAAGGATAAGTGCTCGCGTTGTATCGTATTGATCATCCGTTCCCCTGAAAAGCGACAACAGCAGCAGGGGACCTCCAGCCAGGCTGGCCACGTGTCCTGAATGGACTGTATTGTTGACAACCGCCACCTCACGCAAGCGAGTCCGCATAAGCCATCCGCGATAAAGACTCTTCGTCTGGGATTGGGTAGGCAGGTAAACCTCGACATCAAACCGGTCGCCTTTTTTCGCCCCCGGAGGAATGAAACCCCGTACCAAAGCCAGCGATGTATTCGGAGAAGCCAACAGGCGGTTGGGACTATCCACCTTGTGAGACTGCATTTCACCAAGCAACGTTCCTCGATGACTTGAAGCCGGAGGGTCACTTCCGGATCCCTGCAGGTTGGTCACTAGTCCAACATTCTCAACCTTGAAATAGTTCATGCCTACCGATCGGGTCAAGTCACCGATCAAACGTACCTCTGGCTGCGTATCGGCCAGGGCCTCCGTTTTCTGGGCCAGGTCCGTCGACTTATCCGACGTCCATAACGAAGAAATACATCCTGCCTGAACCGACAGGACTACCACTAATAACCATCTCATGAATAAAAAGCGCATCTCAGAACCTTGTTCATCGTGGGCCCCCGACAAACCATGTCTACACACGATCGCCGCTGGAACAGTCTATTCAACTCGCAACCCATCTCGTCCAACCGCCGGGCAAAACTCGACGATCTTCGTAACTTCAAGCTACCGAAAAAGATGGGATCGGTGCGGAACAGTAGTACCTGACGCGAAAACCGTCAAGATCGGTTCACTACAGCCCCCCCCTATCTCCCCTAGATATCCCCGGATGAACAGATCCTATGGAAATCAATGGAGACATCGTGTGACAGCGACATTTCGCTGGAAAATCAGGGGGGATCATAGCCACCGGGGTGGAATGGATGACATCGGCCAATCCGCCAAATGCCGCGCCAGGCTCCCTTGATAGGACCATACTTGCGCACCGCCTGGATAAAATAATTGCTGCACGAAGGTTCAAAACGACAACAGCGCCCCAGCAAGGGGCTGAGGGTCATCTGGTAGAGTCGCACCAGGCCGATCAGAATTCGGCTCAAGCATTCCTGCAGTCCTCCCATTAACCAACGCATGATCCTGGTACTTTCCGTGCCCCGATCATTCCACCGGGAAACCTTTTGTACTACCTAGGAGGGTGTTGCTGAACGGCTCCTTGCCAGTCGCAACAGTTTTTCATCCAACTGTTTTGCCAACCGTGGCAACGCTGCCAGGATCGCTTTCAAATCTGCTTCTGCACCACGCCGTGGCCGTATCACGAGATCCAGCCCGGCGGGAAGTGCTGCACGCGAACTTCGAAACGCTTCACGTATCAAACGCTTCCAACGATTGCGGACAATCGCACCACCCACCTTCCGGGAAACCGACAGCCCGAGCCTGCAGTACTCTCGATCATTGCGATCTGCATACATCACCAGTACGTGGTCGGCTGCATAACAACCGCTACTATAGACTCGATCAAAATCAGCCTGGTGCCGAATACGGTGAGTCCTGTTAAAAATTTGTTTACTCATTACTGGTAAAGGTCGTTACTTAACCCCTCGGACCGATATCATGTCAGGCTCACAGCCACACCCTGGAAGATCTATCCATCTTAACGTTTTATCACTCGCTCGAGGACTCTTCTTCATCAAATTCATTCTCGGAAGCAGGCACGAGAGGCCGTTGAGCCCAGGCATCATCTGCCATGGAACGCGTTGAATCACGAGGCAACTGATGCACAGGTCGATTCATGTACCTGCGTGCTATCCGACCACTCAGCCAAACAACCAGGATCATCAGGATCCCCAGCACCACCACGCCAAAAAATGCCAACAGGATAAGCGACTTGCGTGAAGCACCGAGACTAGATTCCGTGACCATCATGAGATCACTCCAGCCCACCAGCAAGTACTCCATGCTGAACATTTCGCCCGGTCTCCCCGTTACCATTGAATATCAACACGCAACTCGAGTGGATTTCGCTGGGAAAATTCTCGAATTAACTGCTGACTCGTTTCATCAATTTCTTCCGGGACCTGCAACTGCACCGTCACAAACAGATGACCTTTAGCCTTTTCTCCCTGCACACCATGATCCTTGATGCGAAAGCGTTTTCCTCCGGAAGTTCCTGGAGGAACCTTCAGGGCAATCGTACCATGGGGTGTTGGCACATCGATCGTGGTACCGAGAGCTGCTTCTTCCAGGCTAATAGGAACGGTCAACTCCAGGTCATTCCCACGGCGTTGAAACCAGGGGTGAGCAGCCACATGAACAATGACAATCATGTCACCAGGTTTTCCGCGTGCCGCAGCTTCCCCCTGGCCCCGCAAGCGTATTTTCTGACCATCCTTAACACCTACCGGCACACGGACAGAAATAGTCTCCTGCTTCCCGCCGGGACGCCTGAAGTTAATACGAGCTTCCCCCCCCGTTACAGCGGTGCTGAACGGTATCGTCACTTCATGTTCCAGGTCCGCTCCACGGGCTGGCTGACGCGGTCCCCTGGGGCCTGCTTGGCCACCACCAGCAAACTGCCTAAAGAGGTCTTCGAAACCACCCGCTCCACCTCCTCCCTGGCCAAAAATCTGGCCAAAGTCCAGGTCAGAGAAACCGGCACCGGCACCCCCCATTTGTTCAAAGTTACTGCCAAACTGGTCATACTTGGAACGTTTATCAGCATCGCCGAGGACATCATAAGCCGCCTGAATTCGCTGAAAATTCTCCTTGGCGCGAGCATCATCCGGGTTTAAATCCGGATGGTTTTTGCGAGCTAATTCCCGGTATGCTTTCTGGATATCCTGCTCACTCGCATTGCGTGAAACTCCCAGAACTTGGTAATAATCATCACTCATATCAGCAGCAACGCCTTGAAACCTGTTTCAGTAAACCGCTCGAATCGTATTGTAGGGAGGAGTTATGGCCTGCATCAAGTCGAACTAAAGACAAGAGACCTTGCAACCCGGCTCTCGACGTTCGCTGCCCTGGGCTCTTTCCCTAACCCCTTGGCCCCATTCCGGGCAGATTAAACCATGCATTCTCCTGCTCCACGCATCCTGGCATTCAGTCTCGTGACGCTGCTGGCCGTACAGGCCACGGCTGCCCGCAAGGGCGAGGTTGAAATACAGGTAATCGATTCCATGACCAAGCAGCCGGTTGCCGTCCGCATGCACCTGAAAGATTCGCGTGGCCGATCCATCCAACCCCCAGGCGTCCCTTTCTGGAAAGATCACTTTGTTTTTCCAGGAAAAATCATCCTCTCACTGTCTCCAGGCAATTACACCTTCGAGATGGAACGTGGCCCGGAATACCGCCTCCGCACCGGTTATTTCATCATCGAGCCTAATGCCACTGACAACAAACAGGTAGAAATGCAACGTTTTGTTAACATGAAGCAAGAGGGGTGGTGGTCAGGTGACCTGCACATCCATCGTGCTGAGAAAGAGATCCCGTTATTGATGCAAGCAGAAGACCTGCACATCGCACCGGTGATTACCTGGTGGAACAAAAACAATCCGTGGAACGGTAAGTCGCTTCCCTCCCCCGTGCTGAAGACCGCCGGAACCGATCGTTACTATCACCTGCTAGCGGGCGAAGACGAACGACAGGGTGGAGCCCTATTATTTTTCAACCTGAAACAACCCTTGCCAATTACGGACGCTCAACCCGAGTACCCCTCGTCAGCTGACTTCCTGCTGGCTGCCAAGAAATTGCCCAATGCTCACGTTGATGTCGAGAAACCATTCTGGTGGGACGTACCGATGTGGATTGCCAGCAAGCAAGTGGACTCCATCGGCCTCTGCAATAATCACTTGCAACGCAACGGCATGCTAGCCAACGAGGCCTGGGGAAAGCCTCGTCCCAGGATTCGTTATCCAGACCCCCACGGCAACGGGCTCTGGTCGCAGGACCTATACTATCGCCTCCTGGAGTCAGGACATCGCATTCCACCATCTGCCGGAAGTGCCTCGGGCGTCCTACCTAACCCGGTGGGTTACAATCGCGTCTACGTCCATTGCGGCAGCAAGCTGGATTATACCGCCTGGTGGGAAGGCCTACGTGCCGGCCGCGTCGTCGTCACCAATGGGCCCCTCTTACGTCCCCGCATTAATGGCCAGTTACCTGGCCATGTCTTTACAGGCGAACCGGGTACCGACATCAAGTTGGGCATCCGCCTGAATCTTTCCCTCCGAGAAAAAGTTGAATACCTGGAGGTCGTTAAGAACGGCAAGGTCGTACACCAGGTGCGTCTATCGGACTACGCCAAGGCGGGAGGAAGACTGCCTGAAGTGGTTTTCCAGAAAAGCGGGTGGCTGTTGATTCGGGCCGTCACCTCGAATCCCAAAACTTACCGCTATGCATCCACCGGTCCCTACTATGTGCAAATTGGTCCGACACCCCGCATCAGTCGATCGGCAGCCCAGTTTTTCCTGGACTGGGTGTTTGAACGTGCCCGTCAGATCGCCGCCATCCCAGATCAACAACAGCGTGATGCCATCATGATCTATCACCGAGCCGCCCGTGACTACTGGCAAAAAAAACTCGATTCTGCCAACGAGGAGTAGGTGGGGATTCGGACCGCATAAGCAGGGTTCCCCCATTCTCGGACGGTCCCCCCTGCTAGTCTCCTGTGCGCTGGAGGCTCCGCTGGTTATACTCGCGCTGAAACCTATCAAGCGGACTTAAACAGATCACCGGCTGGCCATGAAAAATCCCGAAAGCTGGCGTAACGAGTATCCATTCCAGTCACACTATCTCGAACTGGATGCCCTACGCTATCACTATCTTGATGAAGGCACGGGGGCACCCGTGTTATTCGTACACGGCAATCCCACCTGGTCGTTCTACTGGCGGCATTTGGTACAGGGACTGTCCGCTGAACATCGTACCATCGCAGTAGATCACATCGGCTGTGGTCTCAGTGACAAACCAGCCGATTACACCTACACGTTGGAACGCCATCGAGACAACTTGGTGAAGCTCGTCACATCACTGGATCTCAATGATGTAACA
>MPLU02330868.1_pt1 | contig 44435 bp, 32 predicted proteins | sample 1617381 | NCBI WGS metagenome assembly MPLU02 (sample SAMN05944801, study PRJNA350692) | marine metagenome | biome: marine; feature: ODZ; material: water; isolation source: 90 m water sample filtered on 0.2 um supor filter | place: Pacific Ocean | collected 2012-04-08 | depth 90m m
GAAGCAGCCACCGAGGAAGCAGCCACCGAGGAAGCAGAACCAAACCCTGAGACTGAAAGTTAGGAAATCACTTTCGACAATTATAAGCAGGTGCACCCGTGTCACATTGTCTTCTACCATCGCTCCGGACGAAATCGACAGAGGAGGCCGGCTGATGTAGTTGACACTAACATTTACGTACGGTGACAGTCGAATAGAAGACGCGACTGCAACCGTACAACAGGAGGGCCCAACGTGCCCGTTCGTATTTACGCGTTAGCAAAAGAACTCAACATTGACGGCAAAGAACTTGTCGCCATTTGCGAACGCGCCGGAATTACTGGCAAGGGATCTGCCCTGGCCAGCCTTGATACTGAAGAAGTAGACAAGGTAAAGAGCTTTCTTGAAACTGGCACCGGCAAATCCGGGGATAGCGAACTAGATCCTCTTGAAAGGCCTGACCAGCAAGAATCGCGTTCCATCAAGAACGTGAAATCCCGTGCCAAGGCACCTCTTAAAAACATCCGCAAGAAAGCCGCTCCTGTTGTTGAGGAAACACAGGAAGGCGACGATGACGATGCTGATGACGTTGAAGAAACTGAAGAAACATCACCAGAAGCAGACACCACGCTTGCCGGTCCAGAAAAACCTCCTGCGCCTCTGCAGCGAGATGCACCGCTAACACCGGCAAATCGCAAGATCAAGGTTTTTTCCAAGGAATCTTCCAAGAGCGACGATACCGCCTCTAAAGAACCCAAGGAGAAAAAAACACGTAAGCCGGTTATCCGTTTGGCCAATATGCCAAAGCTACAGGAAACGGAACCCCAGGTTAAAGAAGGGCAACTCAAGGCTCAAAAACCAGAGCGACGACTCTCCGAGGAACTTCAGCGTCGCCGGGGCGAGAATCAAAACGCACCGCTCAAGCATCTGACCGGCAAGGAAGACAAAAAACCCGGGATGAATCCGGCCGCCGATCCTGCAACCGGCAGTCCAGACGACCAGAAAAAGAGACGCAACAAACGCACCCATAGGGCAGATAAGTGGGTGGGTGAAAAAGGCGAAAACCTGGCTGGAATGGCCAGTGCCCGGGCCAACCGGCAAAAAACGCAACGCCGTCCACGGTCAGGAATGGGAACCGGTCCCGACACGGGGCGCCGCCCCCGAAGACGACGAACGTTGCTGAGGACGGGAAAGAATACCGCGAAACCTCGCAAATCCAAGGTTCTTCTCGAATTGCCCTGTACGGTGCGATCTTTTTCTGAGGCGGCCAGTATCCCCTCGTCACAGGTTCAGGCCGCCCTCATGCAAATGGGTGCCATGGTAACTATTAATGCCCAGGTGGACTCCGAGCTTGTTGAGATTCTGGCGGCAGAACTTGGAGTTGAATTAGAATTCAAGCAACAAGTAAGTCTCGAACAATCGTTGATCGAGGAAATCATCCAACTGGAAGATGACGAGGCATCACTTAGCGCTCGACCTCCGGTGGTAACATTCCTGGGTCATGTCGATCACGGTAAGACGACATTGCTGGATGCCTATATCGGAACGGACGTTGTTTCTGGTGAAGCCGGTGGGATTACCCAGCACATCCGCGCCTACCAGATCAACAAGGATGACCGGCTAATAACTTTTGTCGACACGCCTGGTCATGAAGCGTTCACTGAGATGCGAGCACGCGGTGCCAACGTGACGGACATTGCTGTCCTGGTAATTGCTGCCGACGACGGGATCATGCCTCAAACGGAAGAAGCAATCAGCCATCTCAAGGCCGCTGAGGTACCGATCGTCGTGGCTCTCAACAAAATGGATCTTCCCGGGGCAGATCCGATTAAAGCCATGACCCAGTTAACCCAATTCGACCTGACACCCAGTGGTGATTGGGGTGGTGATACCGAAGTAATTCAAACCAGTGCACTCAATGGAGATGGGCTAGACGATCTACTGGAAACGCTCCTGACCATTGCAGACATTCATGAATACCAGGCGAATCCAGATCGACCTGCACTTGGTATTTGCCTGGAATCTGAACAAGAAACAGGACGTGGTGTCCTGGCTAAATTAATCGTCAAGAATGGTACCTTGCGAGTCGGGGATGTCGTCGTTTGCGGCACGACTTACGGTCGAGTCAAGGCAATGTACGACACCCTTAACTCGAACCAGTTGATCAACGAAGCAGGTCCCTCGGTCCCCGTCAACGTAGCTGGACTAAATGCCGCGCCAGATGCTGGCGATGCATTCCATGTACTGGACGATGTCGCCAGTGCTCGAAGCATCGCGGAACAACGTTCGTTCGAAAATCGAAACCAGGCTCTCTCGGGACACACGGTACGAATCTCATTCGAAGACTTCCAGGAACAACTCGAGGCCGGCGTCCTCGGGCAAGCTGACGAAGTTGTCGTTCTGAACCTGATCATTCGAGCCGATGTACGCGGTTCTATCGAAGCGATCCAGAAAGAACTCGGGAAACTAGAACATCCAGAAGTCCAGGTAAAAGTCCTGCAGGCATCCGTGGGTGGCATTACCGCCGCTGATGTTACCCTGGCACATGCCTCCTCCGCCGTCATTATCGGATTCAACGTCGTCCCCGACGAGGCCGCCCGCGTATTGGCTGACGAAAGACAGGTAGAGATTCGACGCTATAGCATCATTTACAACATCACTGATGACATCAAGCTCATGCTGGAAGGCAAGCTGCGGCCTGAAAAACGTGTGGTCGAACTGGGACATGCCCTTGTAAAAAGAGTTTTCCCGATCAGCCGCCTGGGATCCATCGCTGGCTGCTATGTTGCCCAGGGAAACATTGAACGCGGTTGTCGCATTCGAGTCAATCGTGACGGGCGGACCATCGGCGATTACCTGCTCGATTCCCTGCGTCGTGAAAAAGATGATGTCAAAGAGGTTTCCAGGGGACTGGAGTGTGGTATCAAACTAACGGGTTTCAATGACATCAAACAAGATGATGTCCTGGAAGCTTACAAGATCGAGGAAGTAGCACGCACGCTTTAATTGCAGAACATTTTCACCATGGTATCACCAGCCCCCGACCACCATATCACAGCTAGACCCAGTATTAGGACATCTTGAACAGCATGAATTCTCGGCGTGTTTTGCGAGCAGCAGAAGCAATACGTGAAGTCGTCAGTACGGCGATTTTACTTGAGTTAACTGACCCCAGGATTGAAAATGTCACCGTAACCTACGTCGAAGTGGCCGGTGATATGCGAACTGCCAAGATCCATGTTTCCATCATGGGCGACGAAAAGCAACAGACACTAACGCTCCACGGACTGCGTAGCGCCGCAGGCTACCTGCAACAACAAATCGGCGAACGCATTGACACCCGTTACATTCCTCGACTCACATTTGTCCTTGACCAGGGCGTAAAACATTCCCTGAAAATCAGTCGCATCCTGCAGGATGTTCTACCCTCGGAAACAGATCCCACCGAGGAACAGGAAACGGATCCAGACAGTTCGACCCACGATGAGATCACCCCCGGTTCCAATTAACTTCCCCTGATGCTGTACATATCCTTTTGACCACGATGAGCTTCCTGATAAACTGACAACGCCATGAGCACTCCAAACCGAGCCGGTCTACTCAAAAAAACGTTTCGTGTTCTAAAAAAACACTATAAATCGGTAATCCCGATCGGGGATCGTTCCACGCTGGAACACCTACTCTACGCCTGCTGCCTGGAAAACACCCAGGCAGAGGCTACCGACGAGGCATATGCCAAGTTGCAGGAATCCTATTTCGACTGGAATGAAATAAGGGTCACCAGTGTCGGTGAACTTGCCGAGGTATTAAACGCCCTCACCGATCCTGCCGATGCTGCGACACGCCTTAAGCAAGTCCTGCAAATGGTCTTTGAAACTTATTATGCCTTTGATCTTGAACACCTCAAGAAACAAAACCTTGGTAAGGCCGTTAAGGAACTGGACAAATATACTGGCACGACTAACTTCTCTGTCGACTATGTTTCTCAAAACAGCCTGGGAGGCCACTCGATTGCAACCAATGCGGGTGCAGTACATACCATGGTTGTGCTCGGTATCGTCACCGAAGCAGAAGCTACCAAGCGACGCCTACCCGGTGTCGAGCGAGCTATTTCCAAAGCCAAGGGAATCGAATTCACTTCCCTGCTACATCAACTGGGTACCGATTTCCGAACGACACCATTTTCCAGTCGCGTAAGAGGCATCCTCCTGGAAATTGACCCCAACGCAAAAGAACGTTTCCCCAAGCGGAAAAGTCGCAAGAAAGAAGCTCCGCCCGAAAAAGAAAAGCCAACCAAGCCCTCCAAAACAGCTAAGAAAGCTGCCAGCAAGAAGGCTACTCCCAAGAAAGCTGCCAGCAAGAAGGCTACTCCTAAGAAAGCTGCCAGCAAGAAGGCTGCTCCCAAGAAAAAAAAGACCCCCACAAAGGCAACTAAGAAAACCTCCTCTCGCAAGACCGCAAAAACCGCGGCCACTAAGCCCAAACGTGCTAAAGCCAAGGCTGCTAAACCTAAACGTGCTAAAGCCAAAAAGACTCCTGCAAAGAAAACAAAGAAGGCAGCGACCAAGCGACCTGCCAAGCGAAAGCCTCGTTAACACCGCTTAGCCGCCGCTTTCTCGTAGAACCAATTCCACGTATTTGGTAAACTGTTTTCAGCTTCAGGAGCTGGGTCAATTCAGCAAGATCCAACTCGTGGCAAACAAAACCTTCGCACGATTGGCCACCACCACGTGTGGCCGCATGACCTGGTAAGTCATTTCATTTACCACCTACAAGGAGTTCAGGTGTGAATATCGGTCGCTTGCAAATCGTTCTACTGCTCACTGGTTGCCTCGTTGCCAGGGTAACGATCGCTCAACAGGAAGCACAACCCAAAACCCAACAATCCGTTGCTACACCTGTACAGGATGAAGACCCCGTAACCGTGTTTGTGCCGAAATCGCCACGTGGTGATCGCGATCGGGATCAAATTACCGCAGCATCCTTGTTTGCCCATGGTCGATTATTATTTCAACAACAGAAGTTTGCGCAAGCCCTGTCACGCTATCAACGTGCATGGCGTTATGATCCCAGCGGGGTCTCTATACTGAAGGAAATCGTCCCCCTCTCACTGCGACTCAAACACAATGATGAAGCAGTTCGTTACGCGGTCATCGCAGCAGAGAAGGACCCTACCGATCTCGAACGAATGCGCCGAATTGCATCCGTGCTGCGACAGCAACGCCAGTTTCCAAGAGCATTGAAACTTTATGAACTGATCGACCAGGTACAGGGAACAGACACGCTCGATTTCAAATATGTCTCGCTCCAGCTGGAACTAGGAAAGCTGTACTTCCTGACCAACACGGCCAAATCTTCTGCGACAGCCCTGGGACATGTGAAAGACGCTCTTGCGAATCCCAAAAAATACGGACTTAATGATCAACAAAAAAAACAACTTGAAGGAAAAGATGGATCGACTTACCAGGTGATCGCCGAGAGCATGCTTATGGCCGGAAAACCTGGAATTGCGGAGGCCATGTTCCGGGAAGTACATCGTCTAAAACCGGATGAAACACTGCTGGCGTTTCGTCTTGCCCGCACTCTTGAAAAACAAGGGCAGCCTGGCAAGGCACTCGCTCAGCTCGATACCTTCATGGCAGCAAAAACAAGTGACCAGGGACTGGCACCCTACAAACTGCTCGAACAACTCATCAAGCAACAACTCAAAGACGATACGGCTGCGGCCAAACGGCACCTGGAAAAAACACTGGAATTACACCTGGCAGATCCTGATAACATGCCGCTGACGTTCCACCTGGCCCAGGCTCACAGCTCCCAGGGAAACCAGGCCGAGGCTCGAAAATTGTTCGAAGCGTTGCTGGATAAAAAACCAACGCTGGATGCCTACCGTGGCTTGGTCTCCATCCTAATAACTCGCCTTGCCAAGGGCCTGGAAAATCAGCCCAAGGACAAACCACTGAAATGGTCAGAACAGCAGCAAGCGGACTGGCAGGATCTCAGCAAACACCTCGCTACCTTCCTCGGTGGCAGCGGTTCCCTGGATCCACTCGACGAAGCACTCACTGCCCAGATTTTTGATAACAAACGCTTTCTCTCGGCATTAATGTCACAATTACGCAGTCAACTCAAACTCGAGGTCGGGGATGATACCGCTGGCAAGGAACCGGCAAACATCCAAACGCTGGCACTCACAGCCGGCTTAATGGCTGTACGAGCGAAACAGTGGGACGATGCCGATGCTTTCTTTGCCAGGGCCCTGGAAGCAGCCGGAAACAAACCCGCGCCGGTTTTCGAAGTCTGGGGACTGCAGATGTTGATGGCTGAACAGTTCAATCGTTCTGCGGAGGTACTTCAACAAGCGGTGGAACATCCTGGTATCAACAATAAACGGTCGTTCTATTTCCTGCTGGCCGGTGCTTACGAAATGGCCGATCAGACGGACAAGGCCCTGGTAGTGGCTCGCAAGGCAGTCGAGACAAGTCCCAAGTTACCCCGTATCCACAGTCGAGTTGCCTGGGTCTATTATCATTCCCGTCGTTACGCGGAAGCAGAACAACAGTACCAGGCCCTGCTGACTAAATTCGGGTCAGAATACAACTCGGCCGATACACGGGATGTGTTACGCCAGGCACGCCTGACACTTTCAAACCTCTGCGTACTACAGGATCGCAACGCCGAAGCAGAGGAATGGCTCGAAAAGGTACTCGACGAATACCCGGAGGATATCGGAGCCTTGAATGATCTCGGTTACCTTTGGGCTGATCAAAACAAGCACCTGCACCGCGCCGTCGAGATGATCCAAACTGCCGTAAATGCCGAGCCTGATAACATTGCCTATCGCGACAGTCTCGGTTGGGCTTATTATCGACTCGGGGACTATCCCCGAGCGGTCAAGGAACTGGAGAAAGCTGCGGCAGACCCGGAGCCTGATAGTGTCATCCTGGAACACCTTGGAGACAGCTACTTCAAGATAAAGAATATCAAGAAAGCACGCGCCACCTGGCAACGTGCACTCGACGCTTTGGATGAAACCGCCAAGGATAGCGATCGCAAGAAACTCCAGGACAAACTGAATTCATCCGCTTCTGAATAATTACCCAAGCTCCCTGTGAGCCAGGCAGACCGGCCTGCTACCGGTCATGCGTTTCTACTAAATCCACTCGCTCTTTTAACGGTACACACGTCATGGCTGGTCATTCCCATTGGGCAGGTATTAAACACAAGAAGTCCCTGATCGACAGCAAGCGAGGGAAACTATGGAGCAAGCTTTCCAAGGCGATCATCGTGGCCGCCAAAATGGGTGGCGGTGACACCGAAACCAATATTCGGCTGCGAACAGCAATCGCTGACGCAAAAGCCGTTAGCATGCCCAAGGACAATATTGCACGAGCTGTCAAGAAAGGGACTGGGGAACTCGCTGGCGGTGAGGTCGATGAAATTATCTACGAGGGCTATGGACCAGGCGGAGTCGCCGTCATGTGTGACATCATGACCGACAACCGCAATCGAACCGCTCCTGAAATTCGGAAACTATTCGAAGTCAACAACGGAAAACTGGGAAGTTCAAACTGCGTGGCATGGATGTTCGAACGCAAAGGACTTTTCGTGATAGACGCCAGCAAGATCGACGAAGAAGCCTTGATGGAAATTGCCATGGAATCCGGGGCCGACGACCTCCGAAACGAAAACGAATCCTTCGAAGTGACATGCGAAGTCGAATCCTACTCTCAACTGTCCGAAGCGCTCGAACAGGCTGAGATTCCTGTTGAAGCCAAGCAGGTTACACGCATCCCAACCAACGTGGTCGAGGTCACCGGAGACGATGCCCGCAAGGTCCTCAAACTACTGGAGGCCCTCGATGAGCATGATGACGTACAAAATGTTTCCGCTAATCTCAACATCCCGGATGACATGATGGCTGAGTTAACGGAATCCGAATAGTTACGAGGCGCGACACTTAGTCCTTGCCCGGATGCCGAACCTGCTCCCAGTACTTCTCAAACGCCCCAGGATCATGAAAATCCGGGCTGTTATCCAGGTCATGACACTGCATGCACTTGTTCTTACGCGCTTCAACCAGGGTTAACTGCATCTGACGGCGTAGAGCAGTTCGCTGGGCAGCGTCCACCTCCAGGTCCCCTGACTCGGCAGCCACGTGCCGAGACCCTGGACCGTGACAGTTTTCGCACCCACTGCCTTTCATAGCCAGTGTCTTTTCCAGACTCAGGTAACCCGTTTGGTAAGGAAAGTATTTCTGTGGATTCCATCCAGTCACGTGACAACTCAGACACTCCGGATCAAAATGACGAGCGATATCCTGACGTTCCGGAGGCATGATCAACGAATCCGTGGCATGGGCATGTGGTGTATTCTTCCAGACCTCGTAGGCTTTCGTATGGCACTCACCACATGTCTGCGACCCTGTGAAACTCGCTCCCGTGGGGTGAGCTACCGATTGCAGACCCAGCCCACTCAATCCTGCCCGCGCCAATTCGGCCTGGTAAACTTTCAACTGGGCTAACATCGCATTCGAATCCTTGAAGCGTGAATCCAGGGAAATACGCTGGTACCGAAACCTTTCTTTTGAATCCGTAAAAACACCCAGCACACCTGCATACATCCCCTTGGGGCCAACCTGGATCAGTAACGTTCCACCAGGCTCCACGACTTCCGGCTCAAACATTGGAGGCCCACCGCCACCGGCTGTAACTACCACTTGAAATTGTGGAAACTCCTTGGCCAAGGCTCGTGATTCATCCAGGGAGGCATAGCATAACAGCACATGGGTGTCGCATTGAGCTGCCTTCAAATGAGGCCAGACACGCTTTACCCCCGCAGCCATCGGTTCGAGGACCAGGTCATCATTGTTTAATACCGTTTGCTGGCTGTCCCCAAGAACTGCCGTGATTCCAATCTTCTCGTTGCCCACCTTCAATACCTGGTATTCCGGTAACAAGCTACGATCGAGAACCACGACATTTGCTGCTACAAAGGGAGTCGATTCCCCAGCACCACCGGCAATCAAGGCGACCAACTCTCCTGCCGGCAACTTGAGGTCGTCGGGCCCTAAACCGATCGCCTGATATTTCATTCTTTCCAAGCTGTTCACCGTTAACTGGAATTTAATCTCCGGTTGTCGGCCAAATCGACGCACCTGGTTGCCCACGTCAATTGGCACCACGTTCCAGGGCCTCGATCGCAGGCCAGTCAGCAAGGTATCTCGCCTCGCTAACCCACCTTTCTGATTCTCCAGTCCTGTGCACCCACAGGGTTCAATATAGCCATGCTGCCGCCCTGTTAGAAAAAATACGTATGCTGGTTTTGGCCAGCTCTTGAAAAGCACTTCCGGGGCCTCAACCGTATCCGGATCAACCGCAGCCTCCTCTTCCACCAAATCTTTCTCTTCCGGTTCCACAGCCGCCTCACTCCCTGTAGCCTTCGGATCTGCCCCCTCCTTAGCAGGAGCATTTGTCGAAGCAGGTAGCTCCTCAGCCGGTGCCGTCGGTGTCCGGGGTGACGGGGCCGGGCAACCAACAGCAACGCAAAGTGCCCCCCCCAACATCACGACCACGATCAGAAAATCCTGGCACCATTGCCGCACTGATTGCGTTTCACGCATGCTGAAATTCATGGCCTTGCGTACCCGTTTACTTGGTGACCTCGAATGCCACCGTGATCGTAATCGTCTTGAACTGGGGATGCGTTGTATTGAGTAGAATGCGAACCGGTTTCTCCTGGTTATCACCTAATCTTGATATCACATCAGCACCCTTGGGAATCGTGATATCCAGGAAATGCTGGGATGCCTTGCCGGTGACAGCCTGGCCTGAAGATCGAACCTTGGCTTCGAGACTCCCGGGAGGATCGACAGAGGCGACTGTCAACTTGACGGCATCTCGATCTTCACCCCGCACCAGGAAACGCAACTCCGCCTGGAGCCCATCTGCCTGGTCCACTTTTCCAAGCCGCAAATGATTTGTGACCCGGTTAAAGTTCCTTCCATAAATAGTAATATCTCCCACCACCTTTGCCTGAAAATATACTGGCACCAGGGGAGAATCTTCCAGGTTCGTCTTCAACCAAACAGTTTGGTCCAGTAAGCCCACTGGCAAACCAGGCTTCAATCGAATTTTAATCTTCTTACCGCTGCGAGCGCGATTATCTTCACCCAGTTCCTCGACGCTCATCGGTTCTACGACCGCCTCAATAAATTCCTTTAATTTCGGATCCACCTTGGTCTCGACGAAATCCAGGTCATCCGTTCGGTAACTGTAAACAGAAACCTGCCCCTCCGCACCCTCGCTTGCCGAAATACTACTCAAAACGAGAACCGAGGGAACCACTTTAACCGTCGTGATAATATCACCACGAATGGTTAACCGAAGCACCTTACGAGACGGATCGTTCGTCTTGATGTCCGCGGTTTGCACAAAGACCATGTCTGGCCCTACCTCCTTGGCAATCCACTCCAGTTCAATCTTTACGGATTCACCCGGCTGAAGTACTCCATCCACCAGCTTGTTCATCGTACATTTGCACGTGGTCTCACCCTTTTCCAGGGAAAGCGGAGCGTTGCCAGTATTCTTAATCTCAAATTGATGGCTCCGCGTTCCATTACGTTCCATGACACCAAAATCAAAATCACTACCAGTGACCATCGTGACCCGGGGGCCATCTTCCTGGCTGTCACCGATCGTGTCAGCGCCGGCGTACTCATCATCACCAAATCGCGGAACATACTGGGATATTTCAAACTGCGCAACACGGATGCCAATAGCGATACCACCAATCAACATCACGATCCCCAAGGGCACTAATTTTTTCACGTCATGTTTCCTTGTCTTCCAGCACCGAGGCCCCGTGAAGGCATTTCATGTGATCCATGGCTGCCACGAATACTCACTCTGTTTTCCCGCCCTGGATATTACGCCCAAGCAATTCCTGCATTACCTTTTCAGCTGACACACCAGAGATTTCGTCCAAGGATCCCATCACAGCCTCTTCAAACAGTTGTCGCAATCCCAACTTGAACTCCATGTGCGGATTAAGTTCATCCAATTCCAGGGCCCGCTTGGCAAGATGCAACGACGATTCCCGATTTCCATTCAAATTATGAACATAAGCCAGGCGAGCTACTATTATAGCACTCGCCGGATACAAACGCTGTGCCTTCTGATAACACTGCAAAGCTTCCTCCAGCGCAACTTCATGACTCCCGGCAACATCTAAATAATAATCTCCAATCATCATTTGTAATACATGAGATCGCTGATTGAGTTGTGTCGCCCGAATCGCCATCTCGCGTAATTGTTCGTAATCGCCTATCTGTTCCGTTTGTTTCCATCGTTTCCAGTAAAGCCTCGTGAGTTGTATCCAGGGACTTGCCGAATAGGGATCACTCTCCGCCGCTGCCAACCAGGCATTACGCCCCTGATCCCAGAGCTGTTCAGCGTCATCAGGCATCTCGTTCAATAACCGCGTCTCTGCCTCCTGGATGGCCCCAGCTCCAACTGCCATCTGTGCACCAGACTGGTAAAGTGGCGACAACCCGGTCACGTAAAAAACAAGGGTCACCAAAACACTTCCTACCAGTAACACCCCTGTCCAGGGACGTGACAACATACCTGGCATAATCCCAGGTCGCGGCAGGGCGATTGCCAACAAGAGCCAACCTGTAATCGCAACACCAGGAATACCAATACCACCAGCTGCAAACAAGTTGATCATCCAGGCAACCAGGGCAGTAGCTACCAGGTTGGGTGACAGGGACCCTGCCTGTACCCATGGATGGATTTTGTTCACACCAAAAATCACCACGACAAAAACAACCAGCAAGACAATTTCATATGACGACAGGAAAAACACCGGAATCGATCCACCGACGAACGCGCCCAGGTAGATCGGGGTGGCAGTTCCCAGTTGGTCTTCAGTCGCTACCTCTCTGCTCGCTGGCAGTGGCTCACGGAACTGTCGGCAAAAAGAATAGGCCAGCCAGCCAGAGGCCAGCAGCGTCAGGGTACCTGCCGTGGCCCAGATTTCCAACAACATGTTATGTGGATCCGTTACCGTTTCACTTGTCTGCGGCAATTTAAACTGGGCAAAATACTGTTGAAAATTCCCGGGTCCACAGCCAAACAACGGATATTCCATGATCATGGAAAACGTGGAACGCCAGTACTGAAGGCGATATCCAAACGATTTGATCGACTCATTGAAAACCGTCACATCCAATCGCCTGGACGCAAACGCAACTCCAACCATCCCCGTGCCCAGCACCAGGATCAACAAGATCGACCTGCGAAGCGACTGCCTCTCCAGCCCGTTTCTGCCACTCATCAGCAGCCCAACGATACCCAGGGCCGAAGCAATGTAAGCGGATCGACTCCTGGTTAAAACCAGGCACATGCCGATCAGAACAGTAGCCACCATCGCGGTCACGAACACTTCACGGTGACGTTTCTCACCCTTTACTTTTCCGGGAACATCCGGAAAACGTTGACCAGCAACTGTTGGTCCCAGGCAAATCCCCAGGGCCAGGATCATCCAGGGGGTCAGAAACACCGCCAAAGAGTTGGTCAGTGCGTAACTTGCCGTAGGTTCGTTCGCCAGCAAGCGACTTTCAAAATGAAAGCGACTCGGCGTACCTGGCGCCAGGTAATCCATCCCTGCCATACGATGCATGGACTGTTTCACCGATTCATCACCAGACCAATAAATCGACTGTTCACGCGGCAAGCTGTAGAAAGATTCGTACCCACCATGGATCGCGCTAAATCCTGCCACCCCAATCATTACCGCACAGAGAGCACGCGACTCCCGTTCCTGGCGAACGAGTTGACGCACCAGCCAAAAAACCAGGCCATAACTCACCCACTGCCAGATGGTATTGATCGTCGCTCGCGGATCACCGGAGGACATTCGCACAAGCCCACTTATCGTGTGCAGGGACAGCATGGCTAAAACTGCCCAGGAAGTGCCTCCCATTTTCAATCGATCTTTACCACGCAGCCATTGAATGAGTAACCAGACAACGCTGATAAACAGCCAGCAAAACACCGGCAGTAGGTCGTTGGACTCCCGCGATGGAATTGCGAAACCAGTCACCAGGCTGGTCGCTACCAAAACAGCGGTTACGGCACCCAGCAACCAGCAGCGAACGGAACGACGTGCTAACTGGTCCACTGGCAGACGCGAGCTACCTTGCCCGTTTTTACCGGCTTTAGCCTGTGGTGTTTTTTGGCCGTCTAAGTGACTCACGATTTCAACTTTCGTCGTGCTGTCGTTTCCAGGATGGCGATCAAAGTCAGCACACAACAAATCATCAACAGAATCACCGCCGCCCCAACTGCATCCACGTAGTGCAACAGCAATGCTCCCAATCCACAGGTCGCCGTCGTCAGGTAAATTGTCAGAACCGCCTGGCCCCTGGTCAGTCCAAGTTCAACCAATCGATGAGAAAAATGGCTGCGATCGGCCTCGAACGGACTGCGACCCTCGCGGCATCGAATCCAGATAACCGTCAACATGTCATAAAACGGTACCGCCATCACGCACAGGGGTGCCAAGATCGTGTGTTTGCCAGGCAATTCATCGCTGGCATAGGTCGCCAGCAACGTCATGATCCCAATACAGAAACCAACAAAGTAACTGCCTGCATCACCCATGAAAATTTTTGCCGGAGGGCGATTATGAAAAAGAAATCCCAGCAAGGAACCCACCAGGACCAACAGGAATCCGGCCACGAACACCTGGGCCCCCGAACCACCGTTACTTGGCAGCAACAAGAACGTCGCCAGGATGGCTGCTGCAATGGCAGCAACACCGGCAGACGCACCATCCATGTTGTCCAGCATATTAAATGAATTGATCAACGCGACTACCCAGACAACCGACAACCCGGTGGTCAGAACCGGCAAGTCAATAAAGATCGTTAATTGCCAGCCCTGCCAAACCAGGCAAATCGCAGTGATAAGAAACTGCAAACCTAATCGCAAACGCCAATCAAGCCCGCGAAAATCATCAAATAACCCCACGAGCATCAGCAGCGTGGCACCGACCAGCAGAACAACCAGTTCACCAAGACGCATCTCCAGGCCCACCAGGTGCAACGTCACAAATTCCGGAACCCAGGAAGGCGTTTTCGGTTGGATCCCGATAAACTGGAACAGCAGATAGCCCAACACGAAGGAGAAAAACACGCCGCTCCAGATCCCCAGGCCACCGCCCATCGGGGTAGGACTAGTATGTACCTTGCGAGAGGCCGGCAGATCCACCAAGCCCCACCCAGGCGCTCGGCGACGCACCCACCACACGGTAGTCCAGCAAATCAACATGGCTGGCAGGACGGTTCCAGCGACTAACCATATCCGATCCATGATTGTCATAAGCAACACCTGTCAAATATTTATTCCATCGCTTCTTTACGACCTGGACCAGGGAAACGTTCACCCGCTTTAACTTCAAACAACCGCTCGCTCAACGGTACTTTTCCCGCAACAGTCCACGGCAACGCGTAAAAAATTCGTGGTAACCCGCATCTTGGTAATCAGGATAAGTCCAGGGACGTGACTGCCATCCCCCATGGGAATAAAAGAGGGTGACTTCCGCGTAGATTCCCTCGCCCAGATACACGCGATGATCACGGTCTTTCGTGGTAGCCAGCACCAGCTTTGCCTCGGTCAGATATCCTGGATCCAGATTCAAGGGACGCATTTCCGAGTGAGCACCCTGGGCCTGGTACACTTCTTCCCAGGTATTCGTCTGTCGTTTGACACTCGCTAATTGTGCTGGATCGTACAAATGATCCAGCACGAAGAACTTCTTACGCAAATCCGCGCCCATCGTGTCCCGGTAGTATTCGGTCTGATCGAAAGAAAACTCGCTGCTCTCCAGGGCAATCGCTCCCCAGGTTTCCTCGATCTTGGTACGTAGCCACTCAAATCCCTCGTCGTAACGCGTGAAAGCTGCCACCAACAACAGGACTTCCGAATGTGCCTTGATCTCACCCATCAAATATTTCCCAGGAACTTCCTGGATAGAACCTTTCCTGCCAGAGGCGTCTGCCTGAACCGTCAATAAGATTTTCCAAACACCACTCGCTGGGGACTCGGTTGCCCTGAAAAAATACAGGTTCCCGGCTCAGCATCAACATCACGAGGAATGCACCGAACGGTCACCTTGAGTTTTGCCAATCGTTTCGTGGTCTCGGGATCAGGAACCCAATGGGACCAGGCAAAACCACCGTGAATTTCCGGTTTCTTCGTATTACTGGCCGTAAAGAATTCTTCGAATTCCGTTGCACTATTAATTTCCTGGCTGTGATCGGCTCGCAATTGTAATGCTCGCTCAAACAGGTTTTGTTGAATCTCACCCAGCAAGGTCCCGATCTGCTCTACCAGTTGCGCTCGTGGTGTTGATTCCCGGTTTCCGGTATCTCGCCGTGCCAGGAAAACTGAATCCTGCTCAATATCCCGGGGCCCAACTTCGGCTCGCAGGGGCACTCCACGTTTCACGTGGTACCAATTCTTTTCACCGCCGCGCAGGTCACGATCATCCACTTGAACCCGGATCGGTTGACCAGCGTACTGTTGAGCTTCTAATTGCTGCTTCAATTCATCACAGTAGGTCAATACCTGCGTGCGTTGCTCATCATTCTTGTAAATTGGCAACAGGACAATCTGTCGAGGTGCCAGCTTGGGTGGTAAAATCAAGCCATCATCGTCACTGTGAGTCATGATCAAGGCTCCCACCAGGCGAGTCGAGACACCCCATGAGGTCGTCCAGGCAAATTCCTCACGCCCCTCCTGACTCTGAAATTTAATTCCCTGGGCGCGTGAAAAATTCTGTCCCAGGAAGTGAGACGTACCGGCCTGCAAGGCCTTGCGATCCTGCATCATCGCCTCAATCGTTAACGTGCTAATCGCACCTGGAAATCGTTCGTCCGCAGTTTTCTCTCCCTTGATGACAGGCATGGCCATGTGGTTTTCAGCAAAATCAGCGTACACATTGAGCATGCGTTCCGTCTCTTCCAGTGCCTCCTGTTCCGTCGCATGAGCGGTGTGACCTTCCTGCCAGAGAAACTCCGAAGTTCGCAGAAACATCCGGGTACGCATTTCCCATCGCACCACGTTGGCCCATTGATTGATCAGGATAGGTAAATCCCGATAGGATTGGACCCACTTAGCGTACATGGCACCGATGATCGTTTCGCTGGTCGGACGAACGATCAACGGTTCTTCGAGGGGACCAGCCGGTACCAGCCCACCATCGGCTCCCGGTTCTAACCGGTGATGTGTAACCACCGCGCATTCCTTGGCAAACCCCTCCACGTGCTCAGCTTCCTTCTCCAGGAAACTCATCGGAATAAACAGGGGGAAGTACGCATTCTCGTGACCAGTCGCCTTGAACATGGCATCCAGGGATTTCTGCATGTTCTCCCAGATCGCCCAACCCCAGGGCTTGATCACCATGCATCCACGGACCGGGGAAATTTCAGCCAGGTCGGCAGCACGAATGACTTGCTGATACCACTGGGGATAATCTTCTTCCCGGGTAGGGGAAATCGCGGTTTTCGGCTTTTTTGACATGAAACTCCTTCGTCGCTGGGCGCCAGGGATCAATTTTATTCAGTACTTGTCATAAACCTTGCTCGCGCGGTCCCGATCAAGCACACGGCATTCTAGGCGAAGCCGTGGTTTAGGGGCAATATTGAGATCCCCTTGTCGACCGCACCAGATACTTCTAGAATCGGTCGGGTTAGCACTCGGATGGCCGTCGCCTTCCTCTTCTCTAGACATTTGCAGGCCCCATGCCACGTCGATTTATCAGCCAGCTGGGTCAACGGGATGATGTTGACCAGGTCTTCCAGGCCAGTCAAAAGCAACTACGAACCAACCGCAACGGTAATCTGTACCTGCAACTACAGCTATCCGATCGCACTGGCAACATGACCGCGATGCAGTGGAATACCTCCAACAAGGTCTTTGACGCCTTCGAAGATGGGAATTACGTGCGTGTCCAGGGCACCACGCAACTCTACAACGGATCCATCCAACTCATCGTGACGCAAATCAAACCGGTCGATCCTAAAACGATTGACGAAGCTGAATTCAGTATCCTCAGTGACGGAAATATCACGCAACTGGTAGATTCCCTGGGCCAGACCCTGCGACAGCTCCAGAACCCTGCCTTGCGAAATTTGGCAGAATGTTTTCTCACCGATGAGGCATTCATCTCCAGGTTCTCGCGGGCTCCCGCTGGCATTAAAAATCACCACGCCTACCACGGCGGATTGCTGGAGCATGTCGTCGGCCTGATCGAGCTTGTGCAGGCTGTGGCACCTCTGTACCCGGAACTCGACTCCGATCTCCTGACCATGGGCGCTTTCCTGCATGACAGCGGTAAAATCGAAGAACTGGAATACGAACAGGGATTCGCCTACAGCGATGAAGGTCAGTTAATCGGGCACCTGGTCATGGGCATCAAAATTTTGGAAGACAAGGTTCACCAAAGCGAACAAGAGACTGGCGAACCGTTTCCCACAGAACTTCTCTTACGACTGAAACACATGATTGTCAGTCATCACGGAGAATATGAATTTGGCAGCCCCAAATTACCCATGACTCCAGAGGCAATTGCCCTGCACTTCCTGGATAACCTGGATGCCAAGATGCACCTGGCCAACCAATTGATTACAACCGACGTTATCGGAAGCGGCCACTGGACCTCTTACCAACCATCCTGGGGACGAAAACTGTTCAAGGGCAGTTCCACTGAAGAGGGTTCGCCGAACTCCTCCCAGGCCCCTTCATAACCTTGCCTGTCGAAGATCGGACTGGTCCGTCGCCATACCAGCTATTTGCCGGAGAAACGCCGTGACAATTTCATGAATATCGCAAACCTGGAGCAACAACTGCTTCAACACATCCGGGCCACGAATTATCGCCCCGTCAAACCACGGGTGATTGCCCGGCAACTGGACCTTCCCGAGGAACGTTTTTCCGAACTGCGCAGAACCATCAAGAAACTGGTCAAGCGTGGAGAACTGGCCTACGGACCCAAGCACCTGGTCATGCCCTCGAAAACCCAGGCCCAACAGGAATCTCTCACGGGAACTTTTCAACGACATCCCGATGGATATGGGTTCGTCCGACTGCCACGTGACGCCAAAAACCCGAAACGAGATGACGTCTATATCCCTCGCAGCCAAACCCAGGATGCAGCCACTGGTGACCAGGTTCGTATCCGTACAAAACGATCTCGACGGGGCAACAGCTCACGAGTTTCCGGTGAAATCATAGAAATCGTGGCACGCGGGACCTACCAGTTCGTGGGGACCTACCAGGAATCCAAACAGCAAGGCAGTGTCCTGGTGGACGGAACCGTCTTTGCCAGGCCCGTTCCGGTTCAGGACCCGAGCGCCAAACGCATCCAGGTTGGGGATAAGGTCGTTATTGAAATCGTCCAGTTTCCCTCGCGAACACGACCTGGAGAGGGAGTCGTACTGGAAGTGCTGGGGCCCCAGGGCGCGCCTGGAGTCGACACGCGTTCAATCATCCATCAATACAATCTGCCTACCGAATTTCCCGAAGTCGTCATGGAGGATGCGCGACAACAGGCAAAACAATTCAACGAGGAAATTACGAAGGATCGGCAGGACCTGACCTCGCTTACCGTGCTCACTATCGATCCGGCAGATGCCCGCGACTTCGACGATGCCATTTCCATGGAAAAGCTGGAAAACGGACATTGGCGGCTTTACGTCCACATCGCCGACGTATCCCATTTTGTTCCCGTGGGCAGTCAACTTGACCAGGAAGCGCGGCAGCGTGGCACGAGTGTTTACCTGCCAGACCAGGTTCTTCCCATGCTTCCCGAGACCATCTCCAATCACCTGGCCAGTCTCCAGCCGGATTGCATTCGTTATGCACGTACCGTGATCATTGAATGGACTGCCAAGGGGCAACGGGTGGCGACTGATATCCAACGAACCGCCATTCGCAGTGATCGACGCTTTACTTACGAGGAGGTCGACGAATTCCTGGAAAAACCTTCCAAATGGAAAAAACAGCTGACACCCGAGGTGTTCACCCTGCTGACCCATATGCATCAATTCGCCAGCGTCCTCAGGAAACGACGCATGGCACGTGGTGCCCTGGAACTAAACCTGCCGGAAATCAAGATCGACCTGGATGACCAGGGGCAAGTTTCCGGTGCCCATGTTACAGAACAGACCGAGAGCCATCAGATCATTGAAGAATTCATGCTGGCGGCCAACGAGGCGGTTGCCCAGTGGTTAACCGATCAAGACATCATTTTCATGCGGCGACTTCATGAATCACCTCGTCCGGAAAAACTTGCCACCCTGGCAACCTTCCTGCAAGATCTGGGCTGGGAAGTGGAGAACATTGAAAGCCGTTTTGAGATTCGCGAAGTCCTGCACAAGGCCGCTGGCAATCCCCAGGAATATGCAATCAACCTGGCTGTTCTCAAGAGTTTGCAAAAGGCCATCTACAGTCCGGAACCTGCCGGGCACTTTGCACTCAATAGTCAACATTACTGTCACTTCACGTCTCCCATCCGTCGGTACCCGGACCTGGTCATACACCGACTGGTCGATCGTCTCAGTCGTGGCAAGAAACCGTCCGGTGATTTCGCTGCCATGGCAGCTCTCTCCGATCACTGTTCGGAACGAGAACAGGTTGCTGAAGCTGCTGAACGAGAACTGGTCAAGTTGAAGTTACTGGGATATCTCAGCCAGCACATCGGCATGAGCATGAAAGCCGTCGTCACCGGTGTCGAAGATTTTGGCCTGTTTGTCCAGGGGCTCGAATTACCTGCAGACGGACTGGTCCATATCGACAGCCTACCAGAGGATCACTACCAACATGACCCTCAAACGCACACGCTCTCCGGACATCGCCGGGGAAACCAGTTCCGACTCGGCGACAAGGTAGAGGTCGAGGTCAACCGCGTGGACCTCAATCGTCGCCAACTGGACTTCAAGTTCCTCAAGTCGACAACCTCTCCCCGGGTGAACCACAAATCCTCCAGACGCCCCTCCAAGCCGCGACAGGGGCCAGCCGGCAAGAAGAAAACGAAAAGCTCCGGGGCCAGTAAAGGTCACGGGCAAAACAGGCGCAAAAAGAAGTCTTCCGGAAACAAGCGTCGTCGGTCGCGCTAGTCCCCTCTCTGGTGATCCCGCTTTTGCACAATCTGGCGCCCCAACCCTTGGGCGTTTCATTGCATTTGGCTACAATTCGGGCTCTGCCAAACCTGCGAGAACCTGCTGTCACCCACGTGCTGATTCATCTGAAAGGTTATTAAAGGAATGTCAACGGGCAACTTGTTGCAAACACCTCTCTACGACTGGCATGTGGAGCGAGGAGCTCGCATGGTTGATTTCGCAGGCTGGTCCATGCCGGTGCAATATGATTCGATCGTCTCCGAGCACATGGCAACCCGGGAGCGAGCCAGTGTCTTTGATGTTTCACACATGGGCCGCCTTCGCTTTGACGGTCCAGGAAGCGGCAGTTTTCTCGATCGGCTGTTGACCCGTCGCGTCCTGGATTTAAAGCCGGGTTGTATCCGGTACGCCCTGGTTGCCAATAACGAGGGAGGTATTCTCGACGACGTGCTGGTCTATCACCAGCAAACACCTAGCGGTACCGACTACCACATGCTGGTGGTCAATGCTGGAAATCGCGCCAGGATAGTTCAGTGGATACAATCTCAGCTACAGCCCGAGGACGAAGTCCTGATGTCGGATCGTACGGAGGAAACGGCCATGCTCGCTGTCCAGGGACCGCGCGCAATCGAGCTGGTGGACCCCTTGCTCGACGCGAACGTAGCATCCATGGGTTATTATCGCTGTCAGACCACGAAACAAATGGGTAAGGTGTGCATTGTCAGTCGCACGGGATACACCGGGGAAGACGGTGTTGAACTCATCATGCGCCAGGAAGATGCCCCCCTGGTCCTGGAAAACCTTTTTCGGTCAGGACGTGAATGTGGCCTGGTTCCCGCTGGACTCGGTGCCCGGGATACGCTGCGCATGGAAGCCGCCATGCCGCTCTACGGACACGAACTGGATGAAACCATTAATCCGTTTGAAGCTGGCCTACGTTTTGCCGTTAATTTCACGGACAGTTCAGACCAGCCGCGGAGTTTCATCGGCCGCGAAGCACTGGAGCCCCTGAAGGACACGCCCAGCCGAATATCCCGTGTCGGACTCCTGCTCGAAGGTAAGCGAGCGGCACGGGAGAAATACCCTGTTTTTGACGGTGAAACCCAGGTCGGACTGGTCAGCAGCGGAAGTTTTTCCCCCACTCTACAGCGTCCCATCGCAATGGCTTATATTGATGCAGCAGATGCGAAGCTACTGGAGGCAGGCAAGTTACTGGAAATTGACATTCGGGGCCGCCGCCATCCTGCAGAAATCACATCGTTACCGTTTTATTCACGCCCGTAAAACTTGGTTGACAGGAATCATGCCGTGAAACCCGAGGAATTACTATTTGCCGAAACCCATGAATGGGTCCATGTGACCGAAGAAGATGGCAACCAGGTTGCCACGATTGGCATCAGCGCCTTTGCCGTGGAACAATTGACGGACCTGGTCTACCTTGAATTAACCAGCGTGGGAACCGTCGTGGCCCCCGGTGATGAGTTTGGCGAAGTCGAGTCCGTCAAGGCTGTTAGTTCACTTTACAGCCCCGTGAATGGGGAAATTACAGAAGTGAATACCGGTCTTTCTGATCAACTAGAAACACTTAATGACGATCCCTACGCGGGCGGCTGGATGATCAAGGTGAAGATCAGCGATGATCAGGGACTGGCCGGTTTGATGGACCATACCACTTACGCCAAGCAATGCGCAGGCGAGCACTAGTACTACCGCAACATGCCTTACATCATCAATACTTCGCAAGACCAGCAACTCATGCTGGAATCGATTGGCCTGGAATCCCTCGAGCAACTGTTCGACGCAATTCCCGGTGACTTCCGGTTGCAACGACCGCTGGATCTGCCAGCCGCCCTGAGCGAAATGGAACTGGAACAGCAACTGGGAAAACTCGCCAGTGGTAATCACGATGTAAATCGCAAGACCTGCTTCCTGGGAGGGGGCAGTTACGACCATTTCGTTCCCGCCGTCGTCGATGCAATTGCCAACCGCAGTGAGTTCTACACTTCCTACACTCCCTACCAGCCGGAAGTCAGCCAGGGCAACCTGCAGGCCATGTTTGAATACCAATCCCTGATCTGCCAGCTAACTGGCATGGACGTCTCCAACGCCAGCCTTTACGAGGGAGGAACAGCCACCCTGGAGGCTGTCTTGATGGCGATGAGCGTAACACGACGCGATGGAAAAATCATAACCCTCGAATCTGTTCACCCGGAATACCGGCAAATTCTCAAGACCTACCTGGGGGATGCGGAAACTGAACTGGTAACCCTGAAAACTCCCTCTGGGTCCCTGGCCCTGGATATGCTGGATGCAGAACTGGATGACCAGACCGCCTGTGTCGTCATTCAACATCCCAATTTCTTTGGATGCCTGGAGGACGTAGCAGCCGCTGCAGAACTGGCACATCAACGGGGAGCTCTAGTCATCCAGGTTTTCGATCCGATCAGCCTGGGAATCCTGAAACGCCCCGGTGAACTGGGCGTCGATATCGCTGTCGCAGAAGGCCAATCCCTGGGAACCCCCCTGCTCTACGGTGGACCCTACCTGGGAATCATGGCCTGCCGTGAACAGTTCGTCCGTCGCCTTCCTGGTCGCATCGCCGGACAAACCGTGGATCAGCATGGAAAACGCTGCTGGGTCCTCACGTTGCAAACCCGTGAGCAGCATATTCGCCGTCACAAAGCGACCAGCAATATCTGTACTAACCAGGGGCTACTCGCTTTACGTGCAGCTATTTACCTGGCAACCATGGGGCCCGCAGGAATGCAGGAGGCAGCCGATTTGTGTCTCCAGAAAACTCGCTATGCCCAGAACCAGATCAATTCCGAGGCCCGCTTCGAATCTGTCTTCACGCAGCCCGTCTTTAAGGAATTCGTCGTCCGTGACCGTGAAAACAAGGTCGCGGATTTACTTCATGATACAGCACAGGCGGGTATCCTTGCCGGAATTCCACTGGAAACCTGGTACCCGGACTTGACCGATTGTTTCCTCGTAACCGTGACTGAAAAAAGAACTCGCCAGGAAATCGACACACTCGTTCATTCCCTGGCTGGTGAATCCTCTCACATTTCAACCATCCATGCGTAACCACCAGGCAACCCAACTATTATTTGAACTCTCGCAGGAGGGTCGTCGCAGCACGCGACTACCTTCATGTGATGTACCGGTCACATCCCGTGAAGAATTAATCCCGGAGAGTGCACGGGCCGAAAACACGCTGCCGTTGCCGGCCCTTGCTGAACCGGACATCATTCGACATTTCACCAACCTCTCCACCTTGAACATGTCGATCGATACGCATTTCTATCCGCTTGGCTCATGCACGATGAAGTACAACGCCAAGCGTAACGAACGGCTAGCCAACCTTCCCGGACTTGCCCACGTCCATCCCTACCAACCTGATGAAACCGTCCAGGGTTTGCTTCAGTTGCTTTTTGAGTTGCAACAAATGTTGGCGGAAATATCAGGGTTACCCGGGGTGTCGCTGCAACCGGCAGCTGGAGCCCATGGAGAACTTACCGCCCTGATGGTAGCTGCCAGTTACTTTCGTGATCACGACGAGCATCGCACAAAGGTATTAAGCCCGGACAGTGCACATGGGACAAACCCTGCCAGTGCCCAGATGGCTGGTTTCGAGACCATTTCCGTCAAGAGTAATGCACAGGGGCTCGTGGACCTGGACGACCTGGAAGCAAAGCTGGATGATCAGGTTGCGGTGTTCATGATCACCAATCCCAACACCCTGGGTCTCTTCGAACAACAGGTTGCAACGATCGCGGACCGAGTACATAGCCGGGGAGGACTGATCTACCTGGACGGCGCCAACATGAATGCCATCCTCGGAATTACCCGTCCCGGTGACTTCGGTGCCGACATGATGCATTTTAACCCTCACAAGACGTTCAGTGGGCCTCACGGGGGCGGTGGACCTGGTGCAGGGCCCATTTGCGTACGTGAAAAACTAGCGCCCTACCTACCCGTCCCTGCTGTCCAGGAACAGGAAGGCCACTTTTACCTGGAAAAGGAACGTGAAAAATCCATCGGTAAGGTACGTAGCTTCTTTGGCAACGTAGGGGTTCTCATTCGTGCCTATTGCTACATCCGCACACATGGCCCTGATGGACTCAAGCGAGTCGCCCAAAATGCCGTGCTCAATGCAAACTATCTACTCAAGCAGATTCAACCCTTGCTACCGGTTCCTCACGGAGACCGCTGCATGCATGAATTCGTAGCCAGCGCTGAGCCACTGGGGAAGTCCAAGGAACTGAAACAACCGGCCCTGGATCTCGCCAAACGACTTCTGGATTATGGCTTTCATGCTCCCACGATTTACTTTCCCCTGACGGTTCATGAAGCCATGATGATCGAGCCCTCGGAAACGGAAAGCAAGGATACACTGGACCACTTCGTAAAAACGCTGGAAACAATTATCCAGGAACCTGCAGAAACACTACGTGAAGCGCCGCATGAAACTCCTATTCGTCGTCCCGATGAAGTCAAAGCTGCTCGAACACCCATCTTGAAATGGCTACCGGAAAAACTGGACGCTCCCGAAACCTCCGATTAATGGTAACACCTGCCAACTCGGGCAGCTGGAACATGGCCGTTGACCAGGCATTGCTGCAGTCCGCGCAGCTGGATCGGCAATCCTGCCTGCGACTCTACCAATGGAACGAACCTACCCTTTCACTCGGGTATTTCCAACCAGTGGCTAATCGCCGACAACACCCACCCACCCTAGCCTGCCCCGTGGTTCGTCGAGCAACCGGTGGTGGTGCCATTTGCCATGACCGAGAAATAACCTACAGCCTCGTAACACCGATCGAAACAGTCGCTCAACAAGATACCAGGCAACTCTACGACCTGGTCCACCAGGCCATCATCGATGAACTGCAAGAACACGATGTAATCGCCACCCTGCGCCCTCCCGTAGATCCCATCGCCGCCAACAAGGAGCCCTTCCTCTGTTTCCTACGCAAAACCATGGGAGATATCCTGATCGGTACTCACAAAGTGGGCGGCAGTGCCCAACGGCGACAACAAGGCATCATTCTCCAACACGGCAGCCTGCTACTAAAACAATCCCCCGCTGCCCCGGAACTACCTGGCATCGAAGATCTGACTCCAACCTGCCTGGATCTACAGCAATGGTCTGATCAGTGGTGCCAGCGGTTAGCACGGAAACTGGATTTAGACCTAGTCCATACAGAACTGGGAGAAAAACAGATAAAAAGAGCTCAAGACATCGAAAAATCTCGATTCAAATCCGATTCCTGGACAGACCGCCGATAAACGAGAAAAACCGCTTAATTCGCCACCAAACACAGCTACCGGCTCAACAAACGGACAAGAAACCGACGCTAGATCAGTTGCATGAACACTAGATATTTCGCAATAATGACAGGCAGTTAGCCGCTGAGTGACATATACTTGCACCCTAAAGAAAATTCGGACGAAAGGTACCGTTACCAAGACTACAAGCCTACTTTCTGTTCGCTGTTTGCGAACGGTCCTACTAGAAAAAGTTCTTATTTTTTATTTCCTTTTCTTAACATGGCTTGTCGATTGCCAGGTATCTATAAACCCGGTGGTACGGTTTCCTTCACATCCTAATTTCTGACTTAATGCACAGTTAAGTCTAGGCATGGGTTTTGGTCATGAAGCTAAAACTAAAAGTATTACAAGGTGCGTCTGCCAATCAGGAAATTGCAGTTCCTGTTGCTAAGTTCCTGGTAGGCCGTGGCGAAGAATGCCACTTACGCCCTAAAAGTCCGGCTATCAGTCGCCACCATTGTGCTATTCTCACCGCCAATGGTCAGGTTGCGGTCAAAGATCTTGGTAGCAAGAACGGGACTTTCGTAAACGAACAACGCATCGAAGGCATACAAACCGTTAATTCAGGTGATATCGTTGCATTTGGACCACTGACCTTTGAAATCGTCATTGACCATACCCTGGGCGGTGTCAAACGACCCAAGGTACGTGATATCGCTGATGTTGCAGAACGGACTCAAAAAGAATCACTTGCCGAGAATGATATCGCCAGTTGGCTTGAGGAAGGTAATGTCACGGCAGAAGGCGGCCGAATGGATGATACTTCCACCCGCCACTTTAAAGTTACCAACGAAATGCTGGCCAGCAGCCAGGATGATGAAGATATCGATGACTCCGGCGATACGACCATCATGTCAGTCCCTGCACTGGATGAAACCACTGCTGATCCCACAAAGAAGAAGAAGAAGAAGAAGAAAGAGTACGGCAAACTACCCCCGCGAAGTGACACGAATTCGGACAGCTCTCAAGATGCGGCCAGCGACGCAATCAAGCAGTACTTCAACCGTGGGTAGTCCAAGTCGCTGCTCATGCCATGGACGGCCCTCTGCTTTATCCAACTGACCTATCGGGCATATCAGTCGCTCTGCCGTCTGTCACCTCTCTACGCCACGCTGGCAGAATCTAACAGCTGCGCGCTGTGGAATACAAACAAACCGAACTGGTCATCTGCCAACTGCTCCGCCAGTACAACCGGAACAACCCTTTAATCCGCAAACTCTACTCAAACCACCCATATTACTACAACCTAATACTTTTCCTATTCGGTAAATTTTAACACCTGATGGCGACGATCATTTCTTTCAGTGAGCCAACGATGTTTTCTTTCCGAGAGGGGTAGACTGTGAGTAAAGCGACCATTTCTAGTGCCAAAGCCGAAACCGAAAATCGCATTGACGCCGACCACCGTACTGCTTGTGACCCCAAGCAAGTCGTAGCCACCGGCGCACAACCTGTCACCAAGCAGCCGCGCCGACGCCACATTGACCCTACTACCTGTGAACGTGATTACACAATCCAGGAACGTGAATTCATGGTCGCTCTGGATACGTACAAAAGAGCTAGCGGTCGCATGTTTCCAACGTGTAGTGAAATCCTGGAAGTCGTTCGTAATCTTGGCTACGTTCAGTGTGACGTGCCGACAAATTCCACCGAGATCGTCCGTGGGGAAACGGGTGTTCCCATGAGTCCGGTATTAACCCGATAGGGCTACGATCCCTCTTACACTCAAGCTGCCTACGCACGAAAAACGGGATGTCTCACAACGAGACATCCCGTTTTTTCGTCTATTTTCACCTCTACTCGAGGTGATTTATTAATCCGATCTTGTTCTCAATCTGCATTGCGAGTACTCTCCCGCACCATCTGGCCGATCTCTTCATTTATTGAAAATAGACCCATTATGGCTGTTTCATTGGCTGACTGCATGGTCCCCAATTCCCGAAAACGCGGAATAAGTAACTTCTATCGTTCCACGTTGGGTTACTGGCCCCTGTACGTATTATTAGTCACTCTGACCGGCTGCGGCATGAGTGCTCACGGGTTGAACACGCAAGGTGTCAAGTTCTTCCGACAAGGCCAATACCAGGCTGCCCTGGGACAATTCCAACGTGCCATGACGGCAGATCCTTACAATGCTGATGGTTACTACAACACGGCCTCGACCTACCATCGCCAGGGCATTAAACGCAAGGATCGGCAATTACTCGAACAGTCAGAGACTCTCTATAACCAGTGCCTTGACTTCGACCCTAACCACGTGGAATGCCATCGCGGACTGGCGGTTTTACTGATCCAAACGGATCGCAAGAAGGAAGCGTTTGAATTCATGAAAAAATGGGCTGTCCAGGATCCTAAGAATGCCGAGGCACGAATCGAATTAGCCAGGCTGCACGAGGAAGCTGGGGACAGGGAAACTGCATCACTACAACTCCAACAGGCCCTAGCGATCGATTCACGTAATCCACGTGCATGGACGGCGATGGGGCATTTACGAGATGAATCAGGGGATACCGCCCAGGCACTGGCCAATTACCAACGTTCGTTCGCTCTCAATCGTGAACAGCCGGCTGTTGCCCACCGAATCGCCGCCATCTCCCAGAACTTGAAGAATACCGACTCGACCACGTCAGATGGCGATAGGCGGATGGTCGATTCAGGATCAACGCCACCCCGGTGACGCTCCAGTTCGATCATCGCCCGGGAACACCCGTCACTGACTTCGCGCCTGTCCCAATAGCAAGCTCCTTCTCAAGCACACCCGTTGGGCGTAAGATTGCATCTACAGGCAACCCATTTTCTCCAGGCCCGAATCGCAAGACAGACCATGGCACCATCGCAGCGCGCTTATAACTTTTCAGCTGGACCGGCCACCCTACCGTTACCCGTACTGCAACAGGTACAGCAGGAGCTGTTGTCCTACGGGGAAACCGGTGCCTCCGTCATGGAAATCAGCCATCGAAGCCCAGCCTTCCTGGACATCCTTGATTCCGCCCGCAACCGCCTGCGCAGCCTCTTGCAGATCCCGCCCAACTACGAGATCCTGCTGCTGCAAGGGGGAGCAAGACTCCAGTTCTCCATGATTCCCTTGAACCTGTTATCGTCGCGAGAGGACATCGCCGATTACGTGGTCACCGGAGCATGGAGCGAAAAAGCTCAACAGGAAGCTTCCAAGCAGGCCCAGGCACGCGTTATCTGGACCGGAGAATCTTCTGGCTACGACCATCTCCCGGAATGGGACCAGTTGGCTTTTACACCTGAAGCACAATACGTCTACATGACTTCCAATGAAACGATCCAAGGCGTTCAGTTTCCTTCCTGCCCATCAACCAATGACATTCCTCTCGTCTGCGATGCTTCGTCTGATCTACTATGTCGCCCCCTGAACATGGGGTCTTACGGCCTGCTCTATGCCTGTGCACAAAAGAACCTGGGCCCGGCAGGGGTCACCATTGTCATCATTCGTGATGACTTGCTACAACGCAGCCAGGATCATTTACCCGGTTATCTAAACTACCGCTTACATGCAGAACAGAATTCGCTCTATAATACGCCACCAACATTTGCCATTTACCTGCTTGACCTGGTATGTCGTTCTATCCAGGAAAATCATGGCGACCTGGAATCACTGCACCAGCTCAACCAGGAAAAAGCGGGGCTACTGTACCAGGTTATCGACGAACATCCCGAGTTTTATAGCGGCCATGCGAAATCCGACTGTCGCTCCATCATGAATGTCACCTTCCGAATGCATTCCGAGGAACTACTCGACCGTTTTGTCCAGGAAGCTGCTGAACATGGCTTAACGAACCTTAAGGGGCATCGAAGTGTCGGAGGTATTAGAGCATCGATCTATAACGCCATGCCACTCGACGGGGTCAAGTCCCTGGCCAAGTTCATGACCGACTTCCAGGATCGCAACACCTAAACACCAGCTTTACTCGTTTCACGATCCCCCGGATACCACACCTACTTTCTTATCGTTTTCCCCTGAGTACTCCCCATGCCACGAATCCTCATCCTTGACACAATTGCCCCGGAAGGCCTGCAACTGCTACAGGATGCCGAGGACATGCAATACGAGGTTCAGACCGGACTCTCTGGAGACGCTTTGAAAGACGCCCTGGCAAATGCCGATGGAGCGATCTGTCGCAGCGGAGTCCAACTTGACGCGGCTTCCCTGGACGGGAATCGATCTCTCAAAGCAATCGTTCGAGCGGGAGTCGGAACAGACAACATCGACAAGCAGGCTGCCACACGACACGGTGTGGTCGTCATGAATACACCTGCAGGAAACACCTTCAGCACCGCAGAACATACCTTCGCTCTGATCCTCGCCATGGCACGAAACGTAGCCCCTGCCTATCGCAGTCTTTGTGACGGTCAATGGGAACGCAAGCAACTCATGGGAACACAGCTTGCAGACAAAACCCTGGGAATCATTGGCCTTGGGAAAATCGGCCAGGAAGTCGCCAAGCGTGCCCAGGCTTTCCAGATGCGTATCGTCGGCTACGATCCTTTCCTGGGAAACGAACAGGCCACGCGACTGGGGCTTGAACTGGTTAGCAACGTCAAGGAAATGCTACCCGAAGTTGACTTCCTAACCGTTCACACCCCGCTAACTCCAGAAACCCGCTCCCTGATCGGCAGCGAAGAAATTGCCCTGATGAAAAAGGGAGCGAGACTGGTGAACTGTGCACGAGGCGGCATTTACGACGAGGCCGCCCTGGCCGAGGGAATCCAAAGCGGAAAACTCGCCGGTGTTGCCCTGGATGTCTTTGAAAAAGAACCCTGCACGGAAAATCCATTATTCAACCTGCCAGGTGTCCTCTGCACACCACACCTGGGCGCCAGTACAGACGAAGCCCAGACACAAGTCTCTATCGAGGCGGTTCATTTACTACTGGCTTTCTTCCGTACTGGTGAAATCCGTCACGCCGTCAACGTGGCATCCATCGAACCTGCTACCCTGACGGCGTTACGAGGATATCTTGATCTTGCCTTCCGACTGGGTGTCTTTCTTTCACAGTGGCACGTTGGACAGGCCAATACCTGCCGACTGGAATATCGCGGCGAAGTAACCCAGGAAGATACTCATTTACTGACAGCTTCCTTCTGCGCAGGCCTGCTGGAACGTGCGCTGTCCGCTGAAGTTAATATTATTAATGCCGAAGTCCTGATCCGTGAACGTGGCATCCAACTTGTTGAAGAAACGCACCACGACATGGGAGCTTTCAGTTCTTCCATCACCGCTGAACTGGCGGGCGACTCCGGCAGCCACCTGGCAGCTGCCACCCTGTTTGGGAATAACATGTCACGACTGATTCGAATCGGTGACTATCGACTAGAAACCTATCTTGACGGAAACATGTTGCTTTTCACCCACGACGATGTACCTGGAATCATTGGTATCGTGGGCAGCATTCTCGGCAACCACCAGGTGAACATCGCGCAGATGACCGTGGGGCGAGCCAGTGAGCAACCTGGCGGCACCGCCATCGGTGTCTTGAACCTTGACACCACTCCACCTGAGGACGCCCTGCTGGAACTATCGGAACACCCGTCCATTCGCAGCGTCCAGGTCGTCCAGCTACCAACGGCAGGTGAGATCCCCTCCTGGCTCCCAAGCTAGGGCGTCCGCCCTGGAATTCTGTCAGCCACTTGAAATCTCTTTCCGCGAGGGGCATACTACTACCCTTGTTAGCTGCCGTATTTCACTCCACTGGACTCTGAAACAGACTAGCAAGCTACTAGACATCCGATTTGACATAAGGACATCTTCAACATGTCACGACCCAATGCAGTCACTTTCAAGGGAACCCCCTTAACCCTGGCCGGCGAGGCTGTCCAGGCCGGCCAGCCTGCCCCCGATTTTACCGTCCATTATTTCGACGATGGATTGCACGCGGTTACTCCAGCAGACCTCCAAGGCAAGGCAACCATTATCAGTGTCGTTCCTTCTCTCGATACGCCCGTTTGCCAGGTCCAAACCAAGAAGTTCAATGACGAACTCGCCGCCCTTGGTGACCAGGTCAATGCCCTCACGATCAGCCTGGACCTCCCGTTTGCACAGGGCCGATTCTGTGGTGATGCTGAAATCAGCAACATGCGCACTGGCAGTGACTACCAGGAACGCTCCTTCGGAACCAACTGGGGAATGTTGATCGAAGAGCTCAAGCTGCTCGCACGTGGTGTCTTCGTGCTCGACGCACAAGGTACCGTCACCTACACGGAAACCGTCGCAGAAGTAGTCGACGAACCCAATTACGATGCAGCCCTGGAAGCCCTCAAGGCCCAGCTCTAGAACAGGTGATGGCCGTCCCTGGCGCCATGGTTACCCAGGGGCGGCTGACCTGCTCTCACCAGCAACTAGGATCGACTCTCCAGCTGGCTCTTCATCGCGTTGCGTGCGGTTTCTAATGCCTCGGTAATCTTCTCCGGCTGCCGCCCTCCTGCCTGGGCCAGGTCCGGCCGTCCGCCACCTCCACCACCAACAATCGGCGCCACTTCCTTGACCCAGTTACCGGCACTGACCCCCTGTTCAATCAGGTCTCGAGTCACACCTGCTACCAGCAAGACCTTACCATCATCCGATGCAGCTGCCAGCAAAACAGCAATTGGCTGGAACTGTTTCCGTAACTGATCTACCAATTGACGCATCCGGTTCGGATTTGCCACCTCGATCTCCGCAACTAATACAGGGACGTCATGGACCAGTTCTGCCATCTCTTTCAGGGTATCCGCGGAAATTTCTTCGCTGTCAGCAAGTGCCGCTATTTCCTGGCCAAGCTGTACTGCCTCTTCCTGCAATGCCTGGATACGATCGCCAACATCAAACAAGGAAACGTTTAGGATCCTGGCTGTTCCCCTCAGCGCCGCTCGCAACACGAGATAATCCGTGTCGGTTCCAGGAACCGTTTCCTGCTCCGATGCTTCCAAATCATTCACTGAAGAACCTGCCGCCAGTTTCTTCTTCAGGGTGCGAACACGCTCCATTAATGATCGTGCCGCTTCCGCAACCGCCGGCACCGAAACACCCAGCAATCGTGTTGCCTCGCCCATCACGTCCGTTACCTGTATTCGATAATCGCGAGATCGCTCACCCGTAAGAGCAATTATGCGACGTGTTCCTGCCGCGATCCCTTCCTCGGAAACGATCTCAAACGATCCCACCTCACTGGTACTCTGAAGATGCGTGCCTCCACACAATTCCTTGCTGAATTCCCCCATGGAAACCATGCGTACCGGGTCCGGATACTTCTCGCCAAACAACATCATGGCACCTGCGGCACGCGCTTCAGCCAGGGGCAAGGTCTCCCATCGCACAGGCTGGGCAGCTGCAATTTGCTGGATCACGTCCTGCTCAACCTGGTCCAACTGAGACTCGGAAACAGGCTCGAGATTCGTAAAATCAAATCGCAACCAGTCGGCATCTACCTTGGACCCCTGTTGCTGTGCGTGGCTACCTAAAGCACGTTGCAGTGCATAATGAAGAATATGGGTCGCCGAATGGGCACGTCGAATCGCATCTCGTCGTGCCACATCAACATGCGCCATGGCCGTTCCACCCGCCTCCATCTGGCCTGACTTCAAAACTCCATGATGCAGTAAAAGGTCTCCATCTTTTTGTGTATCATCAACTTGAAATTCAAAGCCCTCGCCCTGCAAGCGCCCCATGTCACCGACCTGGCCCCCCGCCTCGCCATAAAAGGGTGAAGTATCCAGCACGACCTGGACATTCGCCTGTTCTACTTGATCCCAGCTATCTGTTAACTGTGGACCATTCTCCCCGTCCACCACGATTGCCTTGACCACGACCTCCAAATCAGTCGTGTCATATCCCTCGAACCTGGTCATCTGAAGCGATCGTTTCAACGACTCGACAGGACCGGTCTTAAACAGTTCGAATTGGGCACGTCCAGACTCGATGCCATGTTGCTCCATGGAAGCCCGAAATCCATCCCAGTCAAACATCAGGTTACGATCCACCGCCATCGACTCCACCAATTCAGGGGGAACTCCATAGGTCTGGTAAAGATCGGCTGCACTTTCACCCGGCACACGCAATTGCTGACTGGCCTCGATCTCACCAAAAATCCGCTCGATTCGTTCCAGCCCCGCGTCAAGCGTTCCAAAAAAGGTATTTTCTTCCTGCTCAATAACCTGCGCCACCCGGTCTACCGTTTCCGTCAATTCGGGATATGGGTGTTTCATCATCTCGACCACGTTGGGAACCAGTTGATGAAGAAAGGGCTCACGCTGGCCCAACTGGTGTCCGTCCAGCACCGCCCGCCGCAACAAACGCCGCACAACGTATTTTTCCTTGTTCGGACCTGGATAAACATTCTCATGAATCGCGAACGCACAGGCTCGCAAATGGTCAGCGATCCGACGCATTCGACGCCCACTATTTGTTTCAGCATCATAAGGCGATTCACAAATTTCACCTACGGCCTCAACGATTGGTAACAGGATATCAATGTGATAATTTGTATCTTTTCCCTGCAACGTTGCAGCCGTCCTCTCCAAACCCATGCCCGTATCAATGTTCTTGCTAGGCAACGGACGCAGGTTGTCTGGTGGATCTCCTACCCGGTTAAACTGGGTAAACACCAAGTTCCAGATCTCGACAGACTCGCCCTTGTCATCGAGGTAAAATATTTCGCTACATGGTCCGCAGACACCATCGGGACCACGCGTCGGTGCCCCTGCTGGCCAAAAGTTTTCGTCCTCATCAAGACGCATGATCTTGGTGGCAGGCAAGCCGATCTGTTCATGCCAGATCTTGGCTGCCTCGTCATCATCCTCGTAAACCGAAACAGTCAGGCGTTCCGCATCGAGGCCCAACCACTTCGTGTCTGTCAAGAATTCCCAGGCCCATTCGATTGCCTCGGTTTTGAAATAATCACCAAAACTGAAGTTCCCCAGCATTTCGAAAAACGTGTGGTGATAGGCAGTCCGCCCCACGTTCTCGATATCACCGGTACGCAGACATTTCTGGCTGGTCGTCGCCCGCGAGAAATCGAGTTTCACCTTGCCCAGGAAGTGATCCTTGAACTGGTTCATCCCGGCCGGTGTAAAAAGCACCGACGGATCCCACGTCGGCACCAGCACATCACTATTGCAACGAGTATGGCCCTTGCTCTCATAAAAGCTCAGGTACATTTCACGCAGTTCATCTGTTTTCATATCGTGTTAACCAATCTCTTCCACCAAGATTTTCCACCTCGGGTACAACTCAAATCGGCCGCTACTGGCAAGGGAGCGATCCCCTTCCCTATCGAGGATTCCGCAGAAAACCGAGACCTATTCCAAACGTCTCATGATAGCGAGTGTCCCCGCAGCAGGCCAGTCAAGCGCCCGAGGGAGAGCGTGTGACCAGCACGCCTGCATGAAGCGCAACGATTACGGTGCCGCCACTTGCCGTATCCCCTTTTCCCCCTCGCCGACCGTCAAGGTCACCCGCACAGGGCCGTCCTGCTTAGACACGTGCTCCAGGAATTCCTCGGGAGTCGCAATTTTCTGAGGGCCTACCTGCTTGATAAACTCACCCGGCCTCAAACCTGCGTTCCAACTGGCTGATCCTGGTTCCACGGAAACAATAGCAACACAGCCCGCAGGATCCATCTTATGGCCATGTTGTCGAAACAGCGCGGGGGGTAACGCGGTGGCATAATCCACCTGGAGGCCACGCCACCTCGGATCGGCCTGTTGCGAGTAAGCAGGCCGGGTCGACTCCACGTATTTTTTTGAAAGCACCGCCTTTAATGCGATGGTACGTCCGGCTTGCTGTAGCGTTGCACCCCGCTGGATACGCAGTACGACCTCGGACTGGACTCGCAGTTGCCCAAGTTCTCGAAACAGTTCCATACGGTTTTCAACCTGCTGGCGATTGACATGCGTGATAATATCACCGACCTGCAACCCTGCTCGCTTTGCTGGAGTACCTGGAACGACGTGTTCGACCCGCGTCCCCAGGCGTCCTCGCTGTCGCCATTCCAAGGACAGATCCTCAGGTGCGACTCCCAGGAATCCCACCTGGACCTTCTTGCCCGCCTTCAATGTTTCCAGTGTCTGCCGAAACATGGCATCAACCGGGATCGCGTAACCGGCCGCTTTTTCATAACCGTAGAGTGGCGCCTGCGATGTCAGCAGGCCCACCATCTCACCCCGAAGATTGATCAGTGCTCCACCGCTGGTCCCGAGATTCAACCTGGCATCCGTTTGGATGAGCGTCCCAAAATGATGTAAAGTTTCTCGCTCAGGCTGATCTGCCAGCAACTTAGGTCGAGGGGCCGCCTGTCGCCGCAGGTTCGCCACGATTCCCCAGCTGGCACTGACTTCACCATCGCGGGCGATCGCGTAAGGATTCCCCAGGCCAACCACGATCATTCCCTTTTTCAGTTTTTTCGCGTCGCCCAGGGGCATCGGTGTCAAATCATCCGCTTTGATTTTCAATACGGCAAGATCCGTCCACGGATCACCGGCCATGATCTTTTCAGCTCGCTCTACAGCCACCACCTTGTACGGTTTCCGACGGACCCACACGTAGTAGTCATTTTCCTCTGGATCCCCCAGTGTATGGTAAGTGGTCACGATCAGACCCTGTCGTGAAATCACGACTCCAGTGCAATACTGGTTCGGCACAAACTCGGGACTTGTCGGCGTTGGCCGATCAAATCGCAGATCTGTGGGCTCACCAACGGGAGGTAGCTTGAGTAACGGATCCCGCGGTCCCGTCACGTTACGACCAACACCCTTCTTACGACGCACCCGTGCGATGGCGACCACCGAGCGTTCTGCCTTTTCGATAGCGGTTACCAGCCCCGCTTCCATCCGTTGGGCCCATTCGAGGGCCGTCGGGGACCCTGTAACCGGCTGGGCGCATACCAGCTGCGGGACACATGAGATCACCAGCAGCGATATACAAAAACACCTCGCCACTGTAGATGCCGTGCACCGATCGATTGCTTGCCCGATCGACGTAGTTAGTTTTGCCATCACCTTGCCCCTTTCGGTATCACCACCAGCGTCATGTTATTTTTGCAGACACGTGTGGCAAACCGAAAGGGCTCGATGGCATCCGGCATGGCAATCTTATGCGACTTCTTCAGCAGGTGCATCTGCCGGTACGGCTTCCACCGCTTCCACCGCTTCTGCCGCTTCTGCCGCGGCTGCCGCGGCTGCCGCCGCTTCCGCTTCGGGGTCCACTGCGTATCCGCTGGCAATCAAGACCTTGGCCTTGATCTCTTCGGTCAGTTCAGGATTCTCAATCAGGTTCTGTCGAGCTTTTTCCTTCCCTTGGCCAACGTAAGCATCATTGTACTTGAACCAGGATCCACTACGCGAGACGACGTTATGGGTAACCGCCAGGTCGAGAATATCTCCCTCGTAGCTAATCCCATTGGTATGCATCATATCGAACTCGGCGATTCGGAATGGTGGGGCGACTTTATTCTTAACCACCTTACCACGGACCCGTTGGCCCACGACCATTTCACCATCTTTCAATTGGCCGATCCGTCGCACATCGATTCGACAGGAACTATAGAACTTCAACGCTCGGCCTCCGGGCGTTGTTTCTGGACTGCCGAACATCACGCCAATTTTTTCACGGATCTGGTTAATAAAGATCACCGCTGTTTTGCTCTTGGCAATGGCACCGGTCAATTTCCGCATCGACTGGCTCATCAAGCGTGCCTGCAAACCCACGTGCGTATCGCCAATTTCGCCATCCAGTTCCTGCTTCGGAATCAGGGCGGCAACCGAATCCACGATCACGACATCCACTGCATTGGATTTCACCAGCATCTCGGTAATCTGCATCGCCTCTTCACCATGGCTGGGTTGGCTAACCAACAGGGTCTCCAATTCCACACCCAGCTTCTTCCCCCAGTTTGGATCAAAAGCGTGTTCCGCATCGATCATGGCCGCAATGCCACCATCCTTTTGGGCCTGGGCGGCGATATGAAGTGCCAGCGTGGTTTTACCACTCGATTCCGGCCCAAACACCTCGATCACACGACCACGAGGAATTCCGGGACCACCGAGGGCCATGTCCAGGGAAAGGCAACCTGTCGAAATTCCCTCGATAGGTCCCCGCCGTTCACTACCCAGGGGCATGATCGAACCTTCACCAAATTGTTTTTCAATTTGCTGCAAGGTCGTTTTCAGTTGTGAGTTGCTTTCGATCTGTTCAGCAACTTTCGCCGACGCACCCGCCTTGCCTGCTGATTTTTTTCGTTTCGACTTGGTTGTTTTTGTGGTTTTTGCCATTCGATTTGCTACTTTCGATCCATCTAGTTTTGTATCTGCGACCATTATTGTACTCCTTTATAAAAACTCGGGGGGTCCTTGCAACCAGTAAATGACTGGCCCCGTGTCTTTGCAGTGTCATTAGTCCTGCCCAAGTTGCCCAAGAGATCCGGGTAGCTCGAAATTCGCCAGCCCATCACCTACTACTGAACGCCTGAACACTATAACGACCTTCGGCATTTTTCACAAGGTCAATCCACTTATTCCCTGTTATCGCAGGGCCCCGGGACACGTCTGGTCACACCGTTGGAAAAATATCATCGATTCTTCAAGAGCCTGATTTTTTCAGCGGAATCGTCGCCAAACGCTGGTATTGTGGTTCATCGCGACCCAACTGGCTCGCCACGACCACGACCTGGGAGGCCAGGCAGGTGACCGCTGGACCAAAATTGGCCGTTTGCAAGACTTCCGCCAAGGCTCCCGCGGTGGCTAACGAGGATCGCAGGCGTCCCAGGGTCACATGGGGATGAAATTGCCGATGTTCGCCACGGAATCCCATCTGCATCAGTGCTTGCTCAACTTGCTCGTGCACCTGGAAAACTGCCTCTTGACCTGCCCCGACACCCATCCAGAGAGTTCGTGGTCGCTCGGCACTGGGAAACGCACCCACGTGATCAAAAACCATTTCCAAGGGCTCACAATTCGCCACGGCCGAAGTCACTCGCTGACAAATCTCCGCCAATTCAATCGTGGGTACTTCTCCCAGGAACTTAAGGGTCAAGTGCAGGTTTTCTGCAGCTACCCATTTCACATCAACACCCGTCTTGCCAAGTCGATGCATCCACTCAGCTGCCAATTCCTTGACTGCAGCCGATACTGGCAGGGCGACAAAAGTCCGTGTTCTATTCATAAAAGGTATTGCTCCCGCCGTATTGACTCTCGGCCAAGCTCGTCAAAAACTGGTAGCCGATCCTGCGAATCTACAGGGACTCCTCGTAAAGTGGCCGACAGTCTTCCAGTCGAGTTCCTTCTTCATCGGTCACGGCGATTTGTTTTCCACCCCAGATAGAAACACCCGCATGGTCTCCATCATGGGTCAACAAGAATAACTGCAGGTTAAATCTTGGCCGTCCCTGCTCATCACGCTCGGTCGGTGCCACGTGTTCCACGATACGCTGAAGCACTTGCAGGCCGGCAGTTTCTGCATCCACTCCCTGTCGCAAATACTCCACTGCTGCAAAGGACGAAAGGTTCTGCAGATTCGCTTCCCCATGACCAATGCTACCACAACAGCCTCCCTGTTGATCCACGTACAAACCTGCCCCCAGGATCGGTGAATCGCCCACGCGGCCCGCGATCTTGAAAGCATGTCCACTAGTACTGGTCGCACAGGCCATCGCTCCACTGCGATCGATGGCCGAACAATGCACCGTCCCGCCGCTCCGGTCCCGATCACGACCATAAAAATGTTCCCGGTACCACTGCCGGACATCCAGGTCACTATCTTCCTCTGGAGGTGCTTGCCAGTCATCGTGCTGTGATCGCATGCGTTTCCAATACAGCCACATTCGACGCGACTGTTCCGTCAACAGGTTCTCTTCCCGGAACCCGTTAGCCAGGGCAAACTGCAATGCTCCTTCTCCAACCAACAGAGAACGCTGGGTCTGTTCCAACAAACGTTGAGCGACCTGGGTCACGTGGCGAACCGAACGCAGGGCACCCACGCCCGCACCTCGGTGGGTCCGACCATCCATGACCGCCGCATCCAATTCGACCACTCCATCTTCATTGGGCAAGCCTCCATAACCTACCGTACGATCCTCGGGATCGTCCTCCACGACAGTGACCCCGGCGACCACGGCATCCAGCGGAGATTGTCCCTGCTGGATACACTCATAGGCGCGCTCCGTTGCCTGGAGTCCGTTATGCGAAGCGATCGTCTTGATGGTACCCATGAATCATCCGGTGTCTTGCTGAGCGACACTTACCAGTCGGCAAAAAAGAACCTGCCGGGACAGGCTAGAGAATTCCCCTGCCGACTCCCAGTTGATACCATAAATGACTTCCCAGCTGCTGCCCATCCCCATCTCCCGGTTCCCTTTCAGGAAATTACCTGGCCCATGAAACGACTCCCCATCAACATCCTGAGAATTCTCCTACTCCTGCTATTGCCCGCGATGGCGACGGGAACCGACTGGAACCAGTGGCGTGGTCCGCAGCGCACGGGCGCAACCACCGAAACGCGACCTTTAATAGAGACTCTGCCAACGGCCGGTCTACAACCACGCTGGATTGCGATGACCGATATCCCTACAGCTCGTTCCGGTGGCTGGTCCAGTCCAATTGTCGCCCAGCAACGGGCCTACCTGTTCACTCATCACAAGGTCAAGCTGGGGGAGGGCAAACTCGGCAAGATCCAGTTCCCTTACCTGTCCCCGGAAAAACGGACGGGAATGACCCCGGAAGAGTATGAAGCTTATGAGCGAAAGCGACGTGATGAGCAGGAAACACGAAGTAATTTTTATCGATTTGACGAAATCCTCTACTGCCTTGACAGCCGTACGGGAAAAACAGCCTGGACGAACAAACGCAGCAGCAGCTACACCCGTTTTCCTCAATCCGGTTCACCCGCTGTCATTGGTGATTCCGTGCTGGTACTGGGAGCGGGCCGACTGGCCCGCTGCATCCATGCCCGAGACGGTCGTGATCGATGGCAAACCAAGTTGCCGGGAGAGTTTCGAGATCAACACATGCAGTCCTCTTTCGCTGTGACAGGCAAGGTAGCTGTCGTACTATGCGGCAACCTCTACGGACTGGACCTGGAAAATGGAAACGTTCTCTGGCAAGCGGGTGATTACGAATCACGCCAGTTTCACAGCAGCCCAGTCATCTGGAACTCATCCCAGGGCCCGCGAGTGATTGTCAACGTCGATGGCCGCAACACCATCTGTGTCGACCCACAAACGGGTGAAACCGCGTGGCAAATTCGTTCTGATGCAAATCACTCCACCCCGGTACTTGCCGGCAACCGGCTACTGACCTACGGCAGCAGTCGCAAGAAGGGACTTCGTTGTTACGAACTTACACCGGGGCAGGCAGAACTGTCCTGGACCTACCAGGGAACCGCAGATCCGGGATCCAGTCCGGTCGTGGTAGGCAACCATGTTTACGTCCAGGGAGAACGACGACTGGCCTGCGTTCAGCTGGACACCGGCAAACAGGCCTGGATGACACAACTGGATCTTAACAAGCCGCGCTACACATCCTTGATCGCCGTCAATCAGCAAATATTCTATGTCTTCGAGAGCGTCATCTCATTTACCGCCGATAACCGTCGATTCCAGCCTCGCATGCAAGCCCGTATCAACAACCAGGGGCTGCTGGCAGAAGAGACCACTTTTCGGAAGCAATACCAAATCGATGAATTGGAAAAAACAACCGAGGGCCAAAAGGAAGCCGAGAAGATCTGGCGCAAGGAATTTGCCAATGGCCCCCTGCCCTGTGCTACCCCAGCCGTGGCTGACGGCTGCCTGTACATCCGGCTCAAGAATGGATTAGCCTGCTACGACCTGAGTGTCCCGCCAACGGGTCAACCAGCCAATTGATCAAGCGGCCTGGCGTCGCCGCTCCTTGCGTCGCTGGCGGCGAGCACGCTTGCGATCTGCCCGACTTTGCTTATTCCGAATCCTCTTGGCTTGTTGATCAAGCTCCTCTCCGTTTTCATCGTAATCATCATCCGCCGCGATCGGTTCCTCGACCTCTTCCGACAACTCATATCCATCGTCAACCGGCACCATTTCGATCGCAGCTTCCTCTTCTACTGTTGCCTGCTCGACCGTCTTTTCAACAGGTTCAGCCACCTGTTTTACGATCACTTCCTTTCGTACAACCATTCCCTGGGCCTCCCGAAAGACCTGCCTGGCTTCCATCCAGATGGTCCCCGCCAGGGTCACATGACCGATCAGTAGTAGCATGCCGCTGGTCAGCGGAGCGGCCAGAACAGACTGAACCCAGGCGATCTCAAATTGCAGCAACATCACCACGGCATAAGCTGCGACCGTCGGTACCCAAAAACAATTAGTCCAGTAACTATCACGAACCTCGATCGTCATACGTGTTCCCAGGGCAAGCCCTCCCAGCGAGATCGCGATCAACCAACCCCAGTGAAATTCTTCCGCAGAGATCGCGATCGGCAAAGTAGTAATCGCACCCTGTAACGATTGATGGATCCCGGTTGCGGTCTCCAGGCTGGCCAACACGCACCAGGCAGCTAACCAACCCCAAAATCGGTAATGACCCCGGTAATCATCGACCTTGTGTCGACGCAACATGTAAACCATGCCGCTGCCCGCAGCAGCGACCAACAACAGGGCACTGGAAAACCATGCCGCCAGCGTTCCCGGACCCTCAAGCGATAAACGACTTGCCCCTTCAGAGCCCTGCATGGAACCCAAATGCAAACCATAAACAGCGGAGCCTGCCAGCAGTACCAGTAGTAACCAGGTTCGCAATCGCAGCGGTATCAGATCCGTCAGGCGTGGCTGATTTTCGCGCAGCGCAGCAGCACTATAGCCGCCCTGGTCAACTGAACTCAACGGACGGGGCGCAGCCTGTCCGGAATCGCCTGTCGTTTCCTCGATCAAAGCGCGACGACGACGCTCGTCCCGCTGTCCACTCCGTCGGAATTGCATTAACTTCCACCCAACCCTGGCAAGAAATCCTGTCCTTGATCCGCCGCTAAAAGAGAGTCCGTCCTCAATCCATCGCCGGTTTTACCTAATCCAATTTTCGGCAACCGAGGCCACCTATCTCTACTCTCACTCGCTGACCCGGCCCACGTGAAGAAAGAGATAATCCGTGGAAACTGCCTGGTGACCCTGCATTGCCAGTCCCGTAAGAAACCTTAACGATTGTGACGTTCGTAGGGGCAGAGGATTCCGCTATCGCAACGAACCACAAAGAGGCACTCATTAGCGAACAAGTCGACACCGCGAACGAGCCCCAAGTAGAAATCAGTCACTCGCGCTGGGGAATTGCCACTGGCAGATAGTTGCGGTATGCTCTTTGGTGACCCGCCGATATGAGCGACAACATCGCGCATACCTCGAGCCTGTCGGTAGTAATTCCAACCAACAAACGGTTTCATTGAAACAGACGAAAGGTTAAAGCAATGGCTTACGAACTTCCTGCCCTGCCCTACTCTCATGACGCCCTGGAACCCCACATCGATGCCCGCACGATGGAAATCCATCATGGCAAGCATCATCAGGCCTATATCAACAATGTTAATGCCGCGATCGCTGGTACCGAACTGGAAGGTAAAAGCGTAGAGGACCTCGTGAGCGACCTGGACAGCGTCCCCGAGGAGATTCGCGGAGCGGTTCGTAACAATGGTGGCGGACACGCCAACCACTCGTTGTTCTGGAGCGTTATGGGACCATCTGCCGGCGGAGCCCCTGAAGGGGATCTGGCCGCAGCCATCGATGCCGCCTGCGGCAGCTTCGAAGCATTCCAAGAGGCCTTTGCCAAGGCAGCCGCCACGCGTTTTGGCAGCGGCTGGGCATGGCTCAGTGTTGATGGAGATCAACTGGTCGTGGAAAGTACCGCTAACCAGGATAGCCCCTTGATGGAGGGACGCACCCCCATTCTGGGTCTCGATGTCTGGGAACATGCTTACTACCTGAACTACCAAAATCGACGCCCCGACTATGTCGGCGCTTTTTGGAACGTTGTCAATTGGGGCGAAGTTGCCAATCGATACGCTGCCGCCCAAGGCTGACACTTGCCGCGCATGGCAAGAAACTCAACGAAAACGACTGGCCGGTTTTACCGGCCAGTTTTCGTTGGGAGGGACCTGCACCAAAGACACCTCTGCTCTCCAACGCCGGAGAAGCGAGCAATCGCTAGCATCCTTGCTAGCTGATGCCCTTCCGCTTCCCATAATGGCATTGACGCCAAGCTTCTCCATTCCTATGATCCGCCCCGCGTTGCCACGGAAGAGAAAGCCTTCACTTGGCTGAATCGTGTGGTGAACATGGCCTGATCGGCCGACAATGGATTATAAATCGCGTTTGGTTCGTTCCGTTCCCTGGACGGCGAACAGTTACCTACTACATATCGAGTGGATTGCGAAACGCAAACTGGCTACTACAAATCCTGCTAGTACATGCGTTGGTTTCGTATCGAACAACAAAGGATAGAAAACCATGGGTTTGATTGTTTCTCGTTGGGCATCAATGCTGAATTTTGTAGCTATCCTGATCCTGATTACGGCCAGTGGCTGTAAAATGAGCAGTTGGAGTATCCCCGGCATGAGTTGGGGCGGCAGTAAGGAAAATACTGCAGAAGCTCAACTGCCAGGGCAACCCGCAGACAATAACCAGGCAGTTCCTTCTACCAATGCCTCCAAGTACCTCACTCCGCCAACCATTACCACGGGTACGCCCAGCTATAGTGGCAATTCCGCCACCGCAGCGACGAAATCCCCCAATGGTCGCACCACGGCCTATACGGGACGTAATACTCTGGGGCCTTATCACCCACCGAAGAAAAAGGCTGCTGCCACAACCCCGCCTCAATACGCAGCTCCCCAATATCCGGCAACTCAGTACCCAGCAACGGCCAGCCAGGCTCCGGCAACTCAATTACCACGAGCCCAGTACCCGGCAACCCAATATCCGGC
>MPLU02150627.1_pt1 | contig 44401 bp, 35 predicted proteins | sample 1617381 | NCBI WGS metagenome assembly MPLU02 (sample SAMN05944801, study PRJNA350692) | marine metagenome | biome: marine; feature: ODZ; material: water; isolation source: 90 m water sample filtered on 0.2 um supor filter | place: Pacific Ocean | collected 2012-04-08 | depth 90m m
CCACTGGCGAATACCCATGTTGCAGACGGTACCCCCAATCGCCTAAAAAATATCAAACCGGCTATCCTGGATCCCACGATTCGATCCCGTTCCCAGGCTCCCCACCAAACCTCGACACGGAGCCCTCTCCCCCAGAAAACAAAAAACGGCATCCTAAGATTTTTCCGCGTCGTGATGATCGTCGGCCTACTGGGATGCGCGGTGACCACCACCTTGTTTTTTGCCTCATCACCAACAGCCATTGGATGGTCAGAAACCCGCGCCAGGCTCATTTACTACAAGCAAAAAAGACGGGACAGGTTCATCACTTACCATTACACCGTTAACGAACAAAAATACACCAAGACCATTCCGTATGAGGAACGCCTGGGCCCCGCCGGGAATTTCCTCTGGGTTACCTACAAGGACGATTCTCCCGAAACAGCCACGGTTTCTCAGCGCCGCAGTTACATGAACAGCATCACGATGATCGCCGTGCTTCCATTTCTGCTGATCTTTTTTGTCAGTGCGGGAATCGTAATTGGGCAGGTCACCCAGGCACCTCGATCAAGGCCCATCGACCACGCGGTCAATCCATAACGAAAGATTGATCAACACGGGCTGGCATTGCGAACTGAGCACTTCTACAGTCATCCTGACTTCACTGTTGCCTGCCACCCTGCGAGCAACGTGTCCTTCGCGAGAAACTATACCCACGATCGTCCGTACGGTATTATAAGAACTTCGACTTGCCACCCGGCAGTGACTTTTCAGCGACTTACTTCAGTTTCCAGCAAACCATCAGCCGCGGGAATACCTGACGCACGGAGAACCAAACATGATCCGCAGTTTCATCCTCTCGATCGCCACCACCAGCCTCCTGGCTATCCACGCATTACCCTGTGCTGCCCAGCAAGATGTTCACCTGGCCATGGGATTGCGAGTGGGTGAAGTGACGCAAACCTCGGCCATTGTCTGGTCCCGCGTGACCGCTCAACCGAAACGCGTCTGGCCCGGCGAGCGTCGTGTTGGTCGTGCCGGGAAAAAGACCGCGGAGTACACGGAAAAAATCCAGGTCGACAAGCTGGAAGGAGCTACCCCTGGAACCCCGGGGCAACTCAGGCTGTTCTGGACAGAAAAAAACGATTATTCAAAACTCCAAACCACCCCGTGGATCCGCGTCGAGGAAAAGACAGATTTCTCACACCAGTTCACCCTCTCCGGGTTAAAGCCTGCGACTCGCTACTACCTGATCATCAAGGCCCGCCCAAACGGTAATCCATCAACTTCTGCCACGGCCGAGATCCGCGGATCTTTCAGGACCCCCGCGCCGGCCAATACCTGGCAGGACGCGCGCTTTGCTGTAATTACCGGACAGGCCTATCGGGACCTGGACGACAAGGATGGATTCCTGATTTACGATCCGATGGCAAAACAACAACTGGACTTCCTGGTGCCAACCGGGGACACGGTCTACTACGACTCCGAGAAACCGCGCGCTCGCACGCTCGCATTGGCACGTCACCACTGGCATCGCATGTACTCCATGCCACGGATCGTCAAGTTTCATCAACATGTCCCTGGGTACTGGGAAAAAGACGACCACGACACCTACAACAACGATGGCTGGCCTGGACAGGAAGTCGCCTGGATGAAACCGTTCACATTTAAACAGGGACTGGCAACCTTCCTGGAACAGGTACCCATCGGAAAGAACACTTACCGGACGGTGCGCTGGGGCCAGGGCCTGCAGATCTGGATGGTCGAGGGACGTGATTTTCGTTCACCCAACAATATGCCGGATGGCCCCGACAAAACGATCTGGGGCAAGGAACAGATGGCATGGCTCAAGAAAAGCGTGGCTGAATCAGACGCCAAGTTTCGTGTCCTGATCAGCCCGACTCCGATCGTCGGTCCAGATCGCGGTAAGAAGAACGACAACCATGCCAACGAGGGATTCACCCACGAGGGAAACCTTGTGCGGGCCTGGGCAGGGGCACTGGAAAACTTCTACGTCTGCTGTGGGGATCGCCACTGGCAGTACATGTCCATCGACCCCAAAACCAAGCTGCGGGAGTTTTCCTGTGGTCCCGTCAGCAACCAGCACGCGGGAGGCAGTCCGGGACATGACCCGGTTGTGCAGCCATTCCATCGCGTGAAGGGTGGTTACCTGAGCGTTGCTGTTTCACAGGAAAAGAAACAACCAACGATCACATTTCGTTTTCACAGCGTCCAGGGCAAGGTCGTCTACGAATTCAAGGACGTTTCGCGACGCTAGTTTTTTACGTGCACGACCCGCCAGGAGAAATCACTCATGTCGAAACAATTACTGATCCTGCCGTCGCTTATCGGCCTGTTGCTTACATCTGCCAGCCTGGCCGAGGAGCCACCCGTGGCCCCGGATGCGCAACTGACATTACACAATCGTGTTGCCTTTACAGAAGGGCCGGCATGGCATCCCAGCGGCAACGTCTATTTCAGTGATATTGCCAACAGTCGCATCATGCGTCAGGACCCCAAGGGCGAGTTGCATGTCTTTCGAACGCCCTCGGGTCGTACGAACGGAATGGTATTTGATCTGCAGGGACGACTGATTGCCTGCGAGGGTGGCGGTTACGGCAGCAATCGACGGCTCACACGCACTGAGCATGACGGCACGATTACCGTACTGGCCCACCGCTACCAGGGAAAACTCATTAATTCCCCCAACGATGTCACGATCGACTCCCGGGGCCGCCTGTATTTTTCCGATCCACGCTATGGCAATCGCTCGGACCTTGAGCAGTTTGATGACAAGGGGCGCGCCATCGAGGGAATCTATCGCATTGATGACGTGGACAAGGTCGAGCGGATCATCACGCATGAAGTCATTCGTCCCAACGGGTTAGCCATTTCACCTGATGATCGCTACCTGTTTGTTGCCGAGAATGTTAACAGCGGCACCGATCCACAAAATCGCAAACTCTGGCGATTTAGTTTAACGGCCAAGGGATCCGTCGTCGCTGGAAGTCGCAAGCTGCTATTCGACTGGGGGGGTGATCGAGGTCCTGATGGCATGGCCATTGACCAGCAAGGGCGACTCTATGTCACCGCAGGATTTAACTTCCCACAGGATCCAGGCGAAGCTGTGAAAAAATACAAGGCCGGCGTTTACGTTATTTCTCCCGCAGGCAAACTAGTGCAATTTATCCCCGTGCCGATCGACATGATCACCAATTGTGCCTTCGGGGGTGCGGATCGCAAAACACTCTACATTACTGCAGGCCATAAATTATGGAGCATCCGGACCAATACCCCGGGACACGTGGCGTGGCCGCCTGGCAAATAGCCTGAAACTGCAAAAACGCTTGGCAATTTTTCGCGCCCACTAATTCTCTATTTATCAACATTTTGTTAGAAACTTGTTAATGCCCTGTCGGTTCAATTGGCAGAATATGACACGAAATAAACTCTCCTCCTAACACATCTCGGCTACTCATCACGACCATTCTATCCAGGAAGCAATACGGCATCATGGGAACTAAATTCATCGTTTTCGCGGCATCGCTCATCTTGATTTTCGCTTCTGTTCTTGCAGCCCAGCAGAATCCCGGACAACCTGGCGGTGGCCGTCCAGGCTTTGGTCCTCAAGGCGGAGGCCCTCCAGGTGGAGGTTCCAGGGCTCCTCGCAATCGAGAACTGGTCAAACAATTCGACAAGGACCAGGATGGAAAGCTGGATGACGTGGAACGCAAGGCGGCCCGTCGTTATGCACAGGAAAATCCTGCCCGGCGAGGTGGCCGACGCGGTGGTCCCGGCGGTGGCGGCCCCCCCAGCCAACCCACGGAACCCGGTCCCCGGGTTTCACCCAAGCAAGTCAAGAACTATCCAGACAACAAGCTGTACGATGAAAGTATCTTGCGAACGTTCTTCCTGGAATTTAAACAGGATGACTGGGAAAAAGAACTGGCTGACTTCTATCGCACGGACGTGGAGGTTCCAGCTCGCTTAACTGTCGACGGAAAAACATACGAAAACGTGGGCGTGGGATTCCGGGGCAACTCTTCTTTCTTCTCCTTGCGTGAAGGCCAAAAGCGATCCTTCAATATCACCCTGGACTATGACAACAAGGACCAGAACCTGTACGGCTACCGTACGCTCAATCTACTGAACTCACACTCTGATCCTTCCTTTCAACGCACCGTGTTGTACAGTCACATTGCGCGACATTACACGGCTGCTCCCAAGGCCAACTTCGTCCGCGTGGTCGTGAATGGTGAAAGCTGGGGAATCTATATCAACGACCAGCAATACAACAAGGATTTCATCAAGGACTGGTTTAGCCGTCGAGATGGAATTCGTTGGAAAGTGCCCGCCGGTCCTGCCGGCCGCTCCCTGACGTACGAGGGAGACAAGATCGAGGACTACTGGGGATTTGAATTGAAGTCGAAAAATACTCCCGAGGCCTGGAAGGACCTGATCAAGCTTTGCAAAACACTGGATGAAACTCCCAAGGAGAAAGTAGCCTCGCTCGACTCGATTCTGAGTATCGATCGAGCACTCTGGTTCCTGGCCCTTGATAACGTGTTGATTGACAGTGATGGTTACTATAGTCGCGGTAGTGATTACGTGATCTACCAGGAGCCACAATTTGGTCGGTTTCATGTCCTCCCCTACGACAACAATGAAACCTTCCGCTTTCCCGGCGGAGGAGGCCCTCCAGGAAGTGGCGTCCAGGGGGGCACACCTGACGGACTTCAACTGAATCCTTTCTCGGGTGAATACGATGACATGAAACCCCTGCTGAGTCGCCTCCTCGCGGACCCGGAGATCAGCAGTCGTTATGCGGCTCACGTGAGAACGATCGTGGACGAGTGGCTGGACTGGAAAAAAGCCGGCCCGCTAACCAACCAGTACTACAAGCTGATCGATGCCGAGATCGAAAAAGATACCCGCAAAGAATCCAGCTACGCGGACTTCATCCTGAACATGACAGACACGCTGGGCTCGGGGCGACGTCCCCTGCCAGGACTCAAGTCATTTTTCGAAGAACGCCGCGAGTACATCCTCGGCCTGCCGGAATTCAAGAAACCCACGCCGCGCATCGAATCGGTAAAGCTGGCCGCTGCCAATCGCTCAGCTGCCAACCTGGTCGCCGGCAAGCCCATTTACGTGCAGGCCAAGATCGGCGCTGGCAACAAGGCAGAACGCGTCATGCTCTACCATGCACCTGCTGCCTATGCTCCATTCCAGCGATTGCCCATGCTCGATGACGGCAAACACCAGGATGGTGCTGCCGGTGACGGACTTTATGGAGCTGCCATTCCGGCCCAGTCTGCCGGAACCAATGTCCATTACTACGTCGAGGCACGCACCGATGCAACGGTTGGCAGTACGGTTTTCTACCCACGATCGGCAGAATCCAGCCCCCTGGATTTTTCGATTCCGATTCCGGATGCACCCAAGACCAACCTCATTATTAATGAAGTCATGGCTTCCAATGATACTGCTGTCCAGGATCCCCAACAGCAATACGAGGATTACATCGAACTCTACAACAAGAGTGACCAGTTACTTGATCTCAGTGGAGTCTATCTCACCGACAGCAAGTCCAAGCCTCTCAAGTGGGCTTTTCCGGCCGGCAGTCGTATCGAGGCCAACGGCTACCTGGTCGTCTGGCTGGATGAGGACATCACGGATCAGCCAGGGCTCCATGCTAACTTCAAGCTATCGAAATCAGGTGAGACCTTGATGTTGATCGAGAAGCAAGATGGAAAAATCCGCCTGCTGGACGCCATCAAGTTTGGACCCCAGCAAACGGATCGGGCCTACGGACGACTACCGAATGGGTCCAGCCAGTTCAAAATGATCCAGGCGACACCAGCCAAACCGAACAAGTAGGATCTCTACTTAAGCGTGCGGCGAAAAAACGTGTTCATATCCTTGATCATGAGACTGAACCATGGCTCCCGGTTCCAGCAGCCATGCTTGCCATCCTTGACCACCACGATACCGGTCTCGATTCCCAATGCCTTGAGCTTGTCCCGGGTTCCCTGGTTGCGAGCCGGATAATCAAGATCCCCAGCCATGAACAGGATCGGAGGCGTCTCCTTGCTGACATGGGTAAAGGGAGATGCCTGTCGATACAACTCGGGAGCCTCATCAATCGTCTTGCCAAACCACTTGTTGGCATTCGAGTTCTCCGGATCCTTACGGGATTTTTCCGCCACGGAACCAGTGGCCAATTCGAGGGGACCGGCCAGTACCACGGCCGCCTGGATTCGTGACGACTGCTGCGGGTTCCCTCCCGGGCCCTGGAATGCATCGACGTGGGAAGCCGTGGCCATCAGGCCCACCAGGTGACCGCCGGCAGAGCCACCAATCGCGCCAATTCGCTTTGGATCCACGAAGTACTTTCCTGCGTGCGCACGCAGGAAACGGACCGCGGCGTTACAGTCATGAATAGCTGCAGGAAAAAGTGCTTCTCCACCCAGCCGGTATTCGATAGCTACCGTCACGAAACCCTGGCGAGCCAGCTGAATTGCCATGGCCCGGAACTTGTTCTTATCTCCCTTGAGCCAGCCTCCACCATGGACGACCACTAACGTCGGCGTCGGCCGACGAACGCTTTTCTGGCGAAACAAATCGGCGTGCAACTCACGTTTACCATACCTGGCATAGACCACGTCCAATTCCGCCGTGATATTTTCCGGGATTTCCTTTGACGGGGGATTCGTAACCTTTGGCTTGCCCACCTTTTGCTGGGCAAGACTGGCCTGCACATCCAGGACAAGCGTTCCCAACAAGATCAAGACCGTCGCATGGTGCCTCATGATTCGCATCGCTACCTCCTAACCAGTATCTCCAGGTGGCCCGCAGTATACCCTACTTGTCGATGACCTACATTACATTACACAATAGAAACTGCTGACAACCTTTTCTCCTTACCAGGAAACCATCATCATGTACCGTTCCATCCAACATAGCTGTTGTCTCGCACTTCTGGTCACCCTCCTGGCAAGCCAGCCAACCGCCATCGGTCAACAGAAAGGACAGCCCAAGACCGCTACACCTTCCCGCGTCAAACAGGGGCCCTTTAAACCGGTCAAGGACAAGCCCGATTTGCCGCGAGTCCTGTTGATCGGTGATTCGATTTCCATCGGTTACACGGTACCGGTACAAACGCTAATGAGTGGTAAAGCCAACGTTCACCGGGCACCCACCAATTGTGGCCCCACCACGAAGGGAGTCAAGGAACTGGACAAGTGGATCGGCAAACAATCCTGGGATGTCATTCACTTCAACTGGGGACTCCATGACCTCAAGTACATGGGACCGCAGGGACAAAACCTGGCCGATCCCAAGGCTGCCGACAGTCATCAACAGGTCCCCCCGGCGGAATATGAGAAACACCTAAGACAGCTGGTCACACGTTTACAGAAAACAGGGGCCACGCTTGTCTGGTGTCACACGACCCCCGTACCAACCGGCTGCAAGGGACGCGTGGTCGGCGATTCGGAGAAATACAATGCGATTGCAACCAGGATCATGAAAGAACAAAAAATCATGATCAATGATCTGTATGGATTCTGCAAACCACAACTGAAACAAATCCAGCGCCCTGCCAACGTTCACTTCACGCCGGCAGGTTCCAAGGCACTTGGCCAGCAAGTGGTCAAGCACATCGAGAAAGCGATCCAGAACCGTCCAGGAAAATAACCGGCAGCATCATGCTCCCTGGATCTCGCCCAGTAACTGGGCTGTATCTGCCAGCCGGGCAAACTTGTTCTGCCAGATCTGCAGGCAGGCATCATGGATATGATCGTGGATCGTGGCCATGCCATCGGTCACCGCCGTCACCCGATAGTTTCGCATCGATGCTGCGATCAGGGTGCTGTTCACGCATACGTCGGTCGTGACCCCGGTAATCATCAGACGCTGGATTTCTCGGCTGCGCAGGGCCAGGTCCAAATGGGTTCCGTAGAACTTGTCATAGGTATGAGCCTGGACCACCAACTCATCCTCGCGGGGAGCCAGGGAATCCACGGTGGTCGCCGATTCTGGCCCCACCCCGGCCCCAGGGCCTACCAGGCAGTTACCTGAAGGAAAGCCATAACCTGTCGGCTGGCCCTCGACAGCGGGTAGGTGCTCGGGGCCAAACGGATCACCTCGCAGGCAGGGAATCGTTCCGGCGTAAATGAACTCCGTGAAAATCACGGGAATCCCGGCTTCGCGACTCGCCGCGACCAGTCGGACCACGTTCGGTAGCACCTCGCGACCCCTGGGAACTTCCAACGACGCTCCCTCGTCGAGGAAACCGTGTTGCATATCGATCACCAGTAAGGCGCTGGAACCGGCCTCGATCCGATGAGATTGTTCAATCTGCTCCAGCTTGGATAGAGGCTGCGTCATGTTTACTGGTAACCTTCATGGCATGGACATCTCGGGACCACGGAACCACCTCACATGGTCAATGCGATTCCAGTGTAAGTTAAGTGGTAGAGACCCGCAAATTGACAATCTTGGCTTGCATGGGCTGGACAGGCCAGCACAAAGTGACAAACTAGGAACTTCCCTCAGCTTTGCATTACCCTCATGGGAGCCCACCTTATGGACGTTGTTTTGATTGCCCCGGAAGCTTTTCTACACCAGGAAGATGCTCCCTACGTCAAGAACATTCGCGCCGCCGGGATGGATATCATCTACCCGGATGACCCCACCTTTACCCGTGGGCACAAGAGCGAAGAAGAAACGATCGAGCAACTCAGCAAGTGCCAGGCCATCATCGCGGGCGGCGAGTTTTTCACCGAGAACGTATTTGCTGCCCTGCCCCAGTTGCGTGTCGTGGCTCGTTCAGGAGTCGGCTACGATCGTGTTGATGTCGAGGCAGCCACGCGGCACGGTGTCGCGGTAGCCATCACGCCCACGGCCAACCATGAATCGGTGGCAGAACACGCGTTCTCCCTGATGTTTGCCATTGCCAAGTCCGTCATGACCAGTGATCGCCTCATGCGAGCAGGTCAATGGAACCAGAACAGCACACTACCCATTCGAGGACAAACCCTGGGGATCCTCGGCCTGGGACGCATCGGCCGCAGCGTGGCTGTACGCGCCACCGCGCTGGGCATGAAGGTCCTGGCCCATGATGCCTATCCCAACGAAAGCTTTGCCCAGGAACATGGAGTCCAGCTGGTTGATCTTGATACCTTGCTGGCCCAGTCCGATTACGTAACCATCCACTGTCCCCTGAACGACGACACCCAGGGACTCTTTAACCGAGACACGCTGGCCAAGATGAAAGCAGGTAGCGTACTGATCAATACAGCCCGTGGCCCGCTGGTAGTGGAAACCGACCTGGTCGAGGCACTCGAGTCAGGGCACATCTACGGAGCAGGACTGGACGTCTTCGAGCAGGAACCAATTGACCCGGAGAACAAGCTGCTGAAAATGGACCAGGTCGTCAGCACCCCGCATGTGGGTAGCGGTGATTGGTTATCAAGGCTGGACATGGCCATCGAGGCTGCAGATTGCATTATCAAGCTACAGCGCAACGAATGGCCAGAAGGAGCCGTGGTCAATACCAGCCTGAAAGATGGCTGGCAGTGGTAATGGGACGTCGTATTCCCTACGGACGTCGGTTAGCAACTTCGCCGCCATTGAGTGAGGCCAGGCCTCGCAGCGTGTACATGTCAATCGTCGCGGTCAACAGTTGAACGGACCCATCGCCGAACAGGAACATGGCACCACCCTTGTGGTAACTGCTAAAGTCATCCATGTGAAAATGATCGTTTCCTGGTGGATGATCGGCAACTCCCAACACGCGGGCAAAAGCATCTGCCCCACCAGGAATCACACCGGTCCAGGTCGAGTAACCCCATTTTGACGATCGCTCACCAACCATGATCGTATTACTCAAACCATCCACAAAACGATTAAACCCAATATGGCTATTATGGTAAAAAGCACCGTTGCTACGGCATATCTGCCCGGGTTTCAACTTTTCACAGTCATGGAGTTCACGCGTTCCAAAGCAGCCGATGTAATTCGCGGCGGCTAACTCGGCAATCGTCTTACTGGGATTATCCTCTGACTTCAAGTAAAAGAACTTGTCCGCGGCATCCGAGGGACAGATATAGTTCTCCACTCGATGCTTGCGAACATGATCGTGGAAAGAATGCATGACAGGCAGATCGAAGTTAATCTCATTCTTGACAACGTTGTCCTCTTCCAGGTAGGGCAATAACATGCTTCCCCAGGCAAAACCATTTGGCCCGGTTGCCAACGGCTGTCCTGTCCCAGGCTGTATTCCAATCCACCCAGGCGGCAGACCTCGAGTCGTATCATGGTACATGTGCAACGCGATACCAATCTGTCGCAGGTTATTACTACACCAAATGCGGCGTGCTGATTCACGAGCCGACTGGACAGCAGGCATCAACAGTCCCATCAGGATGCCGATAATCGAAATCACGACCAGTAACTCGACTAGCGTGAAACCGTGGTTTTGCTTCTTTCCCATGCGTTCTCTCGTTTCGATTGATGATATCGTCATCGTAGCAAGAATATCCAAAAAGAGCAGTTGCAATTCGGGAATCCATCCCGACAAGCCAATCGTCTCGATGGAGACACCCTCAGCCTACAAAGAAGTAGAAAACCGTGGTAAAAAACGAGAAAAAGCGTTGGAAATTCTTGTATTTCGTGGCAATTAAACCGGTAAAACTGTTCTCACAACTACGCTTTAACGAAAACCAACACGACTTACTTGAACACCGGAGCCAGGTATCGGGCTCCTACGCTGAGCCCCAGTTGTCCCGGCTTGACTGTGAACTTCATTTTCTTGCCCTGTCGTTCCACCTCGAAAACGACTTTCTCCTTACGTTGTTGCACCACGGCCGCCACGGCCGCTCGCAATGCCGTTGGCGTTGTAATGGGAACATCATCGTAACGAAGTGGTAGATCCCCAACCTGCAAGCCTGCCTCGGCTGCCTGGCTGCCAGGTACCACACGAACGATCTTGATTTCAAATCGAATCAGGGCGGCGGTCTCGGAAGCAATATCCAGTGCATCACCCGGCTCCCTACCGGTATAGGGAGCAGGATCTTGCCCGCTTCGCACGGCCTTGCGGCGGAGTACTTCTTTCACGGCACGATAACTGTTAATCAATCCATGCCCGGTCTGGTAATCAATTCCCGGGGCAGCCACATCCGTCGCTGTCGACGTGATAATGGCCTTCAGGTCCCAAGGCAACAGATCCGGATCAGCTGACAACATCAGTGCGATCGTTCCACAAAACATGGGACCCGCAAATGAATTTCCATTGAGAGCCACAGGCTTGACTGCCCCATCACGTTGCAGCAAAGGTAAGCCAAAATTAAAGGCACAAACTTCCGGCTTTTGCACCAGGCCATCCTGGTAATGTTCCGTTTTCCATTTCACCGGGCCCTGGCTAGAGAACGGGGTCCGTCGAAAATCTCGCTGCACTCCGGCAGCCGCGAAAACGACTTCCGGAATATCCTCTGGAATACGCATTTGCACCGGCACCTCGGCGGTTTGAGCAAAGTTCCCGGCTCCGGAGACGAAAAACACTCCGCACAGGGAACCATGTTCCATCAACTTGCGCCAGTGTGAACGAAACTCCTTCAACCCCGGAATCGAGAAACTCATGCTATAGGTGTCCGCTCCCTGTTCGACGGCCCACTGCACGGTTTTCTCCAGGTGTCCCCCGCCAATCACCCCGGCCCAGCGAGCTTCCGGGGCAATCCCGAACTCGTATTCCTTCCCGGGAAGACCACGACCACAAACCACGGCCGCACACATGAAACCATGCATCCCACTGGGAGAAGTCGCTTTCAGGGGAACTGGTTGATTGGTAAGGTTCGCCGTACCGCGGTCAAAATCATAACCATGATAATCATCGACCAGTCCATTCCCGTCATCATCCTTGCCGTTGGCCGGAACTTCACCAGGATTTCGATAGAGATTAATCGCCAGGTTATCTGAAAACACAAAATTAAAATCGTGAATCACGTTGAGTGTACCTGCACCGGTGATCTTGAATTTATCCCAGACCTGGTCCGCCTGGAGCGAGTGGATGTACCAGGGATGCTTATAACGTGCAGAATCGAAAGGAACCTGTGGTTGAGATAAGAACCCGGGAACATCTCCCCGGGGCGCCAGGCGATTCAGTGGCCGTCGTGGACTGGCAAAAATCTTGCGAACTCCTGGGACCGTTTGCAGGCTCTTCAAGGTTCCCTGGACCACCAGGCAGGAAAAACCATTCACGATCCAATTTGGTTCCACCTGGCTGATCTTGCCTTCTTCCACTAACTGATCAATACGTCCCCGGGCCAGTTGCCAGGAACGAGCATGAATGGCTCGCAATGTTTTCGTGGCAGCCAATCGCAGCTTGCCACGCTTCCATTGGGAAAACTCTTTAGCCCGTCGCCGGTAGGCCTGGCCATCGCCCAGTAACTGGTCTTCAAACCAGATCGTTGCCCGTACGCGGTTTGCCTGCCGAAACCGTATCGCGAAGGCCGGGTCGATCCATGCCCCCTGGCCTGGCAATTTCTCCGACACCAGTAATCCATCCGCAATGGCTGGTACTCGCCGAACCGGCGCCTGGTCCGCTGCTACCAGATCGCCAACTGGCAGGCTGACACTCAACCCACAGACCAACCCGAGACAGCAGGTAATCACGCGCATGATTCTACGCCTCCGATTACTCGAGGCAATACAGGCTGGACAGCGAACGCAGGTACAGTGCCTTGCCGACCGCCGCGGGTGAAGCCTGGAAGCCGGGGCCCAGCTTGCTTTCACCCAGCAGCTTAAATTCACTGCCAGCTGCAATCACCGTCACCTCACCTTTCATATTCGAAAAGTAAATACGGCCACCGGCAGCAATGGGCGAAGCTCGATACTCCCCCTTGATCCGTTTCTGCCAAACCGTCTTGGCCGTCTTGGCATCCAGGCAGGTCACGATCCCGGCATCATTAACCATGAACAAGTGGTCACCGATCAACAAGGGCGTAGGACGATTGGGAACACTCTTGCCAAGGCTCCACTCAATATGGCTTTGCGTAATATCACCCTTGCCATCAGGTCGCACGGCGACCATGGAAGAGGGACCTGAACCACCGACGATATAAACCAGGCCATGCCCAAACTGCGGCACCGGCGCTGCATTCATACCTCCATGATGAACTCGCCATAATTCTTTGCCACTCTGGGGATCGTAAGAAATCGTATCCGTTGCACTTGGGCTAATCACTTGTTTCCTGCCACCGAACTCGATGTAGCGACCCGTCGAATAGGCTTTCTTGCGATCGCCATTATTCGTTCCATAGTCAATGTTACGGTCCTGCTTCCAGAGGGTTTTACCACTTTGCTTATCCAGGCCAACCACGTACTGCAGGTCATAGCCATCGAAAGCCACTACCAGGGAATTACCCGCCAGGATCGGTGACGATCCGGGCGCTCGCCAGTGATTGCACGGCAGGTCTCGCCGCGTCCAGAGAATTTCCCCCGAATCCGTATCGACACAGGCCGTTCCGTAACTGCCGAAATGCACGTAGACACGCCCCTCTTCAATAACCGGTGTGCAGGAAGCGTAGCTGTTCGTCGGATGACAAAACCGGGGATTTTCATTTTCAAACACCAGGATGTCATGAATCTTCTTACCCGTGTTACGATTCACACAAATCGCCCACATCTTCTTGCCATCCACCGCTGCCGTCGTGATCCACAACTGGTCTCCCCAGATCACAGGAGATGACCAACCCTTACCACGAATACCCAACTCCCACTTGATCCGTTCCGTACCATTCCACTTCACAACGGGATCCGATTTTGCAGAGATGCCTGTTCCGTCAGGACCACGAAACTGGGGCCAGTTCTCAGCAGCTGACAGGCCATTCGTGAAAACGAAGAGTACAAGGACCATTGCTAGGTTACGTTTCATCATCTTCTCCCAAATGCATCTCAGGGTTGATATCAACACCGACTATTCTCGCTTGAATAAGACCTCGCGTCGAGTCCTCCTGTCCTTTACAGGTTCACCGACCTGGATCACCAAATCCGATTCGAGAAGTCGAGCGGCCGCGTAATCCGGTACTCCCTTGGGGTAAACCGCCATCACGCCGGGACGCGTGATCACCTGGCCGTTCACCTTCAAATTCCCAAATGTCACCTGGACCTTGGGAATTTTTTCCGCTGGAATGCGACGACCATAGATTTCCACAAAACTGGCCAGCCGACGAGCCAAGACCAGTTTTTCTGCCGGGAATCGTAAGGCCCCCACGAACACGTTCTCATCCCGCTTGTGCGAATAAACGAAAGCACCTACCCAGGTACACGGTTTCTTCGCAACTACCTCTCGATCCATACGGACCACACGATAGGTATATTTGCCGGGAGTCCAGGCATAAGCACGACGTACGCTGATAAAATCTCCCTCGTGTCCAGAACTCTGGCAGAACCCACCCAGCGCTGGACGGATCGCGTCGTGACCACGCTCACCCCACATCGACATCAGGAATCCCGGACCAATTTTCCGTAGGCGTCGATCCTGTTTCGTGTAACCATCTGCCTGGGTCTGTACCCCTCCGTAAAATGGGATCCCGTTAAGATGCCCCAAACCAATGGGAGCAATGTACAGGTTGATGTCAGCAGGTACCGGATCCTTGATCGTGACGTCAATACTGTAACTCTCAAATGGCGTATCCTGTCCCACGTCCCACCAAACATCAACCAGATGCCAGGGCATCGCCTTGTACTCGGCAGGTGCAACCAATTCACCAGCATGCACGGGCACTAAAAATACCCCGGCGACTACCCACGATAACACAAACAAACCCAGCAACCCTTGTTGCTGACAACAGCGCCCCCAGAGGTTTGCCAGGTTCGCTTTCGTTGATCTGCTCATTACGATGACCTCCACACATCCTCACCACGATCTTCGACCACCTGCTACTGAATCCGAATTGTAGTCTCACCTGGAATGGTTTCACAATCAGCGAGCGGGGTACTCGACCGCCTTGACTTACCCTGGCCCTGGGTAAATTACGCATCAAAACTTCGTAAACAGCTCAACCGATACAGTTTGACTAACCGATAGAGATGCTGGTTTTATGTCTCCACAGAATCGCAGAATCCAAAGACAGCCTGTGAAAAACGCCATCATACTAGCGATTGTCCCTGGTTTGCTAGCAAATCTTCTGCTTGCACAGCAACCTGTGTCGCCTCAGCGTACCGCGATTCCTGAAAAAATCACGGCTTTCTCGCCGGCCCCACTCCGACGGCAAGAAAAGCTGCCGGCCGACGCAGTTAACTCCACTCCCGCGCCCTTACTGACACTGGCTCGTACCCAAGAACTGGCCCTGCGCAGCAACCCATCGTTAGGTCAGGCGGCCGCTCGTGTCGATGCTGCCTGGGGCAAACTGGTTCAATCAGGACTCTATCCCAATACGATTATTGGCTACCACGCTAATGAAGTGGGCAATTATGGTGGCCCAGGCGTCCAGGGTGGATTCATCCGGCAGAAGATTATCACCGGTGGCAAGATACGCTTGAATCGTTCCATAGCAAGACACGAACTGCAGATTGCTGAAGTCGAACTGACGGTCCGGGAGCAACGGATATTGAATGACGTAAACAGTCGTTTCTTCGAGATGCTGGTTGGACAGCAACGACTTACGCTGACCCAGGAACTGGTTCGTATTGCCGAGTCTTTCGTCCAGTCCACGGAAACCTTGTTGAAGGCAGGTCGAGTCAACGAGAACAACATGTTGCAGGCTCAGCTGGAATCAGATAATGCATATATCCTGCGAGACAACGCCCGCAACCTTTACCATGAATCATGGCGTCGCTTGCGGGCGACCATCGGGGACCCTGGTTTACCAATACAGTCTGCGGAGGGAAACCTCGCGAAAAAGGCCCAGGAATTTAACTGGAAAGAAAGCCTGCAGCATCTGCTCGCTAAGCATCCTAAAATCACCATGGCACGGATCGAGATTGACCGCTCCTATGTTGCCTTGCAGCGGGCTTGTCGTGAGCGATACCCCGACGTTGATGTCATGCTCAGTGTACGACATCACAACGTCACCTCGGATGACGTAGCCAACATCCAGGTTGGCTTTCCATTGCCTCTCTTCGACCGCAACCAGGGCAATATTTTCAAGGCCCAGGCAGAACTCGCTATCGCCGAAAGTCAGTTGCAGAAGGTCGAGTTAAATTTACAAGACCAGTTAGCGACCACGTTTCGTCGTTATGCTAATTCCCGGCAACAGGTAGAGCGTTACCAGCAGCAGATGTTACCACGTGCCCAACGTTCACTCGATTTTGTCACCAAGGGGTATCGCCAAGGGCAAGTTGATTTCCTGACCTTGCTGACCTCCCAGCGTACTTACTACCAGGTAAACCTTCAGTACCTGGATGCTTTAAGAACTTTGCGACTCAACGAAATCCTGATGGATGGCCATTTGTTACAGGGCAGCCTCCAGATAGGTCCCTTCCACGAGCATTAAAGTTCACAAAACCATCATTTCATTATTGATTCTGCCTGTTGTGTCAGGTTGTCTTGACTCGCTGTTTCAAGGCACCTAGGATTGAAAACAGCTATAAATTCCTACTCGAGGTGTTTGCTGATGTTCCAATGGTTGCTCCATTCCGTGTTAATCGTGGCAATGTTTAGTTGTCCGCTGCGCTGCACGATGGGGTCAACAGGATCATCTCCGCAGGACGAAACTCCTGTGCAACAGGTACGCACGACAGGTTGCTCCTGCTGTGCTTCAACACCCGGATCGAAAGCCCCCCGATCCTCCGAGGGCACTCATTCCGATGGTGGATGTTTCTGTCTCTGTTCCGGTGCCATCCTGGTACTTGGTGCCGGGATCGAACTACAGTCGGAACAGGCAGACCTAAACCAAATGGTCAACGAGCTCACGGAACCGGCCAGTCTGCCATCGCACAGTCTCTGCAAGCACGAGGGGAATCCTGCACATCCAGGTGGCCGAGCGATCCGTATCTCCCTGATGTCGTTCTTGTACTAACGGATGTCTACCCATGGCAAGAAAACGGTATCCCCGTTCCCTTGCCGTATCTGGCGTAATCCGCTTTCCACCCAGAAAGTGGTTCTGACTTGTGGATGTTCGATCAAGGCATCCCGGTAGTGCATCAAACAGGACACATTCATTCATGGCTCGGATTAAATTCCTCCCCTGGGAGTACGGAATCCGCAACTTGTTTCGCAGGCCCCTGCGAAGCGGCCTGACATTGACCGGTTTAACGATCGTGATCGTACTGGTTCTTGTCGTGGTTGGTTTCATTCGTGGCCTGGAACAATCGTTACGTGTCAGCGGGGATCCTCAAGTGGCGCTCGTTTTCGCCATGGGAATGGGTGAAAACCTGGAGTATTCGGCGATTCCCGTGGCTGCCGCAGACGAGGTTTCCGCGCTCGACATTGTCCAGCAACGTTACCGTGAAAAATATGCTTCCCAGGAGTTGTACCTGGGAACGCAGGTACAACTGAAAAACGATGACACGGATCACCTGGGACTGGTACGTGGTGTCACACATGCGGCGAGATTGGTCCGGCAGCAGGTGCAATTGACCGCGGGCCGATGGCCTGAAACTGGTGAAATCCTGGTCGGAGAACTGGCTGCCACCAAGCTGGGGGTCGATGCCTCGGAACTGGCACTGGGCAAGGTCCTGCGGTTCGAGGGAGATGAATGGCGTATCAGCGGACATTTTAGTGCCGCTGGATCCGTCTTTGAATCAGAGATCTGGTGTCGACTCGGCGATCTTCAAAGCACCATGAAACGCCCGGATCTAAGCCTGGTTGCCCTGAGATTGAATTCACCCGCCGACTTCAAATACCTGAACCTGTTTTGCCAGGAACGTAACACGCTCGAAATCCGAGCCGTCCAGGAACCGGCTTACTACCAGGCCTTGAACCAGGATTACCGACCGGTTCGCATCCTGGCCTGGATCGTGGTCCTGCTGGTTTCAGGTGCTGGCGTTTTTGCCGGCTTGAACACGATGTATGCAGCGGTGCTCGGTCGTGTTCGCGAACTGGCAACACTCCAGACCCTGGGTTATCTGCGCACTGCGATTGTCGTAAGCGTCGTCCAGGAAGGATTGCTGATCGCCATGACCGCATCCTTGATAGCCAGCTTGATTGCCCTGGTCGCTATTCGCGGTTGGGCCATCAAGTTTACCATGGGTGCCTTCCAGCTGGGCATCGACCCTACCTGTATCCTGATCGGTTGCACCGCGGGCTGCCTGCTTGGCTTGATCGGTTCATTACCTCCCGCCATACGTGTCATGCGATCACCGATTGTAACAAGCCTGAAAGCAATTTAATTAATCCAGTCTTGACCACCACTTGGAGTTACCGAACCATGAAAAACATAACCTGCAAAGAAATACTGGCGAGCCTTCTCTTGGCTACGCTCGTGGGCTGTGGCAACGGCACCTCGAGTAGTCCCACCATCGATGGTTCAAAGTACCAGCTGAGCTCGGAACCGACCGGTGCGATCCAGGTCCTGGAATTGCGCAGCAAGGCCGCGAACGACGATGCGGTCGTCGTCGTGGGCCGTATCGGGGGAGCCCAACCCTGGGTCGAGGGCCTGTCAGCTTTCACGCTGGTTGACAGTTCCCTGCCAGCCTGCAACGAGATCGAGGGAGACGACTGCAGGACCCCCTGGGATTACTGCTGTGAACCGAACCTGGGCACAAAGCAAACCCTGATCAAGGTCGTCAATCAAGAAGGACAACCCCTGGAAGTCGGCGCCCAGGAATTACTGAAACTGAAGGAACTACAAACCGTGGTCGTCCAGGGTAAGGTGAAGCTTGACAGCTCTGGCAACATGTCCATCCTGGCTTCCGGGATTTACATCCGACCCTAGACCGTGGAATGGAAACCGATTACTCCTCGAAGAGACTATCAACCATGACAGAATCAATTAACCTGCGTGACCTGGCTGTCGATCGCCAGGACCAAGATGCCCCGCCAGAGATCCGTCACCAGCGTCACTTCATTACGCGCTATCTCCTGCCGGGAGTTCTCGTGATAGGTTTCGTGGGTGTCCTGGCCTGGACCCTCCGGGACCAGTTCCTGCCGGCTTACGAGGTCACGATCATTCCCGTTCACGTCACCCGATCTCAATCGCAACAGGCAGGCACGCCCCTGTTCAAATCGGCTGGCTGGGTAGAACCACGCCCCACTCCAATTTACGTTCCTGCGCTGGCCCCGGGCGTTGTCAAGAATCTCCTGGTCGTCGAGGATCAAGCTCTGCAGAAGGGAGACGCGGTTGCGATCCTGGTGAGCGAGGATGCCAACTTGATCCGCAAGCGAGCCCAGGCGGACCTGCAACTGGCTACCGCCGAGTTGAAAGCGGCGCAAGTCAACTTTGACAAACCCGTTCACCTGCAGGCCGCCCTGAGCGAGGCCGAGGCCGATTTAGCCAAGGCGAATACCGCGGTGGGCAACCTGCCTTTTGAGACAGAACGTGCGGAAGCGCACCAGAAACTGGCTCAACAGGATCTCCAGGGAAAGAAGAAGGCCAGTGGTGTCGTCTCGGGCCTGGAAATCGACAAGGCCGAAAGTACGTTGAAAGCGGCCACTGCACTCGTCCAGGAATTAAAACGACGGGCAAAACTGCTGGCCAGTGAACAACAGGCCGTGTTACTGCGACGCAACGCGCTCCAGGAACAACTTGAACTTAAAACCGCGGAAGAACGCACACTGCTCAGGGCCAAGGCTCTCTTCGCGGCCGCCGAGGTATCCCTGGAAGAAGCAGAACTCCAGCTAGAACGCATGACCGTACGTGCCCCAAGCGATGGCCGGGTTCTCAACCTTCTGTCCAGCGATGGAACCCATGTCCAGGGAGGTCCTGGCATGGGAGGCAAGCACGATGGCGGCGCCGTGATCACGATGTATCAACCGGAAAAGCTGCAGGTACGCGTCGACGTCCGCTTCGAGGACCTGCCCCAGATCCAGCGTGGACAACCGGTCCAGATTGAAAGTCCGGCAGTTCCCAGGCCGCTCCAGGGTACCGTTCTCTTTCTCAGTTCCCTGGCGGATATCCAGAAAAACACCCTGGAAGTCAAAGTGGCCATCGAGGATTCACCCGAGGTAATCAAACCCGAGATGCTGGTCGATGTCACTTTCCTGGCACCGGAACGTCCCGGTACAGGCAAGGTCACCTCGGAATCAGTGCACATCTTTGTGCCCAAAAACCTGGTCCAGGAAGATGCCAACACGTCCTACGTCTGGGTCGCAGACCAGGGCGCGCGCGTGGCGAGGAAAAGAGCCGTGGAGACAGGTAGCCGTGGTTCACGCAACCTTATTGAAATCACCGCGGGGCTCACCGAGACCAGTAAATTAATTGCAGCTCCAGGCGCCGACCTTCAGGATCAGGATCGCATCCAGGTCACGGGAGAAGCCCCCTCCCCTGCTGATGCACCTCCCGCTCCACCACAATCCTGACCAGGAGATCGCAGACCATGCCACTCGTGGAAGTACAAGACGTCACGAAGCAATACACGAAGGGGGATCAAACGATTACCCCGCTGGACGAGGTACATCTCCAGGTCGAGGAACACGATTTCGTTTCGCTGATGGGGGCCAGTGGCAGCGGCAAGTCAACCCTGCTGAACCTGATCGCTGGTATCGACACCCCACTGTCGGGCAACATCATCGTGGACGGTACCGATATCACTCAACTCTCGCGCAGCCAACTGGCCCACTGGCGTGCACGGAACGTTGGCTACATTTTCCAGACCCATAACCTGATCCCTGTATTGACTGCCTACGAGAACATCGAGTTACCCCTGTTGTTACTTCCTTTCTCGACCGCAGAACGACGCAAGCGAGTCGAGATTGCCCTCCGCGCAGTGAACCTGCTGGACCGCGCCGAGCACTACCCACGCCAACTCTCCGGTGGACAGGAACAGCGTGTCGGGATCGGTCGCGCGATTGTCACCGATCCTCGCATCGTGGTTGCGGACGAACCGACGGGAGACCTCGACAGCGATACCTCGACACAGATTCTCAACTTGCTTCAACAACTGAACCAGGAACTGGGAACGACCCTGCTGATGGTAACTCACGATCTCGATGCAGCCAACGTTGCCTCACGCCAGTTCTACCTGGATCGTGGAAAACTGGTCGAACAGACGAACCATACTCATTCCGTCAAAACGCGGTAATCCCCATGTTGAAACTGTTTCCCTATATCCTGAAAACACTCTGGCGCCACCGGGCACGTACGGCCCTGACGGTCAGTGGCTCAGCCGTGGCACTGTTCGTATTTTGTTTCGTGGGTTCCGTCCAGGAGGGACTCAACCATCTCCAGGAACAAAAGGAAGCAGGACGGTCGCTGATCGTTTTCCAGGCGAACAAGTTCTGTCCGGCAACCAGCAACATGCAACAGGACTACGATCGCAAGATCGCCAAGATCAAGGGCGTCCGCCAGGTCGTACCTATCAAGGTGTTTACCAATAACTGTCGGGCCAGCCTGGACATCGTGGTCTTCTACGGAGTTCCACCCCGGCAACTCAAGCAGGCACGCAACTTCACGTTGATCTCCGGTAACTGGCAGGAATTCGAAAAACACCAGGATGCTGCCATGGTAGGAGAACGCGTAGCCACCCGTCGTGGCATCCAGGTGGGTGATCGTTTTTCCATCGGCCAACACACGGTCACGGTAGCGGGAATTTACCAGTGCCCCAACTTAGCGGAAGAAAACTATATCTACACGCACCTGGAGTTTCTCCAGCGGGGTGACAGGAATACCGTGGGGACCGTTACCCAGTTCGAGGTCCTGCTGGAGCAGGACGCCGACCCCCTGGCCGTTTCACGGAACATTGATGAAACCCTTAAAGGCGAAAGCGTGGCAACCGATACTCGCGCCAAGGGAGCGTTCCAACTCAAGAGCCTGGGTGATCTCACCGAACTAATCAGCCTTTCGCATTACCTGGGAATCGCCTGCGTGGGACTCGTCTTGATCCTCGTTGCCACCACGACCCTGATGGCTGTACAGGATCGAATCCTCGAGCATGCCGTCTTACAGACCATCGGTTTCACTCCCCGTCGCATCTTCTCCGTGGTGTTGACCGAAAGCGTGATGGTCAGTTTGCTCGGCGGAAGTATCGGTGTCGCGGCAGCAATGCTCGGGTTGTTGACCAGCGGCCTGGCGGTTGGCGCCGAAGCCGTAACCATTGCCTTCACTCCCACCTGGTCACTCGCAGCCAACGGAATCCTGGTCGCGGTCCTGACCGGTTTCCTGGCGGGCTTACCCCCTGCCTGGCAGGCCTCTCGCTCGGAGATCGTACCTGCTTTACGAGCCACCTAGCTGAGCAATCCACAAGGCTCCCTGGAGGTTGACAGCAGGTCTTAAACAGGCCTGGACAGCTGAAAATGGCCTGATCTTCCTTGCAATTCATCCCCTGCGAATATTTTGCCGATAAATATCAGCAGAGGGTCGTTCTCTGCAGAGTCTGTGTATAAAGGAAATTACGATGAACAAGATGACTTGGATCGCACTGGGTGTTGTTGGCGCCGTACTTCTCACGATGGCTGTATTCTGTCCGCTGGCAGGAAAATGCCCCATGCACCTCTTTCAGTAAACTGCGTGCACGCTCTTGCTGATTGGATCACCCGTTACTGTGCGCAGTTATTGCCCTTGCAGCTAGGCGGCGGATTTAAGTAGAAGGGTAGTTATTGTTGGCATTTGCCAGTACGTGATGGCAACGGAAAGGAATCCCTGATGCACACCCCCGGTGAACCCAGTAAGGACGATTGGGAACTGATCAACGACTGGAATCTTGGCTGGATCTTCGGAACAGACCTGGACGACTAGTGACGATCCGGCTGCTTATCTTGTAGCTCTTCCTGGCAACGCAGCCGGCCTGGCAATCGTCGACATATTTCGCGATTCGCCAACTTCTTGACTTCCCCGGAAGAGGATTTGAGCTTCCCTTACACGCATGGTAGATTACGGTTGTGTTCAAGAACACGATCTCATTTCAGCCAACCGTGATCATCGACAGGGGCCCTTGCTCGACAGGGTTCCTTGCTCGACAGGGACTTGGTCCCAGAAAGCAATGAGCGTGACCAGTAAAAAACCGAGCTGGGATCAAGCAAGTCAATTAGCCGAAGCCGTCGTGCGACGTGCCAGGGACGCTGGCAACCTGGAAGTCATGCTGACGTCAATGCTCGCAACCAATTACACCCATGACCCGGATCAATTCGAATCCGACTGGGAAAAGTTGTTTGGCAACGCGGAAGAAGTACCTGCAAGTGAAAATGTCGACGCCACGATGAAAATCCTGGAACAACTCGGGGCCGACATCGAGAAAGACGACCAGGGCCAGGTTTCCTCGCTAATGCTGCATGGAGCACGCGTGACGGATGAAACCCTCGACTCCATCAAGGGATTCGGCACCCTCCAGAAACTTTACCTCAAGAGTACCCGGGTCACGAACCTGGGAGTCGAACAATTATCCGGGCTCCTGCACCTCAACGAACTTAACCTCGGTGGCACGAACGTGACCGACGAAGGCCTGGTTCACCTGAAGTCCCTGGAGAGCCTGACCATGCTGTATCTCGACTTAACACAGGTCACAGATGCCGGCCTGGATCACCTCCGGGAATTGCCTCGGTTACGATGCCTGGATCTGCGCAAGTCAAAAGTAACACAGGCCGGAATTGATCGCTTCAAGGAAACACGGCCGGACTGTGAAATCGCTTTCCAGGATTACTGATATCCTGGCTTCCAGGAAACGAGAGGACTTCTCAACTCGGTTTACCCTGTAGGTACCGTGACCACCAGGCAATAATTTCCCGGAGCCGATGAATTCTCAGGTCCGGGGGCCCCTGGCGACTCATGCCATGACTGGTTGTCACCGGGTAACGTACGAACCGAGCTGGTATTCCCCGAATGTTCAGGGCTGAAAACACCTGTTCACTCTGTTCGATGTTACAACGCAGATCTCCTTCACTGTGAATCACCAGGGTCGGTGTCTGAACATTGCCAAAATAAGCGATGGGACTTTGCGCCCAGCGATCTTCTGGCCGGTCCCAGCCGTTGCCTGGGAAGTAACGATCCGGTTCCAGGGGGAAATCGCTGTTGCCCGACATGCTAACCAGGTTACTGACACAACGATCACTGATCGCGCCAGCAAAATCGTTACAGTGACCAATCGCCCAGTTAGTCATATAGCCGCCGTAGCTTCCACCCATTACTCCCATTCGTGATGTCTTGATGTAGGGTTGCTGCTGCATGAACCGTGTAACCGCCTGGATATCCATCCAGTCCTTGCTACCCCAGTTACCACGAATTGCTGCGCAATGATCCCTGCCATACCCCTTGCTTCCACGCGGATTGGAATAGACCACCACGTAACCTTGCGCAGCCAGCACCTGGAATTCGTGAAACAGGCCTAGCCCGTACTGGGCATGAGGCCCTCCATGAATCTGAAGTACCGCTGGATACTTACGCCCCGGCTTTGCACCGGGTGGCTTGATGACCCATGCCTGGCTGCGATGACCATCTTCTGCAGTAACCCAATGCGACCTGGGAGTCACCAACCGTAATTGCTGCAGGAACGGCCCATTCAAGTCACTCAGGCAAGTCACGTCTAACCGCCCACGACGGCAGCGGGCTACTGCAATCTCGCTCAACGTGGTCGGGCCGCCCACGGTCAGCGCCAGGCGAGAGCCGGTTGCCGACACATTACCTGGAGCACAATCGGGATAATCACTGGCCATGAAATCCAGGGCGCCACCAGCCACCGATACGGATGCAACACGCATTTCCCCTTCCACACCCAGCCGACAATAAATACGTTTGCTGTCCGAACTGAATTCCAACCAGGGAGCAAATTCCGCTTCCGTGGTATCCGCGATAGCGACGGCCAGCAAGCAGTAATCTTCTTTTTCCGTGAGACTCTTTACTTTGCCGGTCTTCACCTCGTAGAGATACAGCTCCAGGTTTTCGACACTGTAAGCCCCATCGGTTCCCGCTCGCCCGGCATAGGCGATAAAGCGGCCATCCGGCGACCAGCGCAACCGTTCCTTGGGTCCCTCGGGAATACCTGTTAGACGATTCGCCTTGCCAGTCTTGATATTGATCCTCAGTAATTCGTCTCTCCAGAACCGTGGCATAGGGCGCTTATCCCGGTTTACAGAAACGACCAGTTCACTCCCATCCGGTGCGAAGTCAAAGCTAAAGGCCCCCACCGTGTCACGATTGTAAATGACCCGGTGCTCACCGGATGCCGTGTCCACCAGGTAGAGCTTATAACGTTGCTCGAGAAAATAACCATCTCCATCAAGACGATACCAGGCATTCTCAGCGGACCGCGGTGGTAGACTGGCCCCCGTCTCAGCACGTTGTTTCTCAGCTGCCCTGGTCCAATCCGGATGCTGCTCACGAAAGGAAACAGCCAGGTACCGCCCATCGGGTGACCAACTGAATTTCCCTATATTTCCCTCGGGAAATTCAGTCAGTGCGGTAGCCTCACCGCCATCGATACTAATCAGGTGAAGCTGCGGATTCTTTTCTTCCCGTTCGCTGACAAAGGCAACCTGGCGGCCATCAGGTGACCAGCGAGGAGCACGATCCTTGCAACCACTCGTGAATTGACGCGGAACGCCACCGTCCGTGTCAACCAACCAGAGTCGCGTCAGGTAGTTATTCTTCTCACCAACCTGCTTAACCACAAAGACAACCTGTTCTGCAGTTGGTGAAATCTGCGGATCTGAGACCAGCTTAAACTGGGTGATATCCTCTGCGAGGATTGATCTTCGTGGTTGTTTCGTCGTTCTTTTCTTTGCCATCGTGGTTACTTTCAGATTATTTCCGTGGTGACAATCAGCACAAATGTCCGTCCCGACGCATCCTGGAACGAGCTAAGTTGTACCGCAACTGCGGGTTCTTCTGAAGATACCCCAGGAAAACAACGGCCCCGGTAAAACACTCGCAATCTTTAAATAAGTCTCACCAGGAACCCCCTGCCGAGACTCCCACCGGTCCCTTTCTCGTTGTCCGAAAAACCGCTGTGCGGTAGAATACGGAAGTCTTTTCTTCTCGCACATATTCCGTTCCAAAAGAATCTTTTCATGGCTATTGCGATCGAATGCCCTGCGTGCGACGAATCTTTTAACGTCCCGGATAAGGCTGCGGGCAAGAAGGTCAAATGCCCTGCCTGTGGGAATATCAGCAGGACACCGGGACAAAAAAAAACGACGGGAACACCTGGCAAGTCACGCCTCAAGGTTGCTCAACGTCTCCCGGAAGATGGCGCAGACACCCCACCGTCCCCTCCCCCCATCACACCGCCTCAACGCAAACCACCCGTTGCCAAGATCGAGGAGCAACCTTTCCACATCGTGTCCGACGACAAATCCAAGGTCAGTATCAATCAGGATGCGGACACCAGGAACTCCACCGGTGGAGAAAAGCGTAGTCGACGCAGGAAAACCTCGGCAGCCTGGTTATGGGGAACGATCATGGCAGGTGGAGCTACCGTGATCGGACTCGCTATTTTCGCTAACCATTTAAACAACCAAAAAATAGAAAACGCGCTCGCTGCAAAGAACTTAGATTCCGAGGCTAATCCAGCTCTTTCCCCGAAACAGCCCACTGCACCCGTGAACCAGAATAGCCCGGCCGGCAAGGACCAGGAAACGGTTCCCTCGAATCAGGACACTCCGCCAAATGACGAACCCTTTGCTCCTTTCAAGGAAGACAGTAAACCGATCGATGATCCCCTGATCAACCAATTCGAGAAAGCGGAAAATCCGCTACCCGAGGAGCCGGTTGATACGGGAGGGTTCACCCCGGACGCCGTCCAGGCCCTGTTCGAACAATGCAAGGAACTCCGCTGGAATCCAGAAACACTGCAGGACTATGCCAAGCTGCAGGGGTTGGCCAAGTTAGTAACCGACTGCGGACGTGCGCAAGAGAGTGAAATCCTGGAAGCCGATCAGAAAGAAGAGATGCTGAAAGCCTCACTACGCGTGATGGATAGCCTGTCTACGATTGCCTGGCCTGACCCACTCCAGGTGACGCGCATTAACAAGCTGGCCGCCGAGGCTTTACAAAACCAGCAGGAACTAGGCGTCTTCGCCTACAGCGAGGTTTACGTCCAGGCTGATGGCCAACTCGACGGAGCCAATATTATCTTCTTTAAATTGCCCGGAACAGATCAACACGTGGCCATCACGGTCAAGGAAAACAGCGGTGAGCTAACGCCCGGCACCCGCTGGTTGATCCTGGGAGAATTCAATTTCCAACGTGCTATCCAACTCATGGATAACAATACGGGCAATACCATCAAGGCGCCCCTGGTAACTGCCTATTACCTGGTCCAGGAACCTAAGTAACCCACATTTTTTCCGGGAAATCTATGCCGATGAGAAACTCTCTTCGATCCCTCCTGACTCTATCTATTGTTTTCAGCTTCACCTGGCCCTGCCTGGCCCAATTGCAACCGGTCAAGCTAAAAGGCGTCGTGGCAGGTGTCTCCCCCATGGGTGTCGTGATACGCAACGACAAGGATCAAATCATGTTGGCACTAACCAGCCCTGATCGTACAGAGGATGGAGTCAGGTACCGAGGAATCCCAGAACCAGTCATTGAAGTCATCTCCCAGGAAAAGCCGGATTACCTGCAAACAGGCATGTGGGTTCGATTTCCTGCCCGGGTCCAGGCCAAGCGTCGTGTCGTGGAACCTGTCCAGGAAGTCACCGTGATCAGCGGCAGCAAAATTACAGCCTTCGGTGTCTTGCCTTCCGAGTTACCGGACCTGCCGGAAGACAACGCCGATGCCCCGGCAGCCAAGGCCACGGACATCATCGACTCGCTGGTCGTCGGTCGAATTACTGCCGCACGACGCAACGCAATCACGGTCGTCTTTCCAGATGGCAAATCTCTCAAGGCTGGACTGGCCAAGGACGTGGTTATCCAGGTCAAGGCAGCCAACCTCCAATTCGCCAAGGTGGGCTACCTGGTCGAAGCTGCCGGCATGATGGTCAAACCGAATAAGTTCTTTGCCACGCAATTAAAGATCACCAAACCAACGATCGAACCGCGCGGTATCAAACCCGGTGCACCGCCGATAGTCGACAAGAAACCTCAACCTGCACCTGGCCAAGTCGCCGACAAGGGAGAAAAGCCGGCGCCGTTACCTGCTCCAGCCGGCAAGCCAGATCCCTTCAAGATCGGCAAACCAGACAGTCCTGATCAACCGACGGACAAGGCGTCCAAGGTACGAGGAAAAATCCTTAAGATCAACTGACCTGATACACTCGAACACACTTTATTACCGGCAGGGACTTCTCCGGTTATGGTCCTGTTGTCATCCCCGGCAACAACCTCAAGGTCGGTACCGCCACGGACACTACGTTTTCCTGGATCTCTCTTCGAAAGCAAACATGAACGCAATCCCCGTCCGACTGCTGCTGATTCTTGCCAGCATCTTTTTCAATACAATCGTATCATCAGCCCAGGACGGGCCTCCTCTAATCATCCGGGAAATGGTGACCATTACCGGAACCGTTGAATCGGTTGCTGCGAGCAAACTGGTCATCAGAGACCAGGCGGGAAAAGCCCAAACGATTCGCATCCAGGAAATAGGGCAGAACGCTGTGCCCCTGGCCAGTGGTCAGCGGTTGCGCTTCCCCGCCCAGGTACGTATCACGGGCAAGCTTCCCCTGGCCAGCCTGGAAGCAGGCCAGGTCCTGCGGTTTACAGGAATGCTTAATCGCCTGGGCAAGGCCAGCGGGAAGGTCACCGCGATCGACCTTGTCACCGATAAAGAAACTTCCAATCGATTGCGAGTCCTGCAAGCCGGGGAAGGCTCAAACGCTTTTTCGACCTGCGAGATCACGGGAACTTTTGTACGTGCCATTAACGGACGCGTAGTCGTAACCATTCCCAAGGATAATGATTTTACGCGTCGGACAACCCTCTCGTTTCCAACCACAGGCAACCTACTGGTACAATTCCTCAGCAATGACTTTCACCGCGCTGCTTCCGGAGCCCAGGTGACAAAACTGATCGCTGCTCGTCTAAATACCGGAGATCTTGTTGCTAAAACATTGGAGGTGAAAGTCGGGGCAGAAACCACGAGCAAACCCGACGTGAATACCAAGCTACTAGACAAGTATCGCCACCTTTCCGATGCCCCCCAGAGCCCTCGCTTGATTCGTTCTGCTCATTTTCGTTTCATGACCGATGTGTCGGATCGCCAGGGCCAGATCATTCTCGACAAGCTGGAAACCATGGTCCGATTACTAACCAAGTATTTCGGCCGTGCACCAACAGGATTTGTGGATGGTTATATCGTGCACGATTTGAGTAAATGGCCAGAAGGTTTACTGAAAGAGCCGGCCGGTATTGCCAAGATCCGTGCGCGGGCTGGTATTTGCTTTAATTCATCACTGGGAAACCAACGACGAGCTGAATTATATTCCTGCGATGACCATGGCGTCATTCAGCATGAATGCACGCACGGATTTTGCCACCTGGCATTCGGGTCCACGGGACCGACATGGCTTGCCGAAGGAGTCGCGGAACTCGGGCAATACTGGAAACTGAACCAACTGGCCGTGAATGCCAGTCCCAGTGTGCTTTCTTACTTGCAGCGTGCCAAACCCAAGCGATCGTTATTGCAAATTGCCGTACCCGGCCGAACAGAAGCTGGCAACTGGCAGGACTACGCATGGCGCTGGGCGCTCTGCCATTTGCTGGCCAATAATCCAAATTATGCTCCTCGTTTCAAACCCTTGGCCATTGCCCTCATGGAAAAACGAGAAGGTGTCTCGTTTGCCTCCGTCTATGGCCCGGTCGCTAAACAGATTTCGTTCGAATATGACCTGTTCCTCCAGAACCTGGCCAGCGGCTATCGAGCAGATCTCTGTGCCTGGCAATGGAACACGAAGTTCAAACCGTTAGCTGCAGAGAAGGTCAGCAAGGTCAAGATCAAGGCCGCCTACGGTTGGCAAGCCAGTGGGTTGCAATTGGAAAAAGGTGTTTCCTATGACTTGAAAACCACGGGCCAGTGGAAGATTGCACCGGGTGAAACTACCTATGATGCTGATGGTGACCAGGACGGGCGAGGACAATTACGGGGAATCATCTTCAATGATTACCAGCTATCTCAGCCAGTTCCTTTCGGATCCGAATCAACATTCATCGCTCCAGCAGACGGCCAGCTTTTCTTGCGCTGCCAGGATGATTGGTCCAGCCTGGATGACAATGCGGGAGAAATTACTGTCTATTTCCGTCGCACTCCGGGATAAACAATCACACCTGGCAATCTGTTACTTGCGCAAGAGTGCCTGCAACGTGAGCGCATGATCCGTCAGGATTCCATCGATCCCGATATCGCTGGCCACCTTCCAGTTGGCCAATTCTTCACCGGAGACCGTCTTGCCGGCAATAAAGACCCGTTTACCTTGCTGGTGGATACGGCGAACATCCATCGCATTGGGCAGGTACCGTACGTAGACCCAATCTGCCTGGGGGTCCTTGATGGAATCCTCCAGTTCCTGCGCATTATGAGCCACGTGCGCTATGTGCGATGACTTACTGGACTGGTAAAGCCGCCCTCGAACCCCGGCATCCGTGATCGTATTCCCTATAAAAAGAAGACGATCCAGTACGCTGTGGCGATTGGCCAGTTGGACCAGGTCCCGTTCCACCTGATCATCCTGCTGCTTGATATCAACTGCCACCAGTACCTCGGCTCGCGGATAGCGTGCCAGCAACTGAAATACTTCCTCGATGGTCGGGATCTTCTCCCCTTTAAACGTCGGTGAAAACCAGCTACCTGCATCCAATTTCCTGAGTTCCGCCAGGGTAAACCGATTCACTGGTCCAGTGCCATTGGTCGTTCGATCCACCGTCTTGTCATGGATACAGACCAGTTGATCATCCTTGGTCCGACAGACATCCAGTTCGAATCCCAGTCGCAACTCAAGGCAGGCTCGAAAATTTGCCAGGGTATTCTCGGGGGCATGTCGCAACAGCCCTCGATGGGCCACCACCAGGGAACGGGGTGGAGCCGCCTGAACAGGCTGGCCCGCCACCAGCCCGAGGAAACCCAGTGTGAGCAACGAGATCCTGACAATACCCATGACCTGACCCTCTCCAATTTTGTTAAAACAGGAATCTATCCAGCGGCTGCGATAATAAAACTGCAGGCAACTGCAATCACACGAAAAAGCGGCTCGCCTTTCCATGGAAAAACGAGCCGCTTCATGGTTTCTTCATTCCAAGCTGGAATGCACCAGGCTATTTCAGGATCTTCGCCGTACTCTTGACGACCTTCTGAATGTCAGCCTTGGTAAGTGGCTTCTTACCAAAGGCCACGTTCGCCTTAACATTGCGACTTGACCACATCAAAACCGTCACATCCGCATCACGCGAAATACGGTAATTCGGTGGACCTTCTTCCGTCTGGAAAACCGTTAACGGAGTCTTGGTAATCTTGTGTTCTTTCGCCATGGCTTGAAGTTTCTTTTCAGCCGCTGCCGGGTCATCACCCAGGTAAACGACGAAAGCCTTCATGTTCTGGCTCGAGTTCTTGTTAACGGTATTGTCAATTTCCTTGACCAAACTGGCCAAGTCATCCGTGATCTTCCGTGTGAAAACGGTAACCACTGGATTGCGACCGTACCGTCAGCGATAGCACAACGACTTGCCCTTATTCGGACCAGTGCAATCTTTCACATTGAAAGCACCAGCAGAATCACCGACCTGCAAGCCGGATTTAACTTCTTCAGCCATCGTCGGCGCACTCATCAGTGCTGCTACGACAAGAGCAGAAGGAATCATGATGTTCCGCATACTCATCTCCTCACAAACGTAAATGTCCAAGGAACTTCGCATCGTGCATACAGCAGTCTGCTGGAGTTAGTCTAAATCCCCGTATAATCACGGTCAAGTAACAGCGATACAGCCCAGAAAAGACCGAACCGTAAAAACTGTCTTTCCCACGGTTTTCAGCACTGATTAGATCGTTTTCCTGGCGATATCCACAGGCTCCATGTCCGCAACGGTTTCCAGAATCTATACGAAAGCCGAGGCAACTATATTCGACAGTTGAACCAGTCGCCAGGGCGCACGTGAACGGACAGCCGTTGTCAACAACATACAAAATCCATCCCGGTCTCGGTCTATCCAGAGCATCGTTCCCGTGGCGCCGGTATGCCCAAAGGCCTGGCGATCCAGTGAATCACTCCAGCTACCAGACGTCCCTGGATGATTCATCTGCCAACCCAATCCCCAGGGCAAGGTTCGCCGAGTGGACTCGGGTAAGTCCGGATAATCGTCCAGGCGATTCGTCGTGGCCATCTCCACCATGGACGGTGACAGGATTCGAACTCCGTCATGAGTTCCCCCGTTAATCATGAGTTGACTTATCACGGCAAGATCCATCGGGGAACTGAAAACACCTCCCCAGGGGGCACCCAGTTCCTGCCAGTAACGACTGTTCCATCCCCACTGTCTCGAATCACGACCAGGTGGTGTCTGCACACGCACCAGGCGTGCGCGATCCAATCCCCGGGATCCCAGTCCGATCGACTGCAGTCCCAACGGATCAAAGAGTTCTTTTTTAAGATACTCGTGGATCGTCATGCCACTGATACGCTGGATCAACTCGGCAACGACCAACGTTCCCATGCTCTGGTAGCTGTACTGGGTACCTGGAGGGAACCGCGGAACAGTATCTCGAATCGCTCCCTGGATGAATCGCTCCAGGGGAGCCTGTTGACGACGCAATTGATCATTGTCAGGCAACATGTCGGGCAACCCCGAGGTATGCGTGAACAGATGCTGAACGAGTGTTGTATACTTATGGTGAGCCGCAAAATCCGGCATGTACCGCGCTACCGGATCGCTCAAGTTTAACTTGCCACGTTCTACCAGTTTCAAGGCACCCAGGTAGGTCAATGGCTTGCTGATGGAAGCCAGCAGGAACATACCATCCTCGCGAATCGGCTCGGCGTCTGGCTCGGCACCCTGGCGACCAAAGAATCGCGGTTTAACCACCTTGCCTCCGCGACCGACCAGGATTGCCCCACCGGGTACTGGAGCATCCGCCCCGCGTGTCCAGGAATCGAGCAGATCATAGGCGACCTCCAGGCGTGCTTCGTCCAGGTCAATTGATTTGGCAGCTACCACTGGTAAATGAGCCATGATCGTATCACTCCTGATTCGTAGAACGAATTAGATTAAAACCCTGCTAATCGCAAACACCCGGCCCGAGAACTTGACAATGGCTCAGCAATCGAGCAGGCTACTTTTCATATTCTGAAGCAAGACCCTTCTCAATACAACGGATGCCATCCCCATGAGCCCTTTCTTACAGCCCCTGGGACGCCGACAACTCCTTCAATACGCAGGCTGCGCAACCACGCTGAGCCAGCTAACCCCTGGCAAGCTCCTGGGGCAACAACCAGTTCCCCGGCCAAGAGTTGCGGCAATTTTCACCGAGTTTCGCTTTCGTAGTCACGCCTACAATATCCTGGAAAACTTCCTGCGTCCCTACCTGTTCCGTGGCAAACTGACAGATCCCGGCGTGGACCTGGTTTCTTTTTATGCCGACCAGTTTCCCGAGAATGACATGGCTCGTGAAGTGGCAAAACGTTTTGGGATCCCACTTTTCAAGACGATTGACGAGGCATTATGCCTGGGAGGCCGAGAACTGGCCGTGGACGCGGTACTATCCATCGGCGAGCATGGCAACTACCCGGTCAACAAGCGCGGACAGCGTATGTATCCTCGCAAGGCATTCTTTGATCAATCCGTGGCCGTCATGAAACGCTCTGGACGTTTCGTACCCTTCTTCAACGACAAACACCTGTCGTACCGAGCTGACTGGTCGCAAGAAATGTTTGAAACCGCCCGCCGCCATAAGTTCCCCTTAATGGCTGGCAGTTCTGTGCCACTGGCCGATCGCCGACCCAATTTGGAATTACCGGCCGGGGCAGATATCGAAGAAGCTGTTTCCGTCCATGGGGGCGGTATCGAAACTTATGATTTCCACGCCCTGGAAGTGCTCCAGTCGATGATCGAATCACGACGCGGTGGAGAAAGCGGCGTGGCCCGAGTCGAATTATTGACGGGCGACGCCCTCCGACAAGCCCTCAAGGAAAAACGGTGGTCCATGGACCTGGTGAACGCCGCCATGGCAGCTGAACAGGGTGCCGGTCTTTCACGCCAGGCACGTCCCCAGAGTACGGGACCGCCGATCCGAGATTACCCGGTACCTCCCAAGCCGTACCGGATTGGACATGCCCTCTGCCTGACCTACCGTGATGGCTTACGCGCCACGGCACTGACCATCGGATCGAATTCCAATCGCTGGAACTTTGCCTGTCGCCTGAAGGGGAACAACCAACCCCAGGCAACTTCTTTCTACAATGGGCCCTGGGGGAACCGGTGCCTCTTCAAGGCCCTGTCACATGCCATCCAGTACCTCTTTATCCATCGCAAGGAACCCTATCCCGTACAGCGTACGCTGCTGGTCAGTAACGTCCTCGATGCTGCCATGACATCGCACGAGCAAGGCGGGAAACCTGTCACCACACCCTTGCTCAATACCCCCTACCAGCCGATTCCCTTTGAATTGTTACGAGAAAACGGCGAGAGCTGGAAACATATCACGCTCCAATCGCCGCAACCTCCGCAGTTCGATCCGGGCGATGCACGCTGGATCAAGTAAGGATCCTGGCAAATGCGTAATGGTTCGCCCGCTGGCCAGCCTAACGATCGGCCACCTTGTCCTGGTTGGCTTTCATCTTTTCCAGGATGCGACCATGCAGCTGGTCTCGGGCCTGTCGCACCCGGGGATCCTTTGACTTCACGAGGTTTTTCGTTTCCGCCGGATCGGCTACCAGGTCGTACAGTTCATCTCGCTCGGGATCCATGAAATCACGGATCAACTTCCACTTTGCGGTCCGGTACATGCGCATGTGGGTCCGAGACTGGTGATGCGTCGAGTACTCGGCGTAAAAATCATTATCCCATCCGGGTACCTTGTTACCCTGCAGCAACGGCACGATGTTGCGTCCCCGAACCTTGGCCTGTGCCGGCAACGCGACGCCCGCCATGGCCAGGATGCTGGGAAACCAGTCCAGGTTTGTCACGGTCTCGGTAACCGTGCTGCCCGGCTTGATCTTGCCAGGCCAACGAACCATCGTGGGAACCTTCACCGAGTTATCGTACATGTTAGGACGCTGCCCACGCGGAATATTCTTGGTCGCCGGGGGAGGCATCTTGAGAACCCAGTGCCCATTCCCTTTATGCCAGATTCCATTGTGCCCCATACTATAACCATGATCCGAACTAAAAATAACAATCGTCTTTTCGGTCAACTGCAACTCGTCCAACAGTTTCAACAGGCGTCCCAGGTTACGGTCGACGCTGCGGACACTGGCCAGGTATTCACGGGTCATCCGTTTGACACGAGCAACATCCAGTTGAGGGTAATCCGGATTGGGAATCGGTGGATCAAGATTCTTGTAGGGAGCCATGTCTTCTTCGGCGACGGGCAGCCAACGCGTATGCGGCGCTCGCGTGTGCCAACAAAGCAGGAAAGGATTCTCATGATGCTCCTGGACATATTGCAACGCGTGATCGGCCAGGATGTCTGCCGTCAGCCCCTGGAACTTCTGTTGCTTACCGTCTTTTTCCAGGGTCGGATTGACTGTCGCCCAACCACCAGCACGGTGTCCCATGAAGTGCTGGAAACCGAAACGAGTTGGATGTTGGCTATCTAGTAATCCCAGGTGCCATTTCCCTACCAGGCCTGTCTGGTAGCCTGCCTCTGCCAAAAGTCGTGGCCATACAGGCAAGGCGGGGTTAAGTCCCAGCCTGGGTTCATTCCTCGGATGAATCCAGTCGGTAATCCCCAGCTCACTACCGTACCGACTGGTCATCAAGCTGGCTCTCGAGGGACTGCAGACCGGCGTGGTGGTAAAGGAATTCGGAAGATAAACACCTTCCTTGGCCAGGCGATCCATGTGTGGAGTCTTGGCCAGGGAGTTCCCGGAAGCACCCAGGGCCCAGGAGGCCTGGTCGTCAGTAAAGACAAAAATAATGTTCGGACGTTCTGCTGCGGACAGTGATGCCAGGGCCGCCAGCATCCAGGCCCCCACGAATAATCCACACCAGGATCTGCGATGACACCACATCTTGAAGCCCTCCCCACGGTAATCTCGAAACCAGAAACGTCTTGGAACGAACCCTATTGTAGCTTTTCGAGGCCCCGCTGACGACAATGGGTGTCGACCCGGTGACCGCCTCCATTTAAAATAGATTTTCTATTGTCATCCCTGGATACATCCCTGCTTTACCATGTCCCACTTGCAAATCATCTCACTGTTCAAGAATAAGCCTGCCCAGCAATGGACTACGGCAGAGGTTCAGTTCGTCACCGATTACCTGCAGCAACATCCAGAGCTGATCGAGATGCTCGGCGGTCAGGCAGTCGTCGAGGACCAATTGGCCCAGGCAAGTGATCCAGACGCTCCCGACTACAGCGAACCCGAAGATGGCGAGGTGACCGTGGCAGCCAGCTACGATCCGCCCGACCGACCCTGGATTTTCCGGATCACGGCGCTGCTGGTCCTGCTGCTAATCGGTTGGATTGGCTGGTTCGGACTCCAGCAGGCAGGTTTCGATTTCGCGAGCCTGATCGATCGTTCCGTCACCGAGAACGCATCAGAAGATCCGGATCCAGTTGAGAAACCGAAGCAGGAAGAATCATCGGCAAGTTCTCTCGATTCAACATCGACGGACAGTGGTTGGAACGGCTGGGACATCAGGACAGCCAATGGATCAAAGGTCTCCTACCAACCCACCTGGACGTTCTCGGAACAGGGCAAGCCAACTTCGCACATGGTTCCGATGACCCAGAAACAATCGACTACCTTTTCCATCACGCGGAACATCAAGAAGGACGAGTGGTTGAAGCTGGACTTGAAAACAATCCAGCAGGGCGCCCCTGCCGGAAAGGTGGAGATCCGTATCAACGATGAGTTATACAATCATATTCCGATTGCCGTTTCCGCGGAGAAAGAACCCTACCTGGTGCCACTGCACGCATACCAGGAACAGCAATGCCACATCCAGTTAACTTTCACGCCAGGTGATGACCAGGAACAACTGCAATGGAATCGGTTACATTTCATCCAGCAACCTGCCAGTACCCAATGGCATCCCCTGGACATCGTAAGTATTCGTTCCCAGGCGGGAACAGCAATCCTGGCCGGAACAGACGGCATCATTACGGCAGAACGCGGGGGCCCGGGAATCGAAACCTATGTCGCTCACGTCACCTCTTCGCTTCCTGGCATCAGGGCCTTTCGGCTGGAAGCCTTTCCCGACGAGGATGGCTCACGCACGAGGCCAGCGAGGGCTGGAAAATGGCACTATATGCAGACCAGCTTTGTACTTTCCAGTTTCCGGGTCAAGACAGCTGCCACCGCTCACAAGAAAATGACCGGGCGTTATGTCAAGCTGATGGCAACAGAGGACCGTTCTTACCTGAGCCTGGCCGAGGTCCAGGTATTCAGTGGTGATCAAAATGTTGCCCTGCAGGGAACAGCCTCCCAGAGCACACCCGACAATCGAATGGGTGCTGCGATGGCGATCGACAATCGGCTGACCGCTGATGGGTATCGGGACAAGAACGGCAAGTACGCACGTTCCATGACCAGGACCCGGGGTAAGAAGGGAAGTGCCTGGTGGGAAGTGGACCTGGGGAAATCCTATGATATTGATCGTATCGTCATTCACAGCCCAACTGCCTATAGCGTTCGCACCAGTCCTTTTCATGTGATGGTCCTGGACGCATCAAGGGATCCCGAAAACGACCTGGTCTGGGAATCCTCCCTGATCAGCCAGCCGCCGTCTCCTTCATTGGAACTGATGGATTCCAACAGCCAGCCCGTGAAACTCTCCGCCGCCCGTACCGACATGCTTGACCATGAAGACATGGTGGAAGAATCACTCCAGGGTACGCCCACGGGATGGAACCTTCCGGAAAGTTTTCGAAAACCTCAGCAGGCTATCTTCGCACTGGAAACATCGACGCCAACTGCGCCAGCAGGCTTCATGATTCACCTCGGGCATAGCATGCATTCACGAGCCCCCACGCTGGGAAAATTTCGGCTCTCGGCAACCAATGCTCAACCACCTTATCAATTTGCTCCAGCCGGCCACGTTATCTGGCCTCACGACAAGAACACGCCACCCGCTCGTGTGGTCAAGTCCACCCCCCCCACGGTTTCCGACGTCGTCGTGACCGAGCCAGTTGTCCGTCCCCAGGCCAAGCCAGGTCCACCAAAGGCAGATCCACCACAACCTGGGGATGCCAAGGCCGAACAACTTAAAGCAGCAGCGCAACAAGCGGCCAAGGAAGCAGAGGCGATTGCTCGTCAGGAAGCAGAGGCCGCACGCCGCCTGGCCCAGCAAAAAGAAGCTGAGGAAATCAAGATCGCCCAGCAAAAGAAGAAACAGGAACTGGCACTGGCCCAGCAAAAGAGGCAACAGGAATTGAAGATTGCTCAACAAAAACGACAGGAGGCACTTAACAAGGCTCGATTAAAACGAGAGGCCGATGCAAAAAAACGTGCCGAACAACTCGCAGCCCGTAGAAAAGCAGATGCAAAACGCAGGGCAGACGAGGCCAAGAAACGTGCCGAGGATGCCAAACGAAGAGCCGAACAATTGGCAGCTCGTAGAAAAGCAGATGCAAAACGCAAGGCAGATGAGGCCCAGAAACGCGCTGATGAGGCGAAACGAAAAGCCGCACAGGAAGCAGCCCGCAAGGCAGCCGAGCAAGCCAAGAAATCATCATGAAATTATCCCTCTCCGTACGGATCGTCGAGGCAGCCTGCAAGACCAGGTTACACCTGCCCTTCGAAACGCTCGTCGGGATCGCCGCTGACACCGGTTACGATGCCGTTTGCATGCGAGCCAGCGCTGGAGGAGTCCAGACACCGCTGGAAGAACTGCAGCAAATGCGCGAGATTGTCGCAGCGGCCGGACTCACCATTTCCATGGTCACTGCGGACTCCGATGTACCACTCAACAACCAGGACGGTCCCAACAGCCTGCGCAACATCGGTCCCAGCCTGGACGTGGCAGAGGCCCTGGGCTGTGATCTGATCCGCATTTGCATGAAACGGCCAGCCGATATTCCGTTTGCTCGAGAAGCGGCGATTGCGGCCGCCCGGCAAAACATCCGACTCGCGCACCAATGCCATACCACATCCCTGTTCGAGGAACTCGAATCGATGCTCGACCTGCTTGACGAACTGGGCCAACCGAATTTTGGTGTGATCTATGAACCGGCTAACCTGATGCTGTGCGACCAGGCTTACGACCTGGGGACCCTGCAAAGATTGCAGCCTCACCTGATGAACGTCTACGTCCAGAACCATCGACTGGACACGGAGGGACCTGTCGCCCTGGATACTTTTTGCCTGGGGGAACGGCGTTTCCATCATATCGATCCCTGGGAGACAGGTGGCGTCGATTTCCAACAGGTTTTCTCTGGGCTACGAGGGATCGGGTACGAGGGCTATTTCACGATTCACCAGGCGCAGGGAATCGAAACTGCTGCCGAGGCCACGGCTTTTGCTCGTCGTTGTGCTGACTACGTGAATGCTCAATCCTGATCAAACCTGCCACCCCCCCGGAAAAGAGTGTTTGCATTCCTGTACCTGGTACAGGCATGTGATACATTGGCACTGGTTTCAAGATTCCATTTCTTCGGCAGGTGACTGAACGCATGAATGAGAATTCCCTCGAGCACACGGCAACAGTATCTCACACGCTCAGTCGGGGACAGTGCATCCTGATCCTGGTGGTGGCATTTTTAGGCTGGATGTTTGCCGGGGTGCAAATGGGAATCAATTCCATCGCACACCATCCGGCTGCCAGTCAGCTGCTGGGGAATACTGCGGATCCTGCAGATGTCGGTAAGTGGTCCGGTTGGCTCGTCTGCGCCTTCCTGCTCGGTGCCGCCGCTGGTGGATATGCCTTTGGTTGGGTAGGAGACCGTTTCGGACGGGCCAAGGCCATGGCTATCAGCATCGCCTGCTACAGCGTTTTTTCTTACCTCTCTACCTTCTCACAATCCATCGAGGTTTTCTGGGTATTGCGTTTCATGACCTGCATGGGCATTGGTGGCATGTGGCCCAACGGCATGGCCTTGATCCAGGAAGCCTGGCCGAACACAGCCAAGCCGATCCTGGCTGGCATCCTGGGTACGTCGGCCAACGTCGGTATCATGCTTTTCGCACTGCTTTGCATGAACATCGATGTGAACCCTGACGCCTGGCGCTGGACCTTGATGGTAGGTGCCTCACCGATCGTGCTGGCCCTGGTCTGCTGGTTCCTGGTGCCCGAATCACCCAAGTGGCTAGCCGAGCAACAGCAATCCAGTGAGGCAGAGAACCAGGACCAGGTAGGACTAGGAGAAGTTTTTTCACCTCCTCACTTGAAACTCACTCTCATCGGAATCGTGCTGGCCTTCGTGCCGCTGTTTGGCGGTTGGGGTGTCGCCAACTGGGCCAATTACTGGGCTGCCGACTACGATCAACAGGCACGAGCCACGAAACCCGTCGTTGCTCCCAAGCCAACAGCTGATCCTGGCAAAACAGATGCCGTCAAAACTGTTTCTAATCTCAAGGCTACTGCATCATTTAACCGAGCGTGGCCCGGATCCATCAGCAGCCTGCTGGGAGGTGCGCTGGCCTTCCTGCTGGGAAGGCGATTCAGCTACGCGTTACTCTGCCTGCTGGCATTTACCTGTACGCAGTGTCTTTATTCCCTACCTGATCCATCCGATGCAAATTTCATGTTCTGGGTACGTAGCCTGGGTTTTTTCAGTGGTTTCTTTTTCGGCTGGTTACCACTCTGTCTACCGGAAATGTTTCCCACTCGTATCCGTTCCACGGGAAGTGGCGTGAGCTTCAATTTTGGACGTATCATTGTTGCCCTGCTTATAATCGCTACATCCCTGGCCCTGAAGGAATACTTTGAGGGCAGTTATAACCAGGTCGGTCGAACCTGTGGATTTATCTACCTGGTAGGAATTGCCGCCGTGTTCATGATCCCCACATCCGGGGAAACTGTTCGCACCTCGTCAACTGGCTAAAGATCACATTCATGGCTCGCACGATCATTCCCAGAATCACTCCCTCAGATCCCAAGTGGTGTCGCGCTCAGATCTTCTTTATTACCTGGCTGGCCTACGTCGGTTTTTACCTGACCCGCAAGGCCTTCGCTGTTGCCAAGATTGAGTTGCGCAAGGAAGAAGTCTGGGGTATCAGTAAATCCACGATGGGCTACATCGACCTGGCTTACCTGGTCGCCTATGCCATCGGTCAATTTATCTGGGGCATCACCGCGGATCGGGTAGGAACACGTCGCGTGGTATTGACCGGCATGTTTGTCTCGATCGTGATGGCTGTCGTGGCGGGGGCTTCCACGATCACCGTTTTGCTGGGAGTCGTGCTATTCATCCAGGGCCTGGCCCAATCGACTGGCTGGGCGCCTCTTACCAAGAACATTGGCAATTTCTTTAACCAACGAGAACGAGGCCGCGTCCTGGGATTCTGGTGTAGTAATTACGCCGTGGGAGGGCTGATTGCTTCCACCTATGCTGGTTGGGCTGCCCAGTACTATGGTGACTGGCGCTATGCCTTCTGGGTTCCGGCGGCCACGCTGGGGGTCATCTGGATTCTTTTCATCATGTTACAACGCGACAAACCGGAAGACTTCTCGGTCAACCTTCCTGTTCCTGTTACCGATCCGGCTCCTCCCGCGACACAACCGATGACGTCAGGCGAGGAAACGGAAACCGATCGACCGACGGTTTCACCCTATCGCAATCCAATCGTACTGCACCTGGCGGCTGTTTATTTTTTCCTCAAGCCCACGCGTTACATGATTCTCTTCTGGGCCCCGTTATACCTGAATGAGAAACTGGGAACGGACACCACGGAAAGTGGATTTCTTTCTGGAATGTTTGAGTTAGCCGGACCCCTGGGCGTGGTCTGCGGAGGATTTCTCTCTGACATGGTTTTCCGCTCGCGGCGAATGCCTGTTTGTGTCATTTTTTTCTTATTGCTGGCGGTCCTGTTGTTCTTCTTCAATGGTCTGCCGGCCAATCGGATCGCTTTGGGAGCGGGCCTGCTTGGTATCGGTTTCCTGTTATTTGCACCTGACTCACTCATCTCGGCAACCGCTGCGATCGATTTTGGAAGCCAAAAAGGTTCTGGTACCGCTGCCGGCTTGATCAATGGTATTGGCTCCATCGGAGCAGCCTTGGGGGGGTACCTACCAGCGCTCCTGACCTCTGATGACGACATCACCAACTGGACCCTGGTATTCCGTATCCTGGCCTGTTTCGTACTGGCTGCGGGACTACTACTCATTCCTCGCTGGAACGCGGTTCCCACAGCGGAAGCCGCTCCCACCACAGACAAGGAATCTGAATCATGAGAGCCATCATCATCGGCGCCGGGCGAGGATCTCGGCTGATGCCAACAACGGCTGATTCCCCCAAGTGCTTTGCTGAAATCAGCGGCCAACGCATCCTGGATTGGACCGTCCAGGCCTTTCACAAAAATGGCATCGAGGATATCTGTTTCATCGGGGGTTACCGGATCGACAAGGTACAGCAGGAATATCCGCAATTCACTTTTCGTCACAACGATAACTGGCAAAACAACAATATCCTGGCATCCCTCTTCTACGCAGAAGACCTGATGGATGAACCTTTTATTTGCTGTTACAGCGACATCCTGTTTACCTCCCGTGCCATCGAGGCACTACTGGAAAATGACCACGACATTGCCCTGGTCACCGATACCGAATGGCTACAGCGTTATGAAACACGCAGTGAGCATCCCTCGGACGACGCAGAGAAAATAACCGTGGAAGGAGACCGCGTGGCCTCGATTCACCGGGACATTCCCGAATCCGAGGCCCATGGAGAATACATCGGAGTTGCCCGCTTCTCGGCAGTCGGCGCGGCCAGCCTGCGTGAACATTACCATCGCTGTCAGCAACAATTCACTGGAAAACCCTGGCGGGAGGCGGTATCGTTTGAAAAGGCCTACAAGATCCTGCTCCTGCAGGAAATGATCGAACAACAGGTTCCGATGGTGCACGTGGATACACCGGGTGGCTACATTGAAATTGATACCCAGCAGGATTTTGATTATGCCCGCGACCATTGGGTCAGCAAGCACCTGGAGAAGTAAGCGATGAGTACGTTACCTTTGTTCCCCGCTTCCATTATCGGATCCATGCCCAGACCTGCCTTCGTACAGGAGTTGATGCAACAGGCGGATTCCTATTCGGAAGAAGAGTACCGACGACTGCTGGGGTCGAGTATTCGCTACGTGGTTGCCTTGCAGGAAGCCGCCGGCCTGGATGTCCTCTCGGATGGAGAATGGTGGCGTAAATCGTACATCGGGGTGATCGCGGAATTGGCTCACGGTTTCCAGTTAAGTCAAAACCCGGCAGATGGACGCCCCTGGACCATCGTCGTCGACAAGCTCAGTCCCAAGCAACCTGGATTCATTGCCCAGGAAGTTTCCTTTCTGAAGCAGTTGACCGGCCGATCCATCAAGGCCACGTTGCCTGCGCCGGCACTACTAGGGGAACGCATGTGGGATCCAGATCTTTCCGCACGGGCTTATCCCACGCGGGAATCATTCATCGAGGACTGCGTTCCCATCCTGAGAGAGGAAATCAAGCTGCTCCGTGACGAAGGCGTTACCATCATCCAGATCGATGATCCGCACCTGTGCCTGTTCGTCGATCCGCAGGTGAGAGCCCAGTACGATAATCCTGAGCAGGCGACTGATTTTGCCGTGGCCATGAACAACCAACTGGTCGACGGGATAGAGGGAGTCAAGCTGGCGGTACATCTTTGCCGTCGCGCCGGGGCGCGAGCCCGTGGAGAAGCCCAGTTCGAAGGGGGCTATGAAACGATCCTGCCTGCCCTGAAACGGCTGGCTGTTCAACACATCACGATGGAATTCACATCGCCTGGAGCTGGTGAAATGTCCGTGCTTTCCGAACTGCCAGAACACATCGAACTGGGGCTGGGCTGCGTGAGTTGCCAACCTGGTGAAGTCGATACCGCGGAAACCATCGTGGCACGTGTCGAGCAGGCCTTGCAGTACATTGCACCAGAACGTATCACCCTCAACCCCGATTGCGGATTCGCTCCGGGATCCGCGGCGCAGGTCAGCATTGACGAGGTCTACTTGAAGCTGAAGCACGAGGTCGCCGCTGCACAATTGCTGCGAGAGAAATACCGCTAGGCCAATCGATGAATCACTGGCCTAGCTGAACAGCGGTTCAATCCGTTTACCAGAACTGATGATCTGCTCCACTTC
>MPLU02155779.1_pt1 | contig 43946 bp, 41 predicted proteins | sample 1617381 | NCBI WGS metagenome assembly MPLU02 (sample SAMN05944801, study PRJNA350692) | marine metagenome | biome: marine; feature: ODZ; material: water; isolation source: 90 m water sample filtered on 0.2 um supor filter | place: Pacific Ocean | collected 2012-04-08 | depth 90m m
ATTCCCTTTCTTAGGACAACTGGAAAGTAGTGAATGTTGTTTATTCATTCAACCTGATGCATACATTCTTGATGAAGATTTCTCTGAAAGAGTTGCTTTTATCAGACAATGTGCAACAATGGTTGAGTTTCTTGATGAAAAGACGGCAGCAAAGTATAAAATAGAGATTAACAGAAGGATTAGAACTGGTGAGGAGATTACTCCTGAAACATTTGACAATCCCCTTGTAATGTCCCTCTGGACCTTGACAAAAACCATAAAGGATGATATGCTTAGTTTGTGTTGCCATTTTGAAGGTCCAAGAGCATACTTAGATGGAGAAGAAGTTGATGGTGAAGGTTATGTTGGGTCCAATGGATTTGGGTCATATAAGTTGGTGAATAGAGAAGTATTCAGTAGAGCAAACTTTAATGTTGTAAGGTCTTAATACTTTCTTTGCAATCTTTACATAAAATAATGTATACTAATATATGTGTTTCAACACATTATACATACTAAACCAATAAGGAGTTTTTAATGTTTCTTGGCATTTCTTTCGGCAAAAGTGATACTCCAGATTTATTTTGGAACTATAAATCTTATAGTAATGATATTGAAAAGATTGAAAATTGGTGTATGAAAGAGAGTGGAAATGAAGAGACATTAGGATATTATATCCTGAAGATTAGCATAGATAATCCTATTATGATGCAAAACTATTGCGACCCACATTGGGAGATAGTAAATACATCTTCAAGTGTAGATCATCAGATTAAATGTATGGGAGGCAACTATAGTATTCAACCAAAAGTATTAGTATTGGCATGACGTATTCTAAAAAACAGTTTGAAATAATCAAAGACAGATATGCACAGATAATAATAGAAGGAATGAGTTCAAAAGATATTTTATTGTATGTTCATGAAAGTTTAGTTGAATCTTTAGATGAATGGGATATTGAAGAAATGCAATCAGATTTTATTGATACTTATGGAACAATGCAATGGAATAATATGGTAAGAGATATTGATGAAGATGGTGACGAATGAATAACTCTATAAGCACTAAACCTTCCTTACCTTTGTACATCTTGGCAGGAGGAAAGACCAAAGTTGTAAAACATTACCAACCATACTTCCCCACACAAGTTGATAGTTATGTAGAACCATTCTTTGGTGGTGGTGGAATGTTTTGTTATATTGTATCAACATATAACCCTAAACATTTGTGGATAAATGATATTAACTCTGATATTATTTTTATCTACAAATCTATCAAATCTGACTATGATAGATTTATCAATAGATTGAATGAGTTAGAGTCACAATACATACCACTTTCTAAGGAAGATAGAAAGAAACTGTATTATGATATTAGAGAAGAACATGCATGGGATTATGAAAAATGGGATAAAACAATAGAATCAGCAACTTTATACTTTTTGATGAAAACTGGGTTCAATGGTATCTACCAACTCAATAAAAACACCAACAATAGATATGGAACTCCCAGTGGGTTGTTGAATCAAAAGGCACAAGTATATGATAGAAAGGTTGTAGAGTGGTGGAACAATACCTTACAGAGGACTACAATAACCTCTGGTGATTGGTCTCACTGTGTATCAGATAATCCTAATACATTTTATTTCTTTGATCCACCTTACAGAGATAGTTTTGCTGATTATGGTAATAGTTTTGATGATAAATCTCTTGATAAGTTGATAACAACTGCTCAGGGGTTAAATAATGTCTTCATTTCCAATTGTGCTGATGATGATTACTTTAATAATAGGATGGGTAACTTAAATATACATTATTTTAATATTAAATACACAGCAGGTAGAAGGAAAAGTGATGGGGATAAGTATCATGCAAAGAAAGCACGTGAGATATTACTTTATAAGACAGATAGGGTGATGTAGATAATAACTGAAGCTCCTAAACTGCCTTAGTATTGAGGGATCATACTAAGGCAACATCCGAAAGGAACATTGACCTAATATTTCCCTCATCAAAACAGTTTTTTAATCTATTTGATTATGTCCCAAACATACGAAGTCACCTTGATTGATATTCCTGGTAGAGTAGGATCTAAGCATGTTCAGGTACATGACTGTATCAGTTCTGAGGAGGCAAAGAGAACTGCAGAGGCACAATATGGAGGAAAGGCAACAGGTGCTGGTAATGTTTACCACACTAAAGGTCAAAATAAATCCTCTAATTCTGGTTCTGATCTTGATATTGATGGTTCAGTTGGAGGTGTTGCTGCAGTTGCAGGACTTGTCCTGGTATTTTTATTCCTTCCTTGGGTACTTATGGTTGCTGGTGGCGCAGCGGGCACATGGATTGGTCAGAAAGTTACCAATCAAACCATGGAAGAATATAATCAGACAAAGAATCCTACAAAAGAGCAACACAAGAAAACTGCAATCCTCCTTGCATTGTTGTTAGCTGGTGGTGGTTTTGGTTTTATATCAGGACACAATATCTCACAAGGTTGGGATACATCATCTTCAGACAATACTGAACAAGTTGCAAACTGAATAGAAAAGAGGGTTAAAACCCTCTTTTTTTATGCTTGCTAATAATAACTGAAGCCCCTAAACTGCCTTAGTAGTGTAGACACCACTCAAAACCAAAATGAGAAAAATTGAAAAATTGATGAACCAAGCAATCAACTCTGAAAAGAACTTTTCAAGAGACAATACATCAGTAACCCATGAAGATGGTGTTGCAAGTGTTTATCTCCATGGAAACTTGATTGCTAAAGTTAGTCAAGATGCTCTACAGTTGTTTGATGGTGATGGTTGGCAAACTACCACCACTAAATCCAGACTCAATGCTATTCTTGAAGAGTTTGGTAATAACAATAGAGAGACAGTCTTCCAGAAACAGTTTATCTGGTATTGTAATCTTTGGAACAATGCTCTTAAAGAATACAACACAGTTAAGTTCAGAAATGGAATGATTCTTAGATAATATAAAGGAGGTTTAACAACCTCCTTTTTTTACGTCAATAAATAATCAAAAACATTCAATGAAAAGATATAAAGATTTAAAGGAAGATATTGAGGCTAAACGTCAACAACTCCAACAAAAGCAAAAAGATGATGTTGCAAGATTACAAAATAAAATGTTATCCAAGCAAGATGAATTGAAGAATAAGCAAGAACAGGAAGACCAGGAAGATGAGATTGTTGATAAAGTATTGAAGAAACTTGGGTATAAGAAATAATAACTGAAGCTCTTAAAATGCCTTAGTAGTGTAGGCAAGACTTTCAATCAAATGTTTCCACTATTCCATGTTTTTCAAACACAAATTGATCAAACTGATTTATTAGTTGCAAGTTGTGTGAGAGAAGATGATGCACAAGATGAGGTAGATAGAATAAACTCCCATCTTGGGACTGCTGGTGTTCCTTCTTACATTTCCTGTGCATATTATGAACCCAGCATGATATAAAGAGAGGGGGTATTGACCCCTTTTTTTATGCGATTAAATAAATGTAAGGTATAATAATATTATAAAATGTCTCAACTTAATGAACTAAAATCTTTGTATATTAGCAAACTAACTGATACTATGGATAAAGAAATGCTCTTGAATCATACAACATCATACTTAGATCTTGTGTTTGAAGAGTATAATGAAGAGCAGTTAAAAGAAGAAATAATATTAACATTTAGTGAGGAAGAATATGATGATATGTTATCAATCACAGATGAAGTTCCTGAACTTGTTGAAGTTGAAGTTCTTAACCCTGAGATAATAGAAACTGAGACCTCTAAACTGCCTTAGTATTGTAGACACACACAAATCACAAATGTCAGATCAAACTTACAATGGTTGGGCAAATAGGGAAACCTGGAATGTTGCTCTTTGGATTCAAAATGATGAAAATCTTTATAACAATGCACGCAAGTGTGATTCTTATAATGAGTTCTTAGAGGTAATGTGTTTTTCTGATTCTGCAACACCAGATGGTGTTAGTTACACTGACTCTACACTTGACATTGATAGACTCAATGAAATGTTTGTGGAACTTTGATACTTTATGGAGGGTTCAACCCTCCTTTTTATTGTAAACTTCTTTTTTATTATTATGCCTTCTATTCAAACACTTTCAGAGCATCAGTTAGATATACTTAGAGAGATATATGCATTACATACTATGGACAGATATACTATTAAAAAGGAAGAAGAACTAGACATATTTGATTTCATAGTAAACATACTGCATGACTTTAATGCAGAAGAATTGCAAGAGCATATTGTTAGAAAGGAAGGAAAAGATGAGTTTGAAGCAATGTTGGGAGCAAGTGTTGATTGTGCAGGTTGATAATAACTGAAGCCCCTAAACTGCCTTAGTAGTGTAAGGGGGTTAGATTTCTTCCTTCACTTGCTTTTAAGTTAAGTCTCTCTTATTTCTTGTGAAGGTTGTTTTTCTCCCCTATAATCTTTCTTTCTAAATGACACTTTCCAACACTGCAAAACATCAAGTTGCTCAAGCAATTAGGTCAGAAGTTATTACAAGGATTTTTGAGTCAGATGCATACACTGAGTTGTTGCAAGATATGATTCCTTCCCTTGTAAATGAACTTTTAGGTGATGTTGAAGAAGACCTAAAGTTTGAACTATCAAACATACTCTTTGATAGTATTGAACTTAAATGAATAACATCTAGGGAGTTTCCAACTCCCTTTTTCAGTGTAAACTATTTTACAAATTTCCAATGGAAACACAAACTTACAAGGTTGAATTCACTATCAAATGTAATGGTAATCCCCGCAAATGGGTTGCTGAAGCTATTGGTGAGTGTATTGATTTCAATGAAGGTGAAGACATTCTAGACTGGGATGTTACCATTGTTGAATAATACTTAGGGGGACGAAAGTCCCCCGTTTTCAGTGTAAACTCTATCACTCACTTTTTATCATGTTTAAACTGCGACCGCACCAGATAGTAGGGGTTGATGCAATGAAAATGCATAAAAAAGGGCAGTTGATCTTTCCTACAGGTGGTGGAAAAACATTATGTTTCATCACCGATTGTAATGACCAACTATCAACTAACAGGTCTAATACCTTTGTAGTTGTTGCACCAAGAATCCTACTTGCCCAGCAATTATGTGAAGAGTTTCTTGAAGTTATTGATACTTCCAGAACTCATATTCTCCATGTCCATTCAGGAACCACGCATCACTATTCAACAACAGACCCAAGCAATATATTTCTGTTTAATAATGTAGCAAGAGATTCTGGAGAGAATTGTATTATCTTCACCACATACCATTCACTACATCAAGTGGTGGAATCTGATATTGAAGTAAATACTATTTACTATGATGAGGCACATAACTCAACAAGCAAGGGATTTAATATTCCTGTAAGTTATTTCTCACAAGAGTCAGATCGTGCCTATTTCTTTACTGCAACTCGTAAAACATCTGTTGCAGAGAATAAGGCAGGGATGAATGATTATGAGACTTATGGTGATATTATCTCAAGAGTATCAGCACCCACACTAATAGAAGGTGGTTATATTCTCCCTCCTAAAGTAAATGTTCAACAGTTTGATTTTGTATCTAAAATCAATCAGACTGTGGACAATGATAAGCATAATATTCTAGAGACTGTAAAAGATTCTAACATTGATAAACTGTTAGTATGTGTTAAGTCAGTTAAGCAATTAACTCAGTTGATGTCACTTACCAGTTTCGCAAATGATATAAAGAATCTTGGATATGATTTCCTTTATATAACAGCAAAGACCGGACCAATTGTAAATGGTAATAAGGTATTAAGGGAAGATTTCTTCACGACTCTTAATGCATGGGGACGCAATCCTGATAAAAAGTTTGTATGTTTACACAGGTCAATCCTGTCTGAAGGTATCAATGTAAAGGGTCTAGAAGGTGTTATAATCCTCCGCAATATGAGTGTGATAGATATGCTCCAGACCATAGGAAGAGTGATAAGAATAGGTCCTAAAAGCAAGACACATGGTGTTATAATTGTCCCGACATATACAACTGCTACTAAATCAGTTGCAAGAGGATTACAGACAGTTGTTGATAAGACATTTGTAAAAGGTGAACTTGTTGATAGTGTAGTTCGTAGGTGATAATAGTAACTGAGACCTCTAAAGTGCCTTAGTAGTGTAAGACACATTCAAAAAAAACCAAATGTCACAAACAAACTATAACTATCAACTTACTGTTGATGAGGATAATATCCTTACTCAAATGGTATCTTTCTTTGAGGATATGGGTTGTCCTGATAACATGAATGAAGATGACTTTAAGTCACTTTCAGACAAAGTTTTCAACAACTTAGGTTCACAAAATGCTTAATGATATTTACAGACAACAACTTATCTCTCAAGGAAAAGATCCTAGAGATGTAAGAAGAAACACTTCTAAAGTAGTTCCTTCTCACTTACAAGATAGGTATTCAAGTTGGGAAGAATATGAAGACGCGATTCATGATTTTCTCAATGGAAACTGAATAACAGGGAGGACTCAATCCTCCTTTTTTCAGTGTAAACCACTTACAAACTTTAACAAAATGATTGTTTTACTATCTGAAAAACTTGGTTCTGTTTATACAGTAGGACCAATTGATAAAGAGTTGTATTATTCATCTCTTTACAAAGATGGTTCTTATTCAGGAAACTTCAATGATTATATTGAAGTTGATTGGATGCAATGTTTAGGAGAAGATGAATGGATCACGGATGAACTAAACAGGATTCATGATCTACTTCTTGCAGAAATCTGAATACACAGGGAGTTTCCAACTCCCTTTTTTCAGTGTAATACTACTTCTGATTATTTATTAAAATGACTGAGCAAATCCTTCTCTCACAACGTTCATTTAGTGATGGTAAAGTGTTACCTTTTCTTGTTAAAGAAGAATACATTTCTACCCCAGGTGGTGCATACTCACTTTACCTATTCTCTCAAGAGATTAACACAAATGACACACAAGATAGAAAGTTCAGGTATAGAAAACTAAGGTTTGATGGTATTGATGCCAGGTTCCAATCAAGGTCAGATGCATCACAATATGCAAGACAAAGATTAGCACTTGATTGATACTATTTGTGCAAGCACTAACCACTACAGACTACAGACGGGTAACCCTTATACAGGTTACCCTTTTTTTTATGCCTTTTGACAAATCTCCCTATATTATGATAAACTAGATAGAAGGATTAACCAAAGGAAAATGTAATGAGTTCTCACCATTATATGGTTCAAAACATACAATCAGGTCATGTGGAAAGAGTTGCTAATCTCCAAAAATTTTGCATTGAGAATAATATTAACATGACTGAATTGATGCAGTCCTTGATAAGATACAATAATCCTAATAGAGAAGGATATATGGAAAGTTCAGCAGGATGGCGTCTAATAGAGGATAAAAATAGCAATCAATCATATACATCAAAGACAGACAACTTACTGCTAGGTTAATGACACTTTATTACACTATACAAAGTAAGAAACACCAGTCGACAGAAAGAGTATATAATCTCCCTGCATTTGCGGTGGAAAATAACATAAACATCGCAAGAGTTTATGACACTTTTCTCAATAGAAATAACCCTAAATGTCCACAATGGTATATGGGGTTTAGAATCATTGAGCAAGTGAAAATGGATAGAAATGACTTAAGTCCCATGCACTGTATGTTGTATGATTGTATATGGTAAAGGTTGACAATATCCCCCCAATATGTTATAATGTCTTTATACACTAAGTTATAATGATTGAAAATATTGAAGGTTGGCCCGGATATTTTGTGACGAAAGATGGGATGGTTTATAGTTACAAAACCAACAAGTTTTTGTCTCCTGGCATTAACACTCATGGGTATAAACATGTAAACCTTTATAGACACAATGACCAGACAAATAAGGTAGAAAAGAAAAACTTTAGAGTCCACAGATTAGTAGCAGAAACATATATCCCAAACCCAGATTGTCTAAAGGAAGTTGACCATATTGACGACAATAAGGAAAACAATAATGTTACCAACTTACAATGGATTACATCCCAAGGTAATAATGAAAAGGCATTTAGTAAGTATTACCTTATAGAGAAAGTTTCCACGGGTGAACAAGAATGGATATACAATATGAAAAAGTGGTGTAGAGAAAAGGGTTTAGATAACACAGCTCTGACTAACACTTATAGGAGACACTTAGACCCAAATAATGTAAACCTTCCCTTAACAAGTAAGGGGTATAAAGTGATAGGGAGGAGAGAAGAGATTTTTCCATAGGTTTACAGATAGAGAGGTTAAAAGCGGTTATCATTTCATTCTGTTTTCAACTTTTTTATCAATAACTGTAAACACCAGTAAGTATCAATGATTTGAAGGATTAACTTATATTATCATTTCATTCTGTTTTCAACTACTTGTTGATTAAGAAACATTTATAAATGTTATTTTAAATGTATATGTGTGATTTGTGGTTATATAATAAGGTTGTGGAAAAACTGTGGAAATGTGGTACAAATCTGTGGATAAACTGTGTATAATGCTTACTGCACTGTTATTGTCTATTAGTATGATATATGTGGAAATAAAGGATATAGAAAGGTCTTATGATAGTGGTCTTTTAAATGTGAAATAGTTCTTATATGTGTGATGTTTAATGTATAAGAAAGGTCTTATGATAGTGGTCTTTTAAATGTTAGAAAGGTCTTATGATAAGGTGACTTTAAATACTCATTCTTATTGTTATCTTGGCGAGCAGTCTATCACAAATCCCCCATAAAGTCAAGGACCTCAGTGACACTCCCCAAACTGGACTTTTTTCCCCTAAATACCTTGACGGACCTTACGGTTTGTGTTATACTTGTAGTATAAATGAGAGAAGGAGTTCTTCCATGGTTGTCCAAAGTCTTCAGCGTCAGAAACATAGAATCACACTGGAATTGACCACCCTGGGAGACTTTAACCCTCATGATATTGACTGGCAGAAACTGTTTGATCTTACAGGAAAAGAGCGCTGTGAAGCATATGTTGAAGACTTGAGTTTGCCTGACCGTTATTGATACTGTGGAAAACTATTTTTCCACAGAACTATCAACTTCCCCTATAGGATTATACTGATTTGATTGTTAAGAGTTTTCCACAATCCTGGATATAACTACACTTACCTGTGGAAAACTATTGTTACCTGTGGAAAACTTTCTGTGGAAAACTATTAACAACTGAGACCTCTAAAGTGCCCTAGTAGTGTAGACACACACAATCCACATGACTAACAGCTACACCCAACTGATTGAGACCATTGAAAATCTCAAGAAAGAGGGCAAATCTGTTAAGGTAACAGTGTTACCATCTCAGATCAATAAGAAGAGAAAATCTCTCTTCTGATTTCAAATCTTAGACCTGAGTAAGTCTTAAAACTGCTCACTTTTGTTGTTTACTTTTTTGACTATTATGTCCAGAGACACTCTACTTGGTATGCTTCGTTTGGGTAACACTGGCTCTGAAATCCTTCAAATCTTGGATGCTATTGCAGCAGACAATGATGGGGGACAGGATAACAGCGGAGCCCCTGCGAATGATGCATGGGTATCAACACCTATGCAATACTGATTAGCAGCACTATCTGTAAAGAACTGTAAGGGCACTGATTGACTTCATGTGCCCTTATATGCTATAATACAGTATTATGCAGTCTAGGGGTTTTTGGGGGCGTTGTTATTGTTTTGCGTTGCGAAAAAGACCGGTCTCCATAAGCTATAAAAGTCTGCTTTGAGGGATAAAAAATCCCCCATATATAAAAAAACTCTACTTGGATCATAAAAAAATGAAATGGCTTCATAGTGGTGGAAAATCAAGGCCGGATAAGAGAACAGGTGCAAGAAATCAGACCCCAAGGGGGACCCCATCAAAAAAATGGTGCTAGGAAAGCAACAGCAACCCGCAAAAGAAATAAGAAGTAGGAAAAAAATTCCCCCGGAAAAAATCCCAGGTATTGGAATTTTTTCAGAGTAGTGCTTGCAGGATGGATAATAAGATATCCCAGAAACATGGCACTAATAGCATTATACCCCATTATAATATGGGTATTACTTATTGTAATTCTGCTATAGGGTCCTTCTGTTACTTTAACTAAGCCTATAGAAAAAACCTGTGGAAAAAAAGTTTTCCACAGGGTCTCAAACACTCTATTATGAAAAATACTCTATGCCTTAACTCCACTTGCACTTGCACTTGTGTAATTTGTGTAATTTGTGTAATTTGTGGGAACTGCGGGCACCACGGAAAACCAAAGAAGGTATATAATCATAATGGTACTATAGTAATATGCATAGGGACCATAGATACTCCTATGTTACAATGTGAAATGTGTAATCTCCCCCTCAGGGACTCTATTTTCAAAGAGGATTCCTGTGTTATATGATGGACTTTATGAAAAACCTATTCCAGGTAATACTCCAAGAGAAAGATTAGATTATATTATTAATAAGTATCCTTTGGAGATGTTTACCATTCTTTTTGGACAATTAAGAGAATCAATTATATCTGTAGAACCAAAGATGAAGAAGGTGCTTCTTTCAGAATGAAATGATAGTTGAAAACAGAATGAAATGATAGTAAATAGTCTTAACCTCCTCTATGGGATAATGAATATTATACAAAGAATTAATAAGTACTTACTTGAAAATAGTTCACTTTCTTATCAAGAATTTGAAAGGGAGTCCCCCTTGGGGAGAGATATCTTTCCGGTTAATGAAGACCCTGAGAACCCCTTGGGGAATCAATCATTCATTAATAATCTAATTAAGAATGGTTATGAATATGATAATGACAAAGATTGGTATGTAAGGTCATGGACCACCAATTCTCCCACTCATCCTGATGGGGAAGAGAAAATCCTTCAAATCTGGAAGAAGAAATGGGTGGAAGTATTAACAGACCCTATTACAGGGGAAATATTTCATGAGTCATGATTCTACTCCCATGGGGACCTCGCCTCTTATTAAGTGTTATTGTCTTGAAGATGGGACGTGGATATTTAAAACTATTGCGTTAAATGATGAATATTTTCTACAATATAAAAAAGAATGGAATCAATATAAAGATTTTGGGTCCTACTGGATTTACTCTGATTGAAGTTCTCATTGCTGGTGTAATCCTTATGGGGGTTATGAGTTTTATGAGTAGGATAACCGTAGCTTCTCTTAATGTGTCCTCTAATCTTAATAAAAGAAATATAATAGAAAATAAAATAATAGAGAATATACAATTACTCCATCAAGCAGATGCGGGACTTATTATTAATGATATTATCGAAGAGGGATGCAATAATCCTCCTTTAGAATTATTTAAAGTAATTGAAGCTGATGTTCCGCTGATTGATGGTGTTAATAGAACTATTGACATTGATGATAATATATTAATTGTTACTTATATCTTTAATCCTCCTGAGACAAGTATTGAGATCGAAAGGAGGATAGTGGAGCTTTCGCCTAACTTTACAACGTATTGTCCTTAGAATAATAAAAGAGCAATAGTTCTGCCATGGTGGGAAGTACTGCTTTTTTTTCATACTTGACAGGGTATAGATACTGTGTTATAATTGATATGAAACAAGTAAAGGATTATGGCTAAAGGATTTACTGTTAAAGCAAACGCTCCTACTGTTCAAAAGGAAGAGTGGGATTTTGATGCGATTAAAGCACGAATGAGGGGGAAAGCTATTGTTTTTTGCCTTCCTGGTAGAGGATGTTCTTATGCGTTTTTAAAGAGTTTTGTACAACTTTGTTTTGATTTAGTTCAGAATGGGATGTCCATTCAAATTAGTCAAGATTACTCTTCTATGGTTAATTTTGCTAGATGTAAGTGTCTTGGTGCTAATGTACTAAGAGGACCAGATCAAAAACCTTGGGATGGTAAGTTAAAGTATGATTATCAATTGTGGATTGATAGTGATATTGTATTCAGTAGTGAAAAGTTCTGGCAGTTATGTGATGTTTCAGTACCAGCAGAAGGTGAAGAGCGAGGAATCACTGGTGGATGGTATGCTACTGAAGATGGTAAAACAACATCTGTTGCACATTGGTTGGAAGAGGATGATTTCCGTAAGAATGGCGGAGTTATGAATCATGAGACTGTAGAATCAATTAGTAAGCGTAAAAAGCCCTTTACAGTTGATTATACTGGTTTTGGTTGGGTTATGATTAAACATGGTGTATTTGAACAACTTGAATATCCTTGGTTTGCTCCTAAGATGCAAGTATTTGAATCTGGTAGTGTACAAGATATGTGTGGAGAAGATGTTAGTTTCTGTTTAGATGCTAAAGAAGCAGGTTATGAAATCTGGTGTGACCCTAGAATTAGGGTTGGACATGAAAAAACACGTGTAATTTAGGAGAATTTGGTAAATGGGACTAAGAACATTTAGTGGTGGTGAATCATGGGTGCCAGGAACACCCAAAAAAACTCGTCAAGGTAGGTCCGCAAGGACTTTATTATCAGCAACCTCTAGAAATAAACGTAAAAAGGCATATAGAGGGCAAGGAAAATAGTAATAATGGGAGGTTCCAATGGGACCCTCTTTTTTTATGTCTTTTCATACTATAAATAACCATATAATTGTGTAATTATTCCTTTAATATATGGAAAGTAAGGTATTTAAAGATATTAGCATGACTTTTGAGACAAATCCTCTTACGGATGATCTTATTGCGTTGAAAAATACTACTGCAATTGTACGTTCCATTAAGAATATAATCTTTACTGTTCCTGGTACTAAATTTTTTAACCCAAGTTATGGATGTAAAATAACTGCATCACTATTTGAGACTCTTGATAGTATTAATGCAAATATTATAGAAGATGAGATTAAATTATCAATTGGTAAGTATGAATCAAGAGTTAATTTAATAAAAGTAAAAGTTTCTTCAGACTTTGATGAAAACGTATTTAACGTTTCATTGCAATATGAAGTTATTGGTGTGGGAATTCCTCCACAACAATTAGAGTTTGTATTGTTACCAACTAGATAAAATGCCATTAGTTAATTTTTCCAGCTTAGACTTTGCGCAGGTTAAGTCATCCCTTAGAGAATATCTAAGAGCAAACTCAGATTTTACTGATTATGACTTTGAAGGATCAAACCTTTCAGCAATTCTTGATGTTTTAGCATATAATACATACATTACTTCATATAATGCTAACATGGTAGCAAATGAAGTTTTCATTGATACTGCAACATTGAGAGAAAATGTTGTTTCATTAGCAAGAAATATTGGATATTTGCCTCGTTCAGTAACATCAGCATACACAGATGTTAGTTTCTTTGTAGATTGTTCCACTCTTACAGTAAAACCTTCAACTTTAACCCTTAAAAGAGGTCCAGTTTGTAGTTCTGCAGGTACATTTGGTGGTGGTTCTGGTATTTTTTCAATATTAGAAGATATTACTGTCCCAGTTTACAATCAGATAGCTTCATTTGATAATATTACAGTTTATGAAGGTACTCTTGTACATAGAGACTTTACATATAAGGCAAATTACCCAAATAAGAAGTTTATTTTACCAAATTCTGGTATAGATACCAATTTAATCTCAGTTAAAGTTAGACCAAACGAAAGTTCAAGCATTCAAGTCAAATATTCATTACAAGATGACCTTTTTGATGTCTCATCAACCTCAAAAATCTATTATTTACAAGAAATTGCTGATGAAAGGTATGAAATCTTCTTTGGTGATGGAATTTTTGGAAATAAACTAGAAGAAAACAATTTTATTGAAGCACATTACATAGTTTCTAATGGAGATGCAGGAAATAGGATTTCTTCCTTTAACTTTGCTGGAAAACTTTCATATACATTGAATAGTGTTAATTATAGTGTAACTAGTAAAATTTCTGCTATAATTCCTGGTGCTCCTTCCTCTGGTGGAGCTGGTATCGAGCCAGTTGAGTCTATTAAAAAGTATGCACCAAAGATTTATGCCACTCAAAATAGAGCAATCACTCCAGATGACTATGAAACTATAATTCCTGCTAAAATTTACCCAGAAACAGAGTCAATTTCAGCATTTGGTGGTGAAGATTTGGTTCCACCCCAGTTTGGTAAGGTTTTTGTTAGTATTAAACCCAAAAATGGTGACTTTGTTCCTAATTTGATCAAAGAAAAGATCAAATCAAAGTTGAAAAAGTATGCTGTTGCAGGTATTATACCAGAAATTCTTGATCTTAAGTATCTTAATATTGAAGTTGATTCTAAAGTTTATTATAATTCCAATTTAGTATCATCTGGGGAATATATTTCATCAGTTGTTCAAAATAATATACAAAAATATTCAGAATCAACTGATTTGAATAAGTATGGTGCTAGATTTAAGTATAGTAAATTCTTGAGTATTGTTGATAATAGTCACGAATCTATTACTTCTAACATAACAAGAGTTAGAATGAGAAGGGATATGAGGGTAGTTACCTCAGCTTATGCTGAATATACTATTGGATTTGGAAATCCTTTCCTTGTTGGACGTACTAGTGGATATAATATTAAATCTTCAGCATTCCGAGTTACTGGAATTGTTGGGGATGTTTATTTCTCAGATTTGCCTAATAGTGATGGGGTTACAGGATCTTTATTCTTCTTTAACCTTCCTGCTCTCAATTCACTTTCTCCAACAATAATAAGGAGAAATGTTGGAAAAATTGACTATGCTAATGGTATTATTACCTTAAATCCTGTTAATATAGCAAGTGGAATGATATATGATGGTCAAAGTGTTATTCAAATTCAAGCAGATCCACTTTCTAATGATGTTATTGGATTACAAGATCTTTATTTGAGACTAGATATAAGTGGTAGCGTAATAGAACCTATTACTGACCAGATAAGTTCTGGAACAGATCCAACTGCTTCTACATATGTACTATCTCCAAGTTATCCAGGTGGATCTCTTGTTCGTTCAGGTGGAAGAACCACCTAAAATACTATCAATCATCGATTAATAATAAAATAGAACTATCAAAATGACCGAAAAGAGAATTCAATTAAACCAAGTAATCGAAAATCAACTTCCAACATTTGTGAAGGATGAATTTCCTTTGATTTCTAGTTTTTTAAAACAATATTATATTTCTCAAGAATTTGAAGGTGGACCTTCTGATTTAATTCAGAATATTGATAGGTATATTAAGATTGATAATACTACCAATAAAATTAATAATGTTGGATTAAAAACTGATATTTCTTTTACTGATAGTACAATTTTAGTAGATACTGATACTTATCCAGCTGGTACTGATGGATTTCCAAAATCTTACGGTTTATTGAAAATTGATGATGAAATTATTACTTATACAGGAACTTCTTCAACATCATTTACTGGATGTGTTAGGGGTTTTGTGGGCATCAGTTCATATACTGCAGAGAATGACCCAGAGCAGGTAGTATTCAATTCAACCACCTCAGAGGAGCATACAGGTGGGACTAAGATTGATAATTTGAGTTCTCTTTTCCTCAATGAGTTTTTAAAGAAAACTAAAAAGCAACTTTTGCCCGGATTGTCTGGTAAGGACTTTAGTTCTACTTTAAATGAAAATATTTTTATTAAACAGTCAAAAGATTTCTATAATAGTAGAGGAACAGATAAAGGTTTTAAAATCCTGTTTAAGGCATTATATGATACTGAAGTAGAAGTATCAAGACCAGGAGAATTTACTTTTAGACCATCTGATGCTTATAATGTTATCACTGATGACCTTGTAGTTGAGCCTATTACAGGTAATCCAAAGGAATTGGAGCTGGCTACTTTATTTGAACCATCTTATGGTAGTATTATTGATAGAGCATATGCTCCCATTACATCAGTAGAAGAAGTTTCTGCTGGAATTGGGATAACATATTATAGACTTAGTGTTGATGCTGGTTATAACAGGGATATTGGTGTTCGTGGTTCAACTTATGGTACTTTTGTAGTTCATCCTAAAACCAAGTTAATTGGATCAGTATCTTCAGGTGCTACTACATTAACAGTTGATTCTACTGTTGGATTTGGTACTGCTGGAGAACTGAGAGTAACTTATAATGATGAAACTGTAGGTACAATTGAATATACTGATAAAACCTTAACAGAATTTTATGGATGTTCTGGTATTGTTGGTATAATAGATGATAAATCTACAATTGGTATTAATACAGTTGCTTATGGTGCTTCTAATCTGACTGGAGAGAATATTGAGGTTAGAATATGCTCAGTATTGAGTAGTAGCAGTCTAAAAGACCAAACCCAACAAGTTTTTGAGGGTAGTGTAGGTAGAATTCAGACTTTGGGTGATTTTAGTGAAACCTTTGAAACTCAAAATTGGATTAATAATATTTCTCAAAAATATAAAATTAAATCATTTGAACTGAAAGATGGAAGTAATAATACTTGGCAGATAACCTTTAATGTAGAGCATAATTTTAGAGTTGGAGATAAATTAACAATTACTGGTAGTGATAGTTCTGTATTATCAGAATCTACTATTACAAGTATTTCAGATTTCTATAATGTTCAGGTTCTTGGTCAAGGTGCTTTAAATTCCACTTTAACTTATTCTGCTAAGAGATCTATAAAGAAAGCTTCATATTCTGGAACATTGCCCAGTGTTACAAAATTTAATTGCAATGTGCAAAATATATACAAACAAAAACCTATAGGTCTAGGATTTAATGATTATGGTGGTGAGGTATTTGAAAAACCTGTAATGGTAGCATCAGGGTCTTTACCTGAATATCAAATTCAAACAAATAAGAGATCTGTAACATTTTCTGGAACTTTTTCAGGAGCTGAAATCAAAATTATATCTAGTGGAGATCATGGATTCTATACTGGTGATGCAGTATATTATACACCAGAAATTAATGCTTCTACTGGAGAAATAACATCATTTTTATTTGATGAGGGATTATATTTTGTAAGGCGTTTAGATTCTACTAGAATTGCTTTTTCTAGAAGTGTTTCTAACATTTATAACTCTAAGTTTCTCACTATAGGAAATGATAGTAAAACAGTTGGCGCTCAGACAATAGAATCATATGATTTAAGAAAAAATGTTATTTCTACACAAAAACTTCTAAGAAAATTTGCGCTACCAAAAGAAGATATTTTTAAATATAGAACTGTTTCAGGATCTACTGGATTGTTGGTTAATGGTGTTGAAATTGAGAACTATAAATCAACCGATTTCATTAAGTATGGAAAAATTGAGAGTATTGATGTAGTTAATGAAGGAGACAACTATGATATAGTTTTTCCACCACCAGTAAAGATTAAAGATACTATTGGAGTTGGTGCTTCGGCATTTGTTACTGTTGAAGGTGGTTTAAAATCTGTTGATATTGTTGATCCGGGATATGACTACCAAGAAACTCCAGTTATCACAATAACTGGAGGTAATGGTGACGGAGCTAAGGCTTCTGTTGCTATGAGGAATTTTAAGCACTTTTCGGTTTTCCCATCTTCTACTGGGATAAACACTCTTGGGAATAGTGCCGGAATTGGTCTTAGTGATATATCTGTAGATTTTTATGCCTCTACTATTGGCTTTTCAACTTACCATAAGTTTAGAAATAATGAGAGAGTAGTTTATTCTACAAGTGACCAAACTAATGTTGCTGGATTAACTACTAATGCAGCATACTATGTTTCGGTTGTAGGACCTTCTACTGTCCGTCTTCACAATACATTTGATGATTGTTTAGCTGGTATTAATACTGTATATATTTCTGGTTATGGAATTGGAGAACATTCTTTACAAGCAGAAAATATAAGAACAACAATTCAATCAATTACAGTAGATAGTGTTGGTTCAGGATATGCAAATAAGAAGAAAACTGCTTCTATTGTTGGGATAAACACCTCAGTAAATATTGTAAAGATTAAAAACCACACCTATGAGTCTGGTGATATTGTTAAGTATACCACTACAGGGACTGCTATAGGGGGTCTAACTGATGGTTATGAGTATTACGTAACAAAGACTAGTGATGATGCTTTCAGATTGTCTCAGGTTGCTTCTGGTAGCAATGTACCCAAAGATGTCCATTATCAGAGAAGTCAATATATTGACTTCACTACTGTTGGAGTTGGGACTCATATTTTCAACTATCCTGCAATTCAAGTAGATATATCTTCAAAGGTTAGGCAATATGATGGGGGATTATCATTCCCACCAGAAATTAGAGCAAATTTCAAAGGAACAGTCAAATCTATACACCTTTCAGAAAATGGTGTTGGTTATGGTTCTTCTGAAGTTCTTAATTTTGATAGACAACCTGATATTACTTTAGTACAGGGATCAGGAGCTCAAATTACTTCCCTTACTTTTGGTGGTGTAATAAAACAGGTTATTGTTATTAATGAGGGTAGTAACTATTCCTCAGCTCCATTATTGGATATTGAAGGGGATTTTGGTGTTGGAGCAGTACTTGTTCCCATTCTTGAAGATGGTAAATTGGTTCGTGTTAATGTTATTGAAGGTGGTGAAGGTTATGCTGATGGTTTAATCAATGTTATACCTACAGAACTTGCCGTAGATGCAGTATTTAATAGTAATATTCAAACTTGGAATGTGAATTTATTTGAGAAAATCAATCAAAGTGTTGGATTTAATGCTGATGATGGTTATGTTACTTTAGGATTGAATTATAGGTATGGTCTTCAATATAAGCACATATATGCTCCAAGAAAATTAAGAGAATCTCTATATTCTGTAGATTCTGAAGGAAAATCTGTATTTGGATCTTTAGATCTTGCTCAAAGTGGTGGTTTGGAAGTAGATTCTATCAGACATTCTCCTATTATTGGGTGGGCATATGATGGAAATCCAATTTATGGTCCATATGGATATGCTAAGAGATCTGGAGGATCTATAGGGCAAATAAAGTCTGGTTACAGTAAAGATGTTAGTGCTTTAGAAAATAGACCACCAATAGCCACATTTGGTTCTGGATTCTTTATAGAAGACTATGTTTATAAAAAAGTTTCTGATGAAGATGTTCTTGATGAAAATAATGGAAGATTTTGTGTAACTCCAGAGTTCCCTAAAGGAACCTATGCATATTTTTCAACTCTTGAAACTACTTCTCAAGATACATCATCAGCTGAATTTGCTGGATATAAAAAACCAATGTTCCCATACATTATTGGGGAGCATTATAAGTCAGTTCCAGAAATTTTTAACTTCAAATACAATTCAAATCAAGATGATTATGATTTAGTTGCTGATTCATGGTCTAGAAATACTGTTGCATATAATTTGATTGAAGGTGAATCTACATATGATTATGTTAATATTCCCAATAAATTATCACAGACTATTACTGTAACTTCGGTAAGACCTGGAGTTATAGAAAGTATTGGTATTTCTTCTGGTGGATATGATTATCAAGTTAATGATGAGGCAGTTTTTGATATAGTAGGCACTCAAGGATCTCAAGTTTCTGCAAAAGTATCAGAACTTCGTGGAGTTGGTGTGAGTAGTGTTAGTATAGCTACAAGTTCTATACCAAATACTTCAGTTTATCCAGGAGGCGCCTCTGGTGATTGGGAAGTTGTAGTAGATGATCCTCATCATTTTGTAAATACTGATCTTGTCTTTATATCTGGAGTATCTACAACTACAACTGGATTAGAAGGTTTCCATATGGCTGGGATTAGTTCAAATATTTTGAATCTAATCGCTACAGGGCCTTCAACTACAGCAGTAGGTAGTGCTGTTGTTACTGGATTTGTTACTCATTTTTCAGTTAGTGGAAATATAGATTCTGATTATATTAAAGAAAATGATATTCTTAAAGTTGGTTCTGAAAGGGTAAGAGTGCTGAATGTACTTGAATCAGAGTCAAAAATTAGAGTTCTTAGAGCTGTTGATAATACAGTAGGTACTTCACATAGTGTAGGTACTACTCTTATAGAAGATCCTAGAAGATTGATTATTGATAGTGGAATTAAAACAACATCTATTAATAGAAGAAATAGGCAATTATATTTTGAACCAGAAACTACAGTTGGTATTGGAACTTCTACTAGTGGAAGATCTCCATTAACTATTGGAATTGGAGTAACTATTGATATTCCTGATGGATCTCTTTATATTCCAAGTCATAACTTATTGACTGGTGATAAAGTAACGTATGATTCTGGAAATGGTGGAGGCCTCAAAGCTAGAGAATATACTGGTAATACTATAGCAAATACTCCGATTACATTGGCAGATAACTCTACCTTATATGTTGCTAGAATAAGTGATGATTTACTTGGATTATCTACAACAAGAGTTGGACTTAGCAATACCACAGGAGAATATGTAGGATTAGGTGCTCATGCAGATTCTAGAGTATTATACTTTACTGGAATAGGAACTGGTGTTTATCATAGTATTAAGAATACATTTACTCCAATATTTGCAGATCTTTCTAGAAATATTGTAACAGTATCAACAGCATCAACTCATGGTCTTAGCGCTAGAGATGATGTTGTTATTGATGTAAACCCATCAATTACTAGAACAGTTGTGGTTAAATATGATGATTTTAATAGAAGGATGGTGTTTGATCCTAAGAATTTTGTAAGTGGTGGAATAACAGTTGATACTGATACCATTGAGATTACTGGTCATGGATTTGTAACTGGAGATAAAGTTCTTCATACAGCAACATCACCTACTACTGGATTGGCAGATAATACATTTTATTATGTTTATAAGGTAGATGAGGACAACTTTAGATTATCAAGTACTCGTTATGACTCAACTTCAAACACCCCAATATTTACAAATCTCCAAGCACCACTTCAAGGTGGAACTCTTTCTTTAGTCAATCCCCCATTAACTGTCTATAGGGATAGTACTATTACATTTAATCTTTCAGATTCTAGTTTATCTTATGTTGTAGGACCAACAGATTATTCTGCTTTTACTATGAAGATATACAGTGATGAGTTTATGACTAAGGAGTGGGATAAAGCTCCTGATGATGATAGTTTTAAAGTTACTAGAAATGGAAAGGTTGGTGTAGATTCTGATGCAACTTTAACTTTATCAATCAATTCAACAGCACCAGGAAAACTTTTCTACAAATTTACCCCAATATATGAAAGCAATCTTCCCATAGAAAAGGAAGAACTTATTATTGATTATGAGGTTTATAATCAAAATGGTATTGAAGTAAAAAATAGTTTGTATAATGGTAAATATTTAATATACCCCACCAATGATTCAACATTTACATATACAATAGACAATAAACCAGAAGCATCTTTATATGAGAGTAGTACATCAACTATTTCTTATAAGACAAATTCTACAAATGCTTTTGGTGAAATCACAAAGTTTGAGATTACTAATAGGGGTAGAAATTTCTATTCTCTTCCTCAGATTGTAGAAGTGAGTAGTGGTCTTGGTACTGGTGCTGCTGTTTCTGCCGGAAGTAGTTCAATAGGAAAGGTTCAGAGAGTTAATATTAATGATATTGGATATGATTTCCCATCGGATCAAACTTTAAAACCATCTGTTCTTCTAAACCAGAATATTTTAATTGAACCATTATATTCTATTGAATCTATTGGAATAACATCTGTTGGTAAGGGTTATACTACTCCTCCAAAATTATTATGTTATGATCCAGGCACACAAACTGTTATTGATGATGTAGATTTAACTTACAAATTTGGAGATTCTCAAGTAACCATTCTTAAGAACTCTTATGGTATTGGTAATAGGTATCCAACTGTTGTTCCCATAGAAAATTCTAATGGAGTTGGAATTTCAACAATAACTTATGATCCAGTTACAAAAGTTGTAAAAGCTACTTTAAATTATGGATTTAGTGTTGCTCAAGGATTCCCATTTGCTATAGGGGATAAGGTTCTTGTTGAGAATCTTAGTGTAGGAGTTGGATCAACTGCTCCTGGATATAACTGTGAAGGTTATGATTATAAGTTCTTCGAAGTCAGTGCAATTACACCAAATCTTGGTGGAATTGGTGATGTATCATACGATATGACTGATGTTCTCGGCACTAATTATCCAGGAGAATATGATTCTCAGAATTCCTCAGGAAGAATTATTAATGTAAAGGATTTCCCATTATTTGAGGTTATTACTAATGATGCTGCATACTCTCAGGGTGAGACAGTTACTTCAACTGATGTATCTGGAAATCAAATAACTGGATTGGTCAATACTTGGGACGCCAAATCTGGTATTATTAGAGTTTCTTCTAATACTTTCTTTGTTAAAGGTAAAATTATTAAAGGTCTCTCTTCTAAGAAACAGAGTAAAGCTCTTACTATAACAGCATATGAATCTTTACTGAATCTTGACGCTGTTTCTAAAATAAAGAAAGGTGTTGATAGAACTACTGGAATTCTGAATTTAAACTCAGAAAGACTTCAAGATAGTTGGTATTATCAGAATTTCTCATATACATTAAAATCTAACATTCCTTATGAGACCTGGAATATCCCTGTTTCTAGTTTAAGCCATACACTTGGATTTAAAAGGTTCTCAGATTATCAATTAGAGAGTACTACTAGCATTAATTTCACACAGGCTGCAGAAACTCATGCTGATGTTGAGGTTACTTCAGAAATTCCACAAAATATTAGTCTTCATACTGTTTATGATTTTGATCTTGTAACTGAAAATTCTTTACATGGTGGTTTTGGTGGTGTTAGTGGAAAGTTATATTCCAATAGAATAACTTTTGGTAGTAAAATTCTTGATGATTATATTGAATCTGTTGGAAATAGGGTACTTTCAATAGATAATATTGCTGATCAGTTTGATAGTAATCCCAGACCAGAAAAATATAGTAAAATTCATGATTTTGACTCAACAGATCATAGAGCTCAAAAATATATAACATTTATTAGAGATACTAGATTTACTTCTGAACGTCAGTTAATGATTTGTGATGTTATTCATGATAATGATGATGCATTTATCAATCAATATGCATCAGTTGGTACAATAGGTGATCTGGGATCACTTGATGTTGTAGTTGATAAAGCTTTACAAACTGGGGAAGTGAGATTCTATCCAACAAATTATTCTAATAATAACTATCAAGTTTCAGTACTTGAATTTGTTTTGGATAGGGAAGTATTAGGTATTGGAAGCACTTCTGTTGGAGATACTCTCATTACCTCCAATAGTGTTGGATTTAGTAGTGCTATAGTAGGCACTGGTTCTACAACAATTGTTGGAATTTCAAGTTACCATTCTTCCCTAAAAGTTATTGTTCAGATAGCAGCAGATTCTTATGGAATAGAATATGAGTATAATCAATTAAATATCACACACAATGGTACAGATATAAATGTTCTTGAATATGGAAGATTGAATACAGATGATTCAAGTAGTTATAATGCTGGGTTAGGAACATATCATGCATATTATAGTGGTAGTAATATTAATGTTGATTTTTATCCCAGTTCTGGTGTTGGAATAGGAACCACTGCATATGCTAATACTATTACAATTGGAGTTGGAAATACTACTACTGCAGGAATTTCTACTCTTGGATTCGCATATCAACAACTTAAAACACAATCTACTGTAATCGGTTCATCAGGAAGTCCTGGAATTACTACAGTTTGTTCATATCCATTAGATCATGATGGTGCATGGTTTATGGCTCAAGTTCATACTGGAACTCAAACTATGTTTAGTGAAGTCGTTGTTGTAGATGATCATGATACTTCATCTGGATTGGATGCTACATATGATACAGAATTTGGTATTGTAGAGACTTCAATTGGGTTAGGAACTTTTGGTTCTGGTTACAATTCAGTTACTAATACAATTGATTTACATTTTACCCCTATAGCATCTACAGCAGTTAAAGTGAATGTTTTCGCATCTGCATTTAGGACTCATGAAGAATTAACACAAACTGAAAAGATTGACTTTACTAATGGTTCTATACAATCTTTTGCTGGATACTATGAAGGTACTATTGTTGCAATAAAGAAAGATTTCCCACTAAAATATGCTACTGATGAGATATTCACAAGAAGTGTTGTTGGATCTAGTAGTACTATAGTTGATATATCAACTGATCAAGTTAAGATTCCAAACCATTACTTTGTTAGTGGTGAAGAAGTTACTTACACAGTTCCTACAAATGGAACTGCTATTGGTATTGGTACTACAACATTTACAGGGTTTGGATCTACTGATTTATTACCATCAAGCGTACATATTATTAAGTATGATAATGGTACTATAAAATTTGCACGTACAGCAGCAGATGCTTTAGCATATAGTCCAATAGCAGTAGACATAACAAGTCTTGGAGTTGGAATACACACATTTACTTCAAAGAAAAAAGATACTAAAACTTTGATAGCACTTGATAATATGGTACAAGCACCTATCGTATCAACTGCTGTAACAACACATATTACATCTACAGTATATTTTACAGATAATACAATTGTAGTTGGTACAGCTTCTTCTCTCTTTAGTGGGGATTTGATTAAGATTGGTGATGAAATTATGCGTGTAAATGGTATTAGTGGTAGTAATATAAGTGTTTATAGAGGGTGGATGGGAACAGGTCTTTCTCAACACAACGCTAGTGGAATTGGTTCTGTAATTACAAAAATGGTTGGTGATTATGCTATTAATGGTAGTACAATATCATTTGCAGATGCACCTGTAGGAAAACAACCACTTTCTCATAGTTATAATAATCCTGATGAAAGAGATTGGGTAGGAATTACTAGTGGATCAACTTTCCATGGAAGAGTGTTCTTACGTACTGGTGCTGTTGATAGTTCTGATGAAACTTATACTAGAAATATGCTTTTTGATGATATTTCTGATCAGTTTGATGCACAGCAGGAATATTTCAATTTAAAAGTTGCTGGTATTGATACTACTAGTAGTTTTACTGAGGGAGTTATATTGGTTAATGGTATTGCTCAGATTCCTGGATTTACTGGAACTAAGAATAACTTTACTGTTGGAGAAGTAGGTTCTGCTACTACTATTACTTTTAGTGGAACTGCATCTTCTATTACCAGTGATCCAAATACAACATCTCTTCCAATAGGTGGTAGGATTGTTTCAACATCCTTTACAGGAGGATATGGATATATGCCATTAGTTGCTGCTGGTGCTACTTCTGTTGTTTCTGCTGCTGGAACTATTGAATCAATAAGTATAGGAAATAGTGGATCTGGATATAGATCTGGAATTCAAACTGTTAATGTTGGAGTCCAAACTTTTAGTAATGGGATTCCCAATATTGAAATAGTTGGAGTTGCTACAGTAAGTAATGGTAATATTATAGGCGTTGCTATTACTAATCCTGGAATTGGATATACAAGATCCAATGTGCCTACGGTAGTTTTTGATTCACCACTATCCTATTCCAATATAGTTCCAAATACTTCTGGTGTTGGTACTGGTGCAAAGGTAGATATTGTTGTTGGGCAAGGTTCTAGTGTTATTGAATATAAGCTTACCAACTTTGGTTATGGTTATAAGCAAGGAGATACCATATCAGTATCTGTTGGAGGAACTATTGGTATACCTACAACTTCATCATATGATGAGTTTACTCCTAATGAGTTCCAACTTACAGTAGATAATGTTTATAATGATACATTTAGTGCATTTACTATGGGAGAATTTGATATAATTGATAATATAAGTGGGAGATTTAATGGTAGTACCAAAACATTTGTGATGAGAAAAAATGATGATCCATATATTGTTGATACCAGTTCATCTTTTATTAAACTGCAAGATACTCTAATAATTTTTATTAATGGTGTACTTCAAGTTCCGGGTGAAGGTTATTCCTTTACTGGTGGTAGTTTAATATCATTTAGTGAGGCACCTAAATTTGGAGATACATGTGGTATTATGTTCTATAAAGGAAGTGGAATAGGAGTTGACGTTAAAGCAATTGAGATTCTTCAAACCTTGAAAGTTGGTGATATTTTAAATATTGAAAATGATTCTACCATTGGCCAAAGTTTCTTCTTGGATGAAGAAAATAGAAATGTTTTTGAAATTAGTTCAATTGATGCTGTTAGTAGCGAACCATATTTTGGTCCAGGAAGAACTCAAGACGAAACATTGAAGAGACCAGTTACTTGGACTAGACAAACTGAAGATAGAGTTATTAATGGTGTTTTTGTTGATAAGAGTAGAGAAATATATGAACCTTCTATTCATTCTTTCTCTTATGTAACAAGTACTGTTGGAGTTGGAGCTACAATAATATATGTTGATAGTGTAAGACCATTTTTCAACCCTCTAAATGAGGATCCAGATGATACTATTTTCCAAAATGAAGTTACAATATCAAAAAATAAAGATGATAATGTTGTTGCAATTGCTACTGCTGTTGTTGGTGTTTCTTCCAACATAACATCAATTGTTATTAGTGATGGTGGTAAGGGGTATGAGACTGCTCCAACAGTTATCATTGGTAATCCTGTTGGATATGGAAGCACAGCAACAGCAACAGCAGCAATAACTGCTGGAGTTGTAACTTCCATAACATTAACTGGTCTTGGAACCAATTATACATCAATACCACAAGTTATTATTTCAACACCTGAGTATGGTACTGAACCAATTACTGTCTTTACATATAGTGGAGATTATGGTAAAATAGTTGGTTTTGGAACAACAAAAGTTGGTAGTGCTAATAAAGTATGGTTTGATTTGCATATACCATTAGAATCTGATTTGAGAGATATTAGCTTAGTCTCATCTGCTTCAACAATATCTGGTATTAGTACTGGAGATGTATTTGTTGTTTCTCGTTCAAATGTTGGAATTGCTGCAACAACAATGACATCATTAGATACTGCTGGTAATACTATTGGAATAGGTATTTCTTATATGGATAATATCTATTATGTGGATAGTTTCTCAAATGAATTAATATCTCACCCAGGAATTGGTAATACTTATATAAAAAGAGTCAATTGTCGTGTAACTGACAATCAGGGTGTGGGGATAGGTTCCACAGTTCAACCAGATTTTGGTGACTATTCTTGGGGTAAGATTATTAGTAGGGTTAGATCTAAAGCTGTTGAATATCCTGCATATACTAACCAAGGAGTTGTTGGACTCTCAACTTCATCATATATAAGTAGATTAAAACCTCTTAGGTATAAAGGATATACTTAAGAACCTTAATAAATAACTAAAAATCTGTTAAAAATGTCTGCAATTATAACTGATCAAATTAGAATATTAAATGCAAAGAACTTTGTTGTTGGAGTTACTACTTCTCTCAATTCATATTATACCTTTGTAGGTCTTTCTAATCCAAATGATTATCAAGAAGAGTGGGATAAGAGTCCTCCTGCTCCAAAAGATAATTTTGGTCAAGAGACTGATTATTGGGATACAATGATTGCTATGAAAAAGATTACCAGTTCTGATGTCAGACAGGTAGTTCCTAGAAGAAAGTGGAATTCTGGTAGTGTTTATGATATGTATAGACATGATTACAGCAGAACCAATACTGCTCCAATTTCAGGTGCTACTAGTTTATATTCTACATATTTTTATGTTCTGAATAGTGATTATAGAGTTTATATTTGCCTTCAAAATGGATCCAATCCAGACACCCCTGATGGGAAACCTTCATTGGATGAACCCACCTTTACAGAATTAGAACCAAGAAGTGCTGGTAGTAGTGGTGATGGTTATATTTGGAAATATCTTTATACTATTAAACCTGCTGATATTGCAAAATTTGAATCCACAGATTTTATGCCTGTCCCAGATAATTGGGATACTTCAATATATACAGAATCTGTAAGAGATAATGCAATAGATGGGTCAATTAAAATCGTAGTTGTTACTAATAAAGGTGCTGGTATCGGTCCTGTTGGTGGTGCTACTTATACAAATGTTCCCATTGCTGGTAATGGTAGTGGTGCAGAATGTACTATTACTACAACAAACGACCAAAAAATTGGTTCTATTATAGTTACCAATCAAGGTTATCGTTATACTTATGGTAGTGTTGATTTAGTTGCAGGTGGAGTTCCCACAGGAACTACTAGACCAGAATTTGATGTTATTATAACTCCTAAAGGGGGTCATGGATCAGACATTTATAGAGAACTTGGTGCATATAATGTACTTCTCTATTCTAGAATTGAAAATGATATTGAGAACCCAGATTTTATTACTGGAAATGAAATTGCAAGAATTGGTATTGTAGAAAATCCTACAGAATTTGATTCTAATGCTCTTCTAATTAAGGATAAGGCTAGTGCATTACAAGCACTTAGATTGGTGGGAAGTGGTTATAGTACTGCAGTTTTTGATCCTGATGCATATTTTACACAAACTATTTCTACAGGAACAACTGCTGTTGGTAGGGTTGTTAATTATGATCAAGTTACTGGAGTTTTGAAATTCTGGCAGGATAGAAGTCTTGCAGGATTTAATACTGTTGGAACAGCTCAAACCAATCCAACATATGGATATATTTTACAGGAATTTACATCTACACCAGGAAGTGGTGGTAATCTAACAATTGCACCTACTTCTGGATCCAGTTTAACTATAGATAGTGGATTTACTGGTGTATCTACAGTAATAAATAGTAGAACGTATTATCTTGGTCAAGAATTTGACAATGGTGTATCTAGTCCAGAAGTTCAAAAATACACTGGAAATATAATTTATATTGATAATAGACCATCCATTTTACGATCATCGACTCAAAAAGAAGATATCAAAGTTGTTTTGCAGTTTTAAAAAATTATGCCACAGCAAACTAATCTCAATATAGCACCATATTTTGACGACTTTGACACTGCAGATGGCTTCCATAAGGTGTTGTTTAAGCCTGGATATCCAGTTCAGGCAAGGGAACTAACATCTTTACAATCTATTCTATCCAATCAGATAGAAAGATTTGGTCAGAGTGTTTTCAAGGAAGGTGCTAAAGTAATTCCTGGAAATACTAGCTATACTCAACTTTTAAGTTGTATAAAGTTATCTAATACTTATCAAAATGTTCCAGTATCTGCATATGCTAATCAGATAATTGGATCTGTTATCACCGGACAGGCATCTGGTGTTTCTGCGACTGTTACTGATATTTTATATCCACAAGAATCTGAAGATGGGGAATTAACATTATACATTAGAATTGATTCTTCCAGTTCTATTGATAATAGTACTAGCGAATTTTCAGATGGTGAATTACTCTCTTCAAATGTATCTATAACTTCGGGATTGTTAGGAAATAGTACTATTTCCGCAGGATCTCCCTTTGCATTGACAGCTACATCTGCTTCTAGTGGACAAGGATCTGCATTTCATATTGAAAATGGAATATATTTTGTAAGGGGTCAATTTATAGAAGTTTTTGACGAAACTCTTATTTTAGACCAGTATTCATCCAGTCCAAGCTATAGAGTTGGTCTTTATATTAATGAAGAGATAATCAATGCAAACTTGGATGATGGACTGAATGATAATTCACAGGGATTTAATAACTATGCTGCGCCAGGTGCAGATAGATTAAGAATTACAGTTTCATTATTTAAAAAGTCACTTGACGACTTTGATGATGATAATTTTATTGAACTTGCTAAGATTCAAGATGGAACCTTAGTTGGTCCAAATAATGCTAATGGTAATAAAGCCTCTGGTGGAGGTGGTGATGGTGGAGTTTATTTTAAAGATTTGAATGATGTTCTTGCAAGAAGAACTTATGATGAAAGTGGAAACTATGCTATTACACCTTTTGATGTTGTTGTAGTAGAATCATTAAATGACAATATTGGAAATCAAGGTATTTTCCAACCTGGAAGTTTTACATATAATGGATCTTCAGCATCAAGTAATTTGGCTTTATATAAAGTTTCTCCAGGAAAGGCTTATGTAAAGGGATATGAACTTGAAACTACTGAGCCTATTTTTATTGATGCATCCAAGCCAAGAACTGCCAATAAATTGGAAGATCAACTGATAACCTATAATACTGGTTCAACATTTAAATTAAATAATGTTAGAAGAAGTCCTCAAGTTGGTATTGGTAATACTTATATTGTAAGTTTAAGAAATCAAAGAAAGGGAGATAATGAAGAACATGCTGCAGGAACTGAAATTGGATTAGCTAGAGTTTATGATTTTAAACTCAATTCTCAAAATTATTTGACCAATCAAGATTTGAATTTATGGGGTATTTCACTTTATGATGTAAAAACTTATACAGATATTACTTTAAATCAAGCTGTAACTCTTGCTGTCCCAACATTTATTAAAGGTGCTTCTAGTGGAGCTAGTGCATTCTTAAGGAGTGCAGTTTCTTCTGGTGTAGCACTAACTGTTTATGAGAGAAATGGTAACTTTATTGAGAATGAAAATCTTATTTTTGATGGAATAACAGATGGTAGAATTGCTATTGCTATTACAGAGCATTCAATAGGTGATGTAAAGTCTATCATTTCTAATGAACTAGGCATACCATTTACAGCTGCTCCTAATGCTGCTGTAGGTATTACCACATTTAGTGCTGATATTCTCCAATCTGTTGGAAATGTTATTGGAATATCAACTATTACCACAGGTGGTGTAATAAGGAGTAATAATCCAAACTTCCTTAATGGTATAAAGGTAGGTAGTATTTTATCATATGATGATGTTAGATTTAGTGATCCAAATTACCTTAAAGTTACTGTTGTTGGAACTGATTCCGTCACAACAGCCGTTGTTGGTATAGTTACTGGTATTAATAACTCAGTTATGCCAGCTGCACAAATAGCAACTACAGATTTAACTCTTTTAGCAACAAAATTAGATTCTTCTAGTGATAATACATTATACACATCTTTCCCCAAGTCAAATATTGCTAATGTAGATCTTACAGATTCTTTACTACCAATAAGAAAAATTTATGATGTTACTATTGCCAATAATGCAATATCATCTGGTACTCCAGTACAAGCTGGTGATAATGAGAGTTTTGCTGCATTCAACGGAACAAATTACTCTTTAACAAGAGGAGATGGATCTGTAGAAATCTTACTTGGAAGCAGTATTAATATATCTGCAGATGGTAAAACATTTAATGCTTATAATTTAACTACAGATAATGCAGCTTGCAAACTCATTGCAACTTTAATAAAGTCTAAACCAGTATCTAAAGTAAAAATAAAAAATAGAGTTAAAAGTGTTATTATTAACAAATCAAAACTTGCAGGGTCTGGTATTGGAGCAACAACAATAAATGATGGATTAGATTTTGGAAATTATCCTTATGGCACAAGAGTCCAAGATGAAGATATTTGTTTAAATACTTCTGATATTATTGAGATTCATGGAATATATGAATCCAAAAATACTACTGATCCATCTGCTCCCCATATGACTTTAAATTCAATTAATAGTGCATCTGGTACTACTAGTGAGATTATTGTTGGGGAAAGAATAAAGGGGGAACTTACTAATGCTATTGCTATTGTAATATCAAAACCTGCTTCCAATAAAATTTCTTACATTTATCTCAATGATAATACCTTTGATGAAAGCGAATTGATTACAGCAACTGAGTCAAATATAACTGCTATTATAACAGATTTGACTGGGAGTCACACAGATATTTCTTCAAACTTTACTTTTACAACAGGACAGGAAAAAACTTTCTATGATTTTGGTACTCTGAAAAGAAATATTGATACTCAACCACCTTCTAAGAAAATTATAGTATATTTTTCAGCAGGTTCTCATGATTCTAGTGATACTGGAGATGTTACTACTATAGAATCTTATAAAGATTATAATTATTCTGAGGAAATTCCATCTATTGATGGAATCCCCAATTCTGATATTATTGATATTAGACCTAGAGTCAGTGATTATTCAGTTGTAGCAGATACTAGATCACCTTTAGAATTTTTGGGAAGAAGTATGAGTGGTAGTGGAAATTCTGCTGCTAATATATTAGCTAGTAATCAAAATATTATATTGGATTATGGTTATTATCAAGGAAGAGTTGATACTATCTACTTAACAGAAACTGGTAATTTCCAAGTTAAATTTGGAGATCCTTCTGATAATCCTGAAAAACCAGTATTAGTTGATAATGCAATTGAAATATCTACTGTTACATTACCTCCATATTTGTATGATGTTGATCAGGCTAATCTAACTTTCCCTGAAAATAAGAGATATCAAATGAAAGATATCCAAAATCTTGAGGAAAGAATTGATAGCCTTGAATACTATGTTGGATTATCTGCATTAGAAAGTACTACTGCTAATATGTTTGTTTCAGATTCTGATGGATCAAATAGATTTAAGAGTGGTTTCTTCGTAGATAACTTTACTTCATTCAATTCTCAAGATGATGCTTTAAATATTAGAAATTCTATTGATATTAAGACTAAAGAACTGAGACCTAAGCATTATACTACTTTAGTAGGTACTGATTTTGGACCAGTAACTGTTGATACTAGTAATGATGATAAATTATATCCAGTTAATACTCCTACAAATATTAATTGTGCTATAAAAGGTGAAGTTATAACACTTTCTTATACTGAGGTTGATTGGTTAGATCAACCATTTGAAACTAGACTTCAACATGTTAATGGAAACCCAGCTGCTTATTCAACTGGAATTTTAAAACTAACACCTTCTTCTGATAACTGGGTAGATAATCTACAGATAAAGACAAGAGTTTTTGCTGATAGTGGATCATTTGCTCAAACAGTTAAAAAGGTAACTGATGATGAAGTAGATTCTCAAAATGGTTATATTCCAATTATATGGAACTCATGGCAGAGTTTTTGGACTGGTGAAACTTCTAAGCATAAGTCGGGCGTAAATGATAGAACTGTTAGAAGGCATAGTAATAGTACTATGAATGATGTGAAGGCCAATGCGTCAATGTCTGCTTTAAGAACTGTAGGATCCCAATTTGTATCAGATTCAATTAACAAATTCTCTATTGGTGATAGGATTATTAATAGAGATTTGATAGGTTATATGAGAAAGAGAAATATTATGTTCTCTGCTAGTGGAATGAGAGATACTACTAGATTGTATCCTTTCTTTGATGGTGTAGATATTTCTTATTACTGTACTCCCAAGTTACTTGGGATAACAATGGAATCTGGATCTGGAACATTTGAAATTGGTGAAATAGTTACTGGTACTGTAGTAAAGAATAATCTTGATGAGTATGTTGGACAAGAAGCACCATTTATTAGATTTAGATTGGCAAGTCCAAGTCATAGAGATGGTGCTTATGATTCTACTAATCCTAGTAAGTCTTATACCACTACACCATATGGAATACCACCAACTGCATATACTCCTAGTTCAAGTTATTTGAATATTGATTTATATTCAATGACTAAGGGATATAGATTCCAGGGATATGCTGTTAATGGTATGGTTCTGGTAGGTGAAACTAGTGGTGCAGTAGCAACAGTTTCAGACAAAGAATTGGTAACTAGTGAAACATATATACAGGGAACTATCTGTATTCCTGATCCTAGAAAGAAAAACAATCCTAAGTTTGAATCTGGTACAAAATTATTTACTCTGATTGATGAACCTTCAAACAATAGAGATTTTTCTCATACTGTTGCAGAAGATCAATTTAGTGTATATGGAAAACTAGATAATGTTAAGACTAATACAATTTCTCTTAGAAATCCAAAGATTGCTTATAAGCAGGAATTTGATTCTTCCACTTACAGTAAAGCTTTAGGAACATCTTACATAAGAGTAAGAACACTTGGTGGATCACAAGAAAAAATTGGTGGATGGACTAATCCTTTAGCACAGACATTTACTGTTAGTGAACGTAGTGGTATTTTCTTAACAAGGTGCAATCTTTTCTTTGGTACAGTAGATGCTAATATTCCAATAACTTTCCAATTAAGAACTGTTGAAAATGGAGTTCCATCTCAAAAAGTTATTCCTTTCTCTGAAGTAATTCTTGGTCCTAATGAAACTACTACTGGTAATAATGTTACTCCAGTAAGATTTGATTCTCCTGTTTATCTGGAAGGTAGTGGTAAAGAATATGCTATTACTTTATCTACAAATTCAGGAAATTATACTGTGCCTATCTCCAGATATGGTGAGTCCAGTACATTTGGAGGAGCAGTTTCAAACTCTCCAAATTTAGGTTCTCTATTCAAACCTTCAAATGCTGGAGCATGGGAATCTTCTAAACTGGAAGAACTTAAATTTAAGATTATTAGAGCAGATTTTGAGTTATCTGGTTCTATTGACTTGTACAATCCAGATACTACCGGTGCTAGTAATAATAAGGTAGGAAATAGTCTCCTTCCAGTATTACCAGCAAATCCATTAAATATTATTTCTAAGAGTGTTAGGGTTGGATTCGGAACAACTGTTGCAGATTCTAACTATAGAATTGGTAACACAGTTAGTCAATTAAATACACAAGCTACTGGTAATCTAGCAGGTGTTGCTGGATCATTAACATCTTTGACTATTACTAATGCGGGTCTTGGATTTACTCCAGCTGCTGCTAACTATACATTTGATGGTGTAACCTTAACCACTATTACAGGTAAAGGTGGAAGTGCAACTGCTAATATTACCATTACAAATGGATCAATTGCTGGTGTTGCTACCATTGCTAATGGTGGTAGTGGTTATCAAGCTGGTGATGTTCTTGGTGTATCGCAGATTGGAACACTTGATATAGGAAGGGATGTTAAACTAACAGTGGCTTCTATTGGTGGAACTAGTGAGTTTATTTTAGATCAAGTCCAGGGAAATTTTGCTACTGGAACTGGTAGTACAATATACTACACTTCTGGTGTTAGTGGTATAGGTCTTACTGAATTAAATGCTTCTAATGGTGGTAATGTGCCTGCAGCAATTGTAACAAATATTACTGATGGTCTTTATATTAAGGTAAATCATAAGAATCATGGAATGTATTTCTCAGATAACATTGTTGATATAAGTGATGTAAAAACTGATATTAAACCAACTAAATTAAGTACTTCATATTCTGGTACTGGAGGCATAACTGTAGAGGATGCAACAGATTTTGAAACATTTGAAAATGTTGGTGTTGCAGCTACCAATGTAGGATTCATTCAAGTTGGTAGTGAGATTATAAGTTATACTAGTGTAGGTTCAAATATTCTTGGTGGAACAGTGACTAGGGGAGTATTTAGTACCAATACAAGGTCTAGTTCTTATCCTGCAGGGACACCTGTGTTTAAATATGAACTTGGTGGTGTCAATCTGGGAAGAATTAATAAATCCCATGATTTAAATAGTGTTCTTCTTGATAATGCCATTTCTTATGATTCATATCATATTAAAATTGATACTTCAACATTGCTGGATTCTAATAATGTTAGTAGGGCTACTTCTGCTGGAGGATATCCTGAACTATATTTAAATGAGACCAAATCTACAGGTGGATATAATGTAAGAGCAACTCAAAATATTCCGTTTGAAGTTCTTACTCCGGTAATTGAGAATATAACTGTTCCAGGAACTACATTAAAAGCACAAGTTAGAACTGTTAGTGGTCAAAGTATGGATGGAAGTGAGATTCCATTCATAGATATGGGATATCAATATGTTACTATTAATGAGAATAACTATTTTAATTCTACTAGATTGATATGCTCAAAACCCAATGAAAGTAGCAAATTAGCAACCTTGCCTGGTAGCAAATCTGTTCATATGAAGTTACTTCTCAATACAATGGATTCGAAAGTTTCTCCTATGATTGATAGTCAAAGATTAAGTTTTATGACTACATCAAACAGAGTTAATAGTCCAATTACTGATTATGTAAATGATTATAGAGTAAATACTCTTAAGGAAGACCCGACAGCATGTCAATATATTTCTAAGGAAGTAACTTTAGAAAATTCTGCTACTTCCATTAAGGTATTGCTTAATGCTTATATCAATACTTCATGTGATATTAGAGTATTTTATGCAATTAGTGATAAGTCTGACTTTAAACCTATTTTCACACCATTCCCAGGATATTCTAATCTAAATGATATGGGAAATATTATTGATAGTTCTGATAATGATGGACATTCAGATATTAAAATAGATAAATCTTTATTATCTTCAGTTGAAGGTAGTGGTTTGGATTATAAAGAATATGAGTTTAATATTGATGATTTACCATCATTTAGAGCTTATAAGATTAAGATTGTTATGACTTCATCAAATCAGGTTCACATTCCTAGAGTTAAAGATTTGAGAGTACTTGCATTGGCTTAATTATGCAGAAAATAAAAGATCATCAGGATTTTGTAAAAGATCCTGATACTAATTCAATAGTTAATACCAATAAATCTGAATATAAAAAATACATTATTTCCCGTAACTTAAAAAAACAAAAAGTGGAAAAGGTTCAAAATATAGAAGATGAAGTTGCTAATATGAAAAGCGACATTAGTGAAATAAAATCATTACTAAAGGAGTTATTAAATGGATCCTGATAGCATTACATTAGATAATCTAAATAAAAGTTTTGAGTATATTAAACAAGCTTCTGAGATAGATAATATTGATGATATTGAAATTCTTAGAGATGTTAGTAAAGTTTATTGCAAACTTTATTTAAAACAACAGGAAGTATTACAAATGATTGGAGTACCTAAAGAATAATGGCAACAAAAAACATCACATTTGACCCAGATTCTGGAGTACCATATGGTGCTAGTTTAAGTCTCTATACTGGAGCAAACTTTAATACCAATTTTAATGTTTTAAATACTTCAAATTCTGCATATGACTTGACAGGATATACTGGTTCTGCTCAATTGAGAAAGAGTATTGGCACTGGTTCTACATCAGGTGCTTTGAAGACATTTACAGTTGGATTCCCAAATGCTTCTGCTGGTAAATTTAATATATCTTTAGATGCTTCTTCTACTACAGATATTGGATATGGTAGATATTATTTTGATGTTTTATTGACTGGTGATAAAGAAACAAAATCTATTTTAGACACATCTGTTGCTGTAGGGCAAACAGTGAGTGTTGGTAATACTTCATTTATTCTCAATAAAGTTGGTAGTGTTGCTATTGGAGATTCAATGTCTGTTGGAGCAGGTATTACTAATGTTTCTGTAGTTGGTATTACAACTGCATCTAGCACTATTACTATTGGAACTGCTTCCACAATTGCATCATCAGTTCTTCCAGGAACAGCAGTTACCTTTACAAGAGTAGGTACTGCGTCAACCATTTATAAAATTGTTGATGGAAACATTTATGTTTATCCTGGTATATCATCCGCACCATAAATACCTTTACGGATTAGTAGTATAAATGGCACAACCAGCGAGTAGGCAAGATCTAGTAAACTACTGCAAAAGACAACTGGGAGCTCCAGTATTAGAGATTAATGTTGCTGACGAGCAGGTTGATGATCTTATAGATGATGCATTGCAATTTTTCCATGAAAGGCATTTTGATGGAGTAACACAAGCATTACTTAAATATAAGATAACTCAAGAAGATATTGATAGGGGCAGAGGTCCAGCAGGAAGTAATAGTGCGGGTATAGTTACTACTACTGCAAGTGCTACAATTGATGGAGATGTTAAGACATTTTCATTTGAAGAGAATAGTAACTATATTCAAGTTCCACCAGAAATTATTGGAATAACTAGAATATTTAAGTATGACGGTAATATGACCGCAACTAATAATATGTTTAGTGTGAAATATCAGATGTTCTTAAATGATGTTTATTATTGGGGAACAACTGAGTTACTGACTTATACAAGAACAAAAACATATCTAGAAGATATGGATTTCTTGCTCAATACTCAGAAGCAAATAAGATTTAATCAAAGACAAGATAGATTATATTTGGATATTGATTGGGGTGATGCAAGTAAGGATACTTATTTTGTTATAGATTGTTATAGACTTTTAGACCCCAATGACTTTACAAGAGTTTGGAATGATTCATTTTTGAAGAGATATGTTACTGCATTGATTAAGCGTCAGTGGGGGCAGAACTTGATTAAGTTCCAAGGAGTAAAACTTCCTGGTGGTATTGAATTAAATGGAAGACAGATATATGATGACGCTCAAAGAGAAATTGAGTTGATTATGGAGAAAATGTCTAATACTTATGAACTTCCTCCATTTGATATGATAGGTTGATAGTATGTTAAATCCATTTTTTACTCAAGGTACTAAATCTGAGCAGAGTCTAGTTCAGGATCTTATCAACGAACAGTTGAGGATGTATGGAGTTGATATTTTCTATATTCCAAGAAAGTATATAACAGAAAAAACTGTTCTTAGGGAGGTTGTCCAATCTAAGTTTGATATGGCGCTTCCACTTGAAGCTTATGTGGATAATTTTGATGAATATGCTGGGGCTGGAACTATCCTTTCAAAATTTGGTATTCAATCTCAAGATGAAGTTAGATTGGTTATTTCAAGAGAACGTTTTGAGAACTATATTTCCCCTTTAATAGAAGATCAGACTAATATCAAGTTATCTACAAGACCTAAAACTGGTGATTTAATTTGGTTCCCTCTTGATGATAGGGTGTATGAAGTTAAAGATATTGAATATGCTAAACCATATTATCAACTCCAAGACTTATATGTCTATGAATTAACCTGCGAACTCTTCAGAGTTGAAGATGAGGTTATTGCTACTGGAATAGAAGAGATTGATAATGTTTTGGTTGGGGATGATTTAGATGGAGTAACTGTTGATGGTATTAATACCATTCAGGGACACACACAAACATTAACTGTTGTTGGGACTGGTGTTACTGCAACTGCTGTTACAAATATTGTTAATGGTGGTATTAGGTATGTAACTATTTCTAATAGGGGTGGTGGATACATTGGAGCACCTTCTGTTGGGTTCTCATCAGCACCATCTGGTGGTATGACTGGTATAGGAACTGCAGTATTAATTGCTGGAATTGTGGTGTGTAATAAGAGTGTTAATGCAGCAACTAGATCTGTCCAAGAAATTAATTTGAAAAATGTTGGTTTTGGATATACTGTAGCACCAGAAATAAAGGTTACTAGTACAAGTGGAACAGGATTTGCTGGAACATCATTTATTGGAGATGGTGTAGTTGGTATTATTACAGTTAGTAATGGTGGTGGTGGATATGTAGTACCTCCAACTATTACATTTACTGGAGTTTCCAGTGTATCTGCTGCAGCAACTGCAATGATCAATCCTGCTGGTATAATTACTGCTATTAATATACAAAATGCTGGACTTGGATATACTGTAGCACCAACTATTTCTATTGGTGCTCCAAATATGAATTCTACAGGAAACTATGTGTTTAATGAAGTAGTTACAGGATCTGTTAGTGGTGCTACAGCAAGAGTGAGAACTTGGGATTCTAGTACAAGTATTATAGAAATTGCTTCTATTACTGGAACATTTGTTGCAGAAGAGTATGTTGTTGGAGCAACATCAGGTGCATCACATGCACTTAGAGTAATAAATGTTGATCCTATTGATGATGGATTTGCTGATAATGTTAACATTGAAAATTTTGCTAATTCTATTTTAGATTTCTCAGAAGCAAATCCATTTGGAATACCCTAGTTATAAACTTAGTTAAATAATAGTATATCCAGGTTGGAAAGATGTTTGAGTATTTTTATAACGAAATATTGAGAAGAACTGTTATAGGGTTTGGTACTCTTTTTAATGGTATAACTATAAAGCAAGAAGGTTCTGTAATAAGGGTTCCATTAGCTTATGGGCCAACTCAAAAGTTTCTAGCTAGGATTGAGCAATCACCAGATTTAAATAAGCCTTCTGCAATTACTTTGCCCAGAATGTCTTTTGAATTTACTGGTTTGACTTATGATTCAAGTAGAAAGGTATCAACTACTCAACAGTTTATTGTAACAGATCCTGAAGATAGTAAGGAAACTAAAAAATCATATATGCCTGTTCCTTATAACATGCAATTTGAATTGAGTGTTATGACGAAGTTAAATGATGATGCTCTTCAAATTGTTGAGCAAATATTACCATATTTCCAACCTTCTTATAATCTATCAATTGAATTAGTATCTGAATTAAAGGAAAAAAGAGATGTTCCTATAGTTCTTGAGAACATCTCTATGCAGGATGATTATGAAGGTGATTATAGTTCTCGTAGAGTTCTTCTATATACCCTAAGATTCACTGCTAAGACATACCTGTTTGGTCCTACAACAAGTGCTACCAAGGATATCATTAAGAAGGTCACTATTCCTTATTATGCTGGTGAATCAGGTGCTAAGAATGTTAGAGATGTTACCTATCAAACTGTCCCAAGAGCACTCAAAGATTACAACAGTAATGTTGTAACAACTCTTTCCAAAGATGTTACTTTGAGTGATAAGATTATTGAAGTTGCTGATGCTTCTTCTATTCCAAAGAGCACTCGTCTTGATATTGATGGGGAACAGCTTTATGTTACTTCCAAATCTGGTAATAAGTTGTTTGTAAGAAGAGGTGAAGATGCTACTACTATTGCATCCCATTTATTAGGTGGTGATGTTAAGACTATTACCGTTGAAGATAATGTCTTCATAGATGAGGGTGATAATTTTGGATTTGATGGTTCTTTTTTATAAAATATAATGACTGATAAATTTAATGATTTAGATAAAACCTTTAATGTTGATAGTGAGATAGTTACTGAAGATATACAACCTAAAGTTAAAAAAATTGAAAAGGTTAGATCTTCAGTAGATGATATTAAAAAAGATTATGAATATACAAGAGGAAATCTGTATTCTATTATAGAAAAGGGTCAAGAAGCTATTAATGGTATTCTTGAATTGGCACAAGAAACTGAAACCCCAAGAGCATATGAAGTTGCAGGACAATTGATTAAAAGTGTTTCTGATGCTACTGATAAACTTATGGAACTTCAGAAGAAACTTAAAGATGTTGAACAGGAGAAAGATAATAAAAATCCAACTACTGTAAATAATGCATTATTTGTTGGATCTACTGCTGAGTTACAAAAACTTTTAAAGCAAGATAAGAGTAAAAAATGAAAGACGATCTACAAGAGTTTTTCTCTACTATTGGTAAAGCTAAAAAAGAGAAAGAGGATGAGTTTAATTCTCTTGTAGGGGATCTTGGTATAGATTCACTTTTCAGCGAAGTTAGTGAATCCGTAAAAAAAGATAATAGGAAGAAAAAGAAATTAGAAAAACAAGCAAAGAAACTTGAAGAATGGTTATATTCTAAGCCAGAAGAAACTATTGAAATAGAAGATCTTAATGGTAATATTGCTTATGAAGTAATTGATATAATTAAACCATTACCTCTTGAAGGTCTTGCTCCCAAAGAAGTAGAAACTCCTCCTGATATGGGACCAGATACTACTGAATATACTGAGAGAATTGAAGAAGATGAAGAAGAATCTACCGAGCAAGTTACCGAGCAAGTTGATTCTTTGGATCATGCTCTTGAGATTTTAGATAAGATATCATCTAAAGAAGAATTACAAGAGAATACTAGTGACCCAGAAATTGTTAAGATTAGAGGTGAGTTAGAATACCTTAAAAATCTTGTTAATATTCAAGGTGGTGGTGGTGAAGTTCGTCTTGAGTTTTTAGATGATATTGATAGAGATAGTGCAAAGGTAAATGGATATTTTATTAAGTATGATAGTACAACTAATAAGTGGGTAGGAGATGCTAACGTTGATGATTTAAATATTGTTTTAGGAATTGGTAATACATCTTCACTTGGAATGAGTGTTGGTGTTATTACTGCTACTGGTGGTGTTTTTAGTGGTGATGTAAGTATTGGTGGAACATTAACTTATGAAGATGTAAAGAATATAGATTCTGTTGGTATAATTACTGCAAGAAAAGGTATTGTAGTTAATAGTGGATATGGTATTAATGTAGTTTCTGGCGTAGTTACTGCCACTACATTTGATGGCAACTTAGCAACTACTGATTTAACAGGAACCATCACCAATGCTCAATTAGCAGGATCTATTACTAATGCCAAGTTGGTCAATGATTCTGTTTCTTATGGTGGTGTATCTTTAGACTTAGGTGGTTCTGATGCTACTCCAGCATTTGATTTGCAAGACGCAACAGGATATAGGTATTCTGTATTAACTGGAGTCACAACAGACATTGTAGGGGATGCTAGCCCACAATTAGGAGGTAGCTTAGACCTTAATAGTAATAATATTACTGGAACTGGTAATATTGATATTACTGGTGCCTTAGATGTATCTGGTATTTCAACATTTACTACAATCAATGCTACTAGTGCTACTTTTAATGGAAATGTAAGTATTGGTGGAACATTAACTTATGAAGATGTAAAGAATATAGATTCTGTTGGACTTATAACTGCAAGAACAGGAGTTAGAGTAACATCTGGTGGATTAATTGTAAGTTCTGGCGTATCAACATTAACTACAGTATCCGTTAGTGAATCTGTTGATTTTTCTGCAGGTGGGATTATTTCCAATGTTCATACAACATCTGCAACTGGTGCTGCTGCTATAATGAGTGTTAGTTCTACATCTTATAGATCAGTTAATTATCAAATTCAAGTAACTCAAGGCACAAACTATAATATGACCAATATAAATGTCATTCATGATGGAAGTACTACATATAATACAGAATATGGGTCTATAAATCAACCTGTAGGGATAGCAACATTTTCAACAGACATTAATAGTGGTTCTTTAAGGTTGTTAGGGTATCCTGCATCCAGCAGTTCTACTACGTTTAAAGTAGTAGCTACTGCAATGGGGTTATAAATAGAAGAAAAATATATTAGGATAATGAGTAAGGGAAAAATTGAAGAGGCTGTAAGGGTCCAATCACAAACTGGTAATCTTCTTTTTGTCCATTTAAGGTGGAGGGGAAGATATTATGCTATTAAAATGTTTTTCCCAAACTTAAAAGTTCCCAATAAAGATGAAGTAGAATCTCAAATTGATAAAGTGTATCCTGGAGCACAGGTAACTTATCGTAAAGTTATTAAGAAAGAGCCAGGAGATATGTTTTTACATGTAGGTGAGGATTATTAATGTCTGAGAATTTACCATCAGTTAATGAACTGGTAGAAAATATTTCTTCAAATTATCCAAAATCTGTAAACAATGATGGTAATCCCATATACCTTAGTTGGACATGTGGTGGAACAACACCAACTTTGGTACAAATGCAAGATGACTTCTTTGGTGGAGGAGATGTAGGTATTGCACTTACGACAGATACAGTCTAAATACTTAAAAAAATATTATGAGCTCTAATGACATATATCTTGGCAATCCAAATTTAAAAAAGGCTAATACTCCTATTGAGTTTAGTCAAGCACAGATTGTAGAGTTCCTTAAGTGTAAGGATGATCCTGTTTATTTTGCAAAGCAATATGTGAAGATTGTTTCTCTTGATGAGGGACTAACACAGTTTGAACCATATGATTTCCAAGAAAAGTTAATTAATAATTTCCACGATAATAGGTTTAATATCTGTAAGATGCCCAGACAGACTGGAAAGTCTACTACTGTGATATCTTATCTTTTACATTATGTTGTTTTCAATGATAGTGTGACTATTGGTATTCTAGCAAACAAAGCAGCAACTGCTAGGGAATTGTTGGGTAGGTTGCAGATTGCATATGAGAATTTGCCCAAATGGATGCAACAAGGTATTATTGCATGGAATAGAGGTAATCTGGAGTTAGAAAATGGCAGTAAGATATTGGCAGCTTCTACATCTGCATCTGCTGTCCGAGGCATGTCGTTCAATATCTTATTTCTCGACGAATTCGCTTTCGTTCCGAACCATGTTGCAGACTCGTTCTTTGCCTCTGTTTATCCTACTATTACTTCTGGTAAACAAACGAAAGTAATTATTGTTTCAACGCCACATGGTATGAATCATTTCTACCGTTTATGGCATGA
>MPLU02042845.1_pt1 | contig 43873 bp, 35 predicted proteins | sample 1617381 | NCBI WGS metagenome assembly MPLU02 (sample SAMN05944801, study PRJNA350692) | marine metagenome | biome: marine; feature: ODZ; material: water; isolation source: 90 m water sample filtered on 0.2 um supor filter | place: Pacific Ocean | collected 2012-04-08 | depth 90m m
GCGAACCAGCTTGCCAGGCACCTGGTAACTCCGGTTACGTTTCTGCCTGGTAATCTCGGCGCCCAGTGGAAATCCGGTTTGCCCAACAAGCTTTCCATTGAACCATGCCTGGTCAGCATCATCAATCAAGCCGATCTGTAACGACAGGTGCTGGTATTCACGCAGGGCCGGATCTTGCTGCCAGTCCTCTGGGATATTTACCTTGAGGCGATACCAGCCGTAACCATCGTAGGTTCGGTCCCATGCCTTGCCAACGCGTATGGTATTCCAGTCCTGGTCGTCCAAGGTACGACTGGACCATCGGGAATCATCCCCCTTCTTGAATTTCCATTCCGCGGCCAACGCAAGTCCTGGCTCCTGGTCCTCGGCCGAGACAGGCAGGCACCCAAGTCCCATCGCGAGCAAAACGATGTAACCCGCTGGAAGTCCTCTTCCCCGAAACACTTTCACAGGTATCCCCTTCATTCAGCATCCCCGGGGGATTTCCGGGTGGCAAAGAAATCACCACCTTTACAGGATTCATCATCGGATCCCCAGTGGATGGTCTTGTCAACTTTCTGCAGCCGGGGAACGTGTTTTGAACAGTGAATGTATGCTTCTTCTACCGAGATCCTGACCCAGCGTTCCGGGTGCCGTCCTCCCTTGACCTGAAGGGCTTCCCGCACAACGTCTGGTATATCCTCACGTTGCAGAAGCTGTTCGTTATCAAGCACGTCCGCCTTGCCGTTAACGTGCAGACCGATTGTGGTTTCCAGGAAATCTACAAAAAGAAGACCGATGTGTGGATTTTCACTGATATTACCGAGGCTGGCATAAACCCCGTTTCCCCGGTACTCGGGATAGATCAATGTCTGGTTGTCCAGGATCACCACGAACCCCGGCAGACCCGCTCGGAACGAGCAGTCTGATTCTCCCTGCTTATCCGCCGTGGCCACGAACATCATTTCCTGTCGCTGGATCAACCGAATCATCCGTTCATTCAGATGGTCCAGCATCTGCGCACCATAAAAGGCATTTGCCCTGTCCGTACTGTCGTATTGCTGCTGCAGTACGTGTTCACCGTTGGACCCGGGCTTCATTCGACTAATCCTTTACCTGTATGGCATTCCGCAAGTGGTGGCGCACAGCCCGTCCATCTAACCGCAATTGATCGTTCCGTCAGAGACGGGCCCAGGCAACCAGGGCACTGGTAATTGCTTTTTGCCGAGGTCCCGTGTAATTAATTACAGCAAAACGCCTGGTACTTAAATCTACCACGACATAGCTGATAAATCCTGAAAGGGAGCCTCCGTGCGAGAAGGCAACCAACTCCTTCGACTGAGTGTCATGCCTGAGTCCCAGTCCAAATCCATAAGGTCCCGTACTACGTTCAGATTGCGTTGCTGTCATTTCCTGCCAGCTCTTGCGGGAAAGTACGACCTGTTTCTCGAATTTCCCCTCGTCCAGGAGCATGGCAGCAAAGCGAGCCAGCTCCCGCGCCGGACTATAGATACTGCCTCCAATCAAAGCAAATCGTTGCCGCTTGCCCAGCAGATGGGGTGTGCTTGCGGAAACCTTCAACTGATCCTGATCCACATGATGTCCGGCCGCGATATTGCTGTGAGTGCCATGGGGAAAATACGTCGTACGGGCCAGCTGCAAGGGACGACACACATGCTGCTGCAGTAACATTTCCACTGGCATCCCGGTTGCTACTTCTGCCACGCGTCCCAGCACGCAGTAGGCTGCCCCGCTATAGGCGAAGCGAGTACCTGGTGCGGTACTCAACGGTTCCCGGGCAATCCCGTTAACCGATTCCTGCAGGGTCAGTTGAAAATCACGTATCCAACGGGACTGGTTCCGGGTCATCTCGTCACGCTGGCTGTAAATACCACTCCGGTGACACAGCAATTCTCTCAGCGTCGGTGCCCTTTCGGCATCACCACCATCCTTGAGCCGCAGGGTTCCATACTCCTTCAACCAGCGATCAACAGGAACATCCAGTTCGAGCTTCCCTGCTTCTACCAACTTCATGATCAGTGCTGCAGACATCATCTTGGAGACCGATCCAATACAGAATAGCGTATCATCATCAACGGGCTGATTGCCCGAGACAGTCCGCACGCCGAAATTCCGACTGACTGGTGCGAGGCCATCTCCCCCAACCACGATTTGCGCCCCGGCAATCTTCTTCTCCTTGACCTGGCTGGCAACCAGCTGCAACAGATGTTGGTATTTCTCCGCCGATATTTTCTTGGCATGCTTATCGCTGAGGCGCTGCCAGTATTCTTTCCAGTACTTGTCATAGTAATCATTGGCCGCTTCCTTGATGTGTTCAGGATCAACAACACGCGGCGCTGTCTTGGGATCGAAGCCGGCCAGGTGCCCTTGGCCTGCACGTTTTCGCGGGGAGACGAATCTCCAGGCAGCATTACCGAGGACATCTTCACACAACTTGGCAGCCACGGGATCATAAGCCTTGAGTTGTTTCCGAGTGTGAATGTGATTGTGATCGTGATCCATCGTACGATTCGTGTCATACCAGCATTGAAGCACCTCCGCCCAGTACTCTGCACGGTTCTTATGGGCGTAACATTCCTTGGGGCCACCGAAAACGATCAGCACCTTGTCCTTGCTCGTCACCTTGACCGCGGCATGCGTTGGTTTGCCGTTGACGAGTATATCCCCGGCATCAAGACATTTCCGTATCAGGGCTGGTGACTGGTCAGGAAACGATGCCACGAGTGAATCGAGCAGGCTGACCGGCTTGGTACTACTGATCCGCCGATATCGCTGAGCTGCCCGCCCATCATTCCAGATCCCCTTGGCCTTCGCACGTTCGTACGTCTGGGTTAACCGTTCCTGGAGTGCCTTATCAAAACCTGCTCCATGGATCACGTGACCAAATTCATGAATCAGGATACTTTCCAGTTGCATCCCGCCCTCGTACTCCAGCACATCCTCCTCGGCAAAGAGAACCACGGGACGATTATCTCGCCTGGTCAGGAAACCACGACTTCTCCAGTTATAGAAGTCGAGTTCCTTACCGGTTTTATCACTCTTGAACTGGGGCACCTCGGACGTAAACTCCTGGTATCCCACCAGCACACAAAGAACTTTTTGCTCCCGGATTCGTTGAGCAATTTCCGGTTTAATACTCTTCATCATCATGTCAAACAGGTAAGCCGTTTCCTGGTGAGCATAATCCGAAACCTTCTCGGACGTGGCAATCAGGATATCCTGCACCCGGGTACACTTCTTGTAGAAGGTCCTGTCGAGCTTGTATTCTTTCGCCTCCGCGTCCGTCAATGGCTTAACCGGGGGCAAGGCCGCCAGGGAGCTACCTGCAGAAACACTGACCAGCATCATCGCGATCAACGAATAACAGAAAAGGCGAGCTGGCATGACAGGTTCTCCAATCTATCTTTTCCAGGCCACACAAGGTGCCCTGGAACACTAGTTACTTATCCAACAATGCGCTAATTTGTTGATCAATTTTTTCGGCAGTTTTCTTGGCCTGCACCAGGGGGACTCCAGCAGCGACGCCTGGACGCTTATGTCCCACGTGACTTAACCAGGATTGATGCAGTACCGATTGCCGGGCGGAAACAAGCTTCAAAAGGTCCGCACGAGGAGCTACTTGCTTAATCTGCCAGGCCTGGGAGATCGCGTCGGCCAACACAGCATGTCCCTCGCTATTCACGTGGACACCATCAGGTGACATCGTAAAGTCTGGATTTTTTTCTCGCTTCGTCGCCACGTATTGAATCACTGGCGTGTGCAAATCAATCACCATCGCCACGTGTTGCTTCTGCTCCATGATCCACTTCGCGTAACGTTTCAAAACTTCCTGGTCATAGTTTTCATAGATTGCAAACCAGGCATATTTCTTCGCCTCGGGCCCTCGCAACTTACCCTGCTTACGCAGCGGCAGGGGATCAAAAGCCGGCGGAGTCATGAGAATCAGCTTTGCACCCGCCTCATGAACTTTCTTGATCAGCCGTTTGATGCCCTGTTGATAGGTCGCAAATCGCTCCACACTGAACGGGTAGTAAATCCCATCGTTCATTCCGTAGCAGGCCACCACGACATCAGGCTTTACTTTCGCCAGGGCTCGATCGAGTCGTTCGTGAACATCAGGACGAGGAAACGGATGATCTGGCTCGGAAAGGCCACAAGCCGTTTCACTGGGCAAGCCCAGGTTAATCATTTCCGGCAAGTTCGCCGTCCCACTCATCCGCAAACGTGTTTCGATAATCGAGATATAATGTCCCGTATTGGTGATTGAATCACCCAGGAAAAGAATCTTCTTGGCTTGCGTCGGAAACGGGGCATCTGCCCCCTGGACTCTCACATCGGAGCTACCCAGTAGGAAACTAGCCAGTAAAACGATGATCAACAGGCAACGATCTCGGGGTGCTGTGAACGACATCCAATATCTCCCTCTCCTGGTAAGCACAAACATCTCCGTACAAACCGGCAATTCTCTGAAATTGATTTCTCTTGATTAAACCCTAACAGGTCGCACAAAGCAATGATTCGCCACGGATCCCAACCTGTCTCGAGAGTGGCCAGGAAAACAGGAAAATGCTAATCTGGTACACACCTGGCAACAGGATTCCCAAAAGTCCTCGTGCATGGAAAGAGAGACACGTTGATCATGAAACAGCGATTCATCAAGACGATTTCATACTTATTACTTGCCGCGACCTATCTCCCAGTTGCTGCCTGTTACAGCCAGGAATCCGCTTCTTCGCAGACGCCTGGCTTCTACAAGGATCTGTTCATGAGTGGTGGTGTCAGGTTAAGTAGCCGCAAGAGCCTGCCAGCTGCCGAGTCGCTGGGATTATCCTACGAATACTATGCCGGCAAAGATGAAGCCAAGCAGAAAGAGTTGTTTTCCGGATCACCTACCGACACCAACGGTGTCCTGCTTTACCCGGATGGTCAGCCGCGGTTTCGCATGCTGTATGTCAATGGAGGTTCAGCGACGCTGCACGGCAAATCGCTGCAACTGAATGGTCGCCAGGCTCTGCGACAATTCTACAACGCAGGTGGCAGTTATTGTGGCAGCTGTGCCGGCTCGTTTCTCAGTGGACGCAACGTTGGAGCGGCCAGTAACCGACGCCTGGGCTACCTGCACATTTTCCCTTTCAACACCCTCAACACCGGCTTAAAGAAAGAACGGGTTGGTCATTTCATCCCCGACAACTCGCCGTTGCTCAGGTACCGCACATTTGGCGACGATCAATACGTGGATGACATCTACCATAACAATGGAAACTGGCTATCACTGGAATCGGGCAAGCACCTGGATGGAACTGAAATCCTGGCACGTTACGATACGCCGGACAAGAAGCCGCACGAGGGAGCTGCCATCTGGGCTTACAAGACCGGACAGGCAAGTGGTCGCATCGTGAACATCGGCTCCCATCCGGAGGGTATTACCAGTGGCGAACGGCTTTCACTGACCGAGGCCTGTTTCATGTATGCCCTGGACGGCACCGGGCAGCCTCCAATCAAGGGTACCCTGGTCAACGGTGAAGTCCGTTCCATGAATCGTACAACCGCCGACAAGGATCCGGATTTCACGAAAATTGGTGACAGCCAGACACATCATTTCCGTTTCAATGTCACGACAGGCCGCCAACCGGTTCAAATTGAACTGAGCGGACAGGAAGGATTCGATTTCCACCTGTTCGTACAGCGAGCACCTCCATCAAGCGAGACCACTGCGACCATCCGTGACACGTCCACGGGCTGGAACAAGACTCTCAAGACCCGGCTTACTCCTGGCACTTGGTACGTCAGCGTGCACTGTGCCACCACGGTCACCGCAAGCAAGGACGAATCCGGCGCTTTCTACAACTACGCGGGCCCCCTGAAGGTTCTCAACGGGGTCTCTTACCAACTCAAGGCCAGCCAATTCAAGACGGGGGCACGCCGCGGTTTTCTGCGACGCGAATAGACGCGCTCGCTACCTCGGACCTTATAGCTGCGTTCGTGCCTGGCTGGACTATCGTGAATTGCGTCGTTCCCGAGCGCGAATAGAGTCCACATCCGTCTCCGGAATCGCAGTTTCCCATTCCAATCCCAGTTGCGATCCCAACTGGATATGCGAACGATGATTCTTCACGTGTGGCTTAAAGTCCTTGATGGCCTTGACCAGCATTTCCTGGATACTTGCCTCGGTCGCGTTCGCCTCGAGTTGGGCCACCACTTTACCGGAAACACCGAATGCACCGGGTTCAACCACCATGATTGCCGAAGACTCCTTGGCTCCAGCCAACGGTTTTAAATCCGAGCTCTTCAAGGTTGATCCATAGACAAATTGTCCGGCAAACTGTTCGGACCACGCTTTCCTGAGCAGTTTCTGGTTAATTGCATCCAGTCCTGTTTGATCAGCCCCGACCGTCACGACCAAGGGTCGATTATCGCACGCAGCCACGTTGAGTGACACATCGAGTTGCTTGACCATCGGTAACTGGACATCCCTCAAGGCATTCTTGGCAGCCAATGGATACTGTTGGACCAACCGATTCATCTCGCTTGCCATGCGACTGGTACTGCTAAAAGCAAACTGGGGCGAGCGACCTGGGCGTACCAGCTTCGTCTTTCCATCTGGCGCCAGGATGCAGAAAACGGTATTGGCCAGGACACCACCCTTGCCCAGGAAAATCGTCTCCATGAATTCTGCTTCTTTTTTACTCTCGTAGGTAGCCAAGCGAATGCAGACGAATTTACGAGAGGCTGCAACGACGTCACGATTGGACAGGAAACTCCTGTCCATGCCTTGTTTACCCGGTCACCAGACTCCCGGAACACCCAGGCAATGCGGGGCACCCGACACCAGCAGGATCGGACGGCCGCTACGTTTCGCTTCGGCAAGCCCTGCTTCCAAATCGCCATACCAGGCAATCCGCGAGGGAGAATTGTCTTCCGCATTGACCGCGGCCAGCGAAGCCATCAACAGGACCATCAGAAAGGCACTTGTTCTCTTAATCACCAACGTACTCCCAAAAAACAAGAAAGGTTTAGCCCTGTCCACGAGTTACATTAACCCCGGCCACGGAAGAATGTTTCTCGACAAAACTTCTTCTAACCATTTATTCCTTGAGTTGCAGAAGTTCAACTTTCCGGAACTCCACGGGGTGACTTTCTGACTGGAGCGAAATAAAACCACGATCAAGCATCTTGTTTCCTTGCTTGATCAGTTTCTTGGCATCGGCATCACGTTCATCCAACTGGGGTTGTTGATATTCCATGACCATTTTGCCGTTGACGATGTGACGAATCACCTCGTTACCACGCACTTCCACTTCAACCGTTACCCACTGGTCACCGCGGTAGGTCTCCGACTGGGACGTAATACAATGCCGCGTGACCAGTTTCTTATCCATCACGACATTTGTTCCTGGCGTGCAAAGATTGGCCGTGGTTCGTTTTCCAGCTTCCTTACCTCCCAGCAACTGAACTTCGATCGAAACCGGAAAGTCCTGGTCCTTGCCTATTGATTCCGGTGACTGGCAATGCAACATGATACCACTGTTACGATAAGCCCAACCGGGTCCACCGGGTACCTGTTTCCCCACGAAGCGATACTCCACGCGAATGCGGTAATGAGAAAAACTTTTCTCATGAAAGATATGGCCAAACTGGTTACCGAAGTCCTCGTACTTTTCGTAGCCGACCTTCATCAATCCATTCTCGACACGAAAGGTATTACCAAAGTTCTGGTTTAGTTCATGTCCTCGGATTTTGACTTTCCAGCCCGTGAGATCCTTGCCGTTGAAGAGCTGGACCCATTTTTCCGCGGATGGCTTCTCCGCTTTCTCGGCAGCGGATATCCGGACAACCGGGCTTAACAAAAGAGACATCAACAGCAGGCCTTGGATTACTTTATGCATCATGGTTTTTCACCCGGAAATCAAGAGTTATCGGAACCGAGCTCGCGGCAAGAAATGCACGAGCGATCCTTTTATTGTGACAACTTGCCACGAGAAAGCCAGCCTGAAAGCTACAAAAACAAGACCCGCTGAAGAGATCAGTTGGAGGCCACGAGGTTTTCTTTTTGCTTTTTCAGTTCGGCGACCAGTTCTTCCTGGATATTCTTGGGAACCCGGCGATGGGTATGCAGTTCCATGCTGAACGAACCCTCTCCCCGCGTTTGGCTACGCAGGTCAGTGGCATATCCAAACATCTCCGCCAGGGGAACCTGCGCCTCCACGACCACGACCGTATCACGCAACTCGGTCGAAAGGATGATCCCTCGGCGACTGGTAATATCACCGGCAATCGTACCCTGGTAGGATTCCGGGCATTCGATTTCCAGCTTCATGATCGGTTCCAGGAGAATAGGCTTTGTCTTGGGGAAGGTCTGGCGGAAGCAACCCTCGGCACAGGTTTGGAAAGCCTTATCACTACTATCGACGTCATGGTACGAACCATCCTCGAGCCGCACCTTCAACCCGATCACAGGAAACTCCGCAACTGGCCCCTTGTCCAGGCAGCGACGGAACCCTTTTTCCACGGAAGGAATGTATTGCTTGGGGATCCGTCCTCCCACCACCTTTTCTTCAAACTCGAACGGCTCATCCATGTTGAACGGAACAGGCTCCATCTGCCCAACGATGTGTGCATATTGGCCGGAACCACCCGTCTGTTTCTTATGCTTGTAATTAAATTCGACTGCTACACCCGGCGCTTCACGGTAGCTCACTTTCGGCGCTCCCGATTCAACTTCAACCTTGTACTCACGACGAATGCGTTCCAGGTACACCTCCAGGTGTAGTTCTCCCATCCCCGCGATCAACATTTCAGCAGTTTCATTATCATGTGTCACCCGCAGTGTCGGGTCTTCCTTGCGGAAGCGTGCCAGGGCCTTTCCAAGCCGATCTGCATCCGAACGATTGGCGGGCCTGATCGCGATCTCGATAACCGGATCTGGAACAAACATGTTTTCCAACGTGCAGAAATCTTTCTCCGTGGCATAGGTATCACCACTGGCAGCATCGACTCCCATCACGGCCACGATATCACCGGCTGTTGCCTGTTCGATTTCCTCACGCTTGTCAGCATGCATGCGGAACAGGCGACTGAAGCGCTCTCGCTGACCAGTCCGTTGATTAACGTAGCCCGTGCCACGTTCAATAGTTCCCTGGTAGAGTCGCATGTAGGTTAGTTGCCCGAAGGCCTCGTCCACGATCTTGAAGGCCATGCCAACAAATGGCTTTTCAGGATCTGTAGAAAGAGCAATCTCGGATTCTTCTTCATCGCAACTCATGGCCGTGACTTCCCGGCCCAGCGGTGAAGGCAGGTACTCGGTGATGGCATCCAGCAGCAACTGAACGCCCTTGTTTCGGAAGGCCGATCCCATCAGGACTGGTGTTGTATTCTGGTACTGTACGGCATCACGTGTCACTTCACGAATTAACGCCTCGTCGATCTCTTCTTCACCCAGCAGTTTTTCCATCAGGTCATCGCTGTACATGGCCAGTTTTTCAAGCATCTCGTACCTGGCTGCCTTGGCTGCCTCGACCTGGTCTTCAGGAATATCATCATGCCGCAGAATCTCGCCATCATGCCCTTCAAAATAAACGGCTTTCATGGTAATCAGATCGATCACACCCCGAAAATCCTCTTCCAGGCCAATTGGCAACTGGAACAAGATCGCATCACAGCCCAGTTTCTCCCGCACGTCCTCACAGACTTTCAACGGATCAGCGCCCGTTCGATCGAGTTTATTAATAAAGATCAGCCGAGGTACGCGGTATCGCTTGATCTGACGATCAACGGTCAATGACTGGGACTGCACTCCACCCACGGCACACAGTACCAGGATGGCACCATCGAGCACGCGCAGACTGCGTTCTACTTCGACCGTGAAATCCACATGTCCTGGTGTATCAATCAGGTTGATCGCATAATCATTCCACTGCACGCTGGTCGCGGCACTGGTAATGGTAATTCCGCGTTCCTTTTCCAACTCCATGTGATCCATGGTAGCGCCGGAACCATCCCCGCGTACTTCCTCCATCTTGTGGATGCGACCTGCGTAAAACAGGATGCGTTCACTAAGGGTCGTTTTCCCGGAGTCAATATGCGCCGAAATCCCAATATTTCTCAAGCTCTTGATATTCATCACTCAACACGTTTCAACAGAAGTATTCAAATAAACAAACTGGACAATTGATTCCTACCGGAAATAACGGGCGTGGGCCCTGTGAACCAGTCACTTATTCCGGCTATCTCTCGCGAACTAAATCCCTGGTCTCTCTCACCGTTCGCTCACCAGCCAGCTTTTCCCAGGAACTCAAAACGACTTCTGACAAGACAGCCGTAAATCCGTGGAAAAAAACAGGTCATGACAAGGAAAGCAATTTTCTTCTTGCCAATCCTGTTGAGGTAGGAAGAGATCCATCCTAGTTGAATCGGCATAGAATTCAAAGGGCCATCACACAAAGTTCATATTGCTCCCGGAAAGTGACATTTTCAACCACATTTTCGACAAGAAATCGAATAACCGGTTGCCTGAACCCGCCAAGTGGCCCGTTTATGGGTTTCACGAGGAAATCCCGGCGATGCTTGAATCAACCGTGATCGGGGACTAGGCTAACAGGTACTTTGACTACAATGTCAGTAAACTTGTCGAGCCATGGTCGTCCTCATAAAGGGTCAAACCAGCTTTCAAGCTTAATCCACACTTCACCATCGATCTTAAACTACCTGAAAGGATCACCACATCATGAAGCGACTAATCGCAAGCTGTTTTATTTTGACGACCGTACTGGTCGCCTTCGCAACTCTTCAAGCAGAAGACAAGAAGGCAGAAGACAAGAAGAAGGCCCACGCCCACGCCAAGGCCCACCCCGACGTGGCCCCGCACGGCGCGTTCTGTCGAATCCGTCCTACCAAGGACAATAAAACTTTCGGCCAGATCCGTTTCACTGAGAAAAATGGCGTCCTGCACGTCAAAGGCAGGGTACGCAACCTCACCGAAGGGGAGCATGGCTTCCACGTCCATGTATTCGGCGATTTGCGAGCACCCGATGCGACCTCCGCTGGCGGGCACTACAACCCAACCAACATGGAGAAGCACGCCGGGGACCTCGGTGTGATCAACGCCAATGCGGATGGAGTGGCAGAGGTCGATATCAAGACCAAGGAATTGACGGTGCACAGCATCCTCGGCCGTTCAATCATCGTGCATGCCGAAGCGGGTGGCCCTCGAGTCGGTGGTGGCGTGATCGGCATTGCAGGCCCAGGACCGGCCAAGAAACCGGCTGCGAAACCGGCTGCGAAACCGGCCAAGTAGTTTCGCCGGCTGACAAAGTCTTCATATCCAGGCAGGGCGTGCTGGCAAGTAAAAGTTGCAAGCACGCCCTTTTTTTGCCCGCGAGAAGAAGATGCCTGCTAAAAGCAGGCAACATGGCCTTGAACCAAATCTACGTCTGCTGTTAAATACGCCTGCGAGCCTGGTTTTTCACCTCCACATACGGGAGCCCGGTGTATCGCCCCCGTTTTTCGTATATGGGGTAACAGGTTCAACGCAACCGTAAACGGGTGACAGAGAACGATGACGCGCAGTGCCAAAGAACTGCTACTAGACAGCAAGAAATACGCATCGGAACATCGCTGGCTTAGCTGGTGGCACCTCTGGTCGACGTTAGCTATTTATAGTGGCCTTTTTGCCGCCACGTGTCTGAGCCAGTTACCCCTGGCCGTCCGTATCACATGCAGCGTGCTGTCCGGACTCGTCCTGGTACGATTTTTCATCCTCTATCATGACTTTGAGCACAAGGCGATCCTGCGTGGATCAAAACTGGCCAAAGTCATCATGAACATCTACGGGATTTATTCACTGAACCCCCCCAGCATCTGGAATCGTTCTCACGATCATCACCACAAGAATAACTCCAAGATTTTTGGAGCCAGCATCGGTTCCTATCCCATCATGACGCAGGAGACCTTTGACCAGGCAACTAAGTGGGAACGATTTGGCTACAGGGTCTCACGCCACTGGTTAACGATTGCCTGTGGTTACCTGACCATCTTCATCTATGGAATGTGCCTGCGATCTCTGCTGGTCAATCCGAAACGGCATTGGGACTCAGCACTTTCATTGGTTGTTCACCTCGGACTGATTGCGGCCTTAGCCAGTTTCGCCACTTGGCAGGTGGTGATCATGGCGATCGTCATTCCATTTAGTATTGCCTCCGCCATGGGGGCTTACCTTTTCTACGCGCAACACAATTTCCCAGGAGTCCAGTTTCGAGATCGCGGTGAATGGAATTATGTCTTTGCTGCCCTGCAGTCATCCAGCTACATTCGAATGAGCCCGTTGATGAACTGGTTTACCGGTAACATCGGGTATCACCATGTTCACCATCTCAACGCCATGATTCCTTTTTATCGCCTTCCCGAGGCCATGGCGGGCATCGAGGAACTGCAAACACCGCTCACCACGTCATTGCAACCGCTGGACGTGTTCCGGTGTCTGCGACTCAAGCTATGGGAAACCGAAAGCCAGACCTTGATCCCTTTCCCCAAGGGCTGACCGATGTTGGAATCACTCTGAATTCAACTCCGCCTCGAGTCGTTTTCGAATGCGATTCACCAGCCGCCGGACCGTTCGCTCTGAACATTGAAGTCGTTGGGCAATTTCCTGATGGGTGTAGTTCTCCAGTCGCAACTGGATGATTTGCTGTTCGTCCTGGTTAAAATCGCAGATCATCTCTTCGACTTCATGGAAGGCCGCTGTTTCATCCGGGGTCGTTTCCTTGCCTGCCAGGTCAGCGAGCGCGTCCAGGTATCTTTCTCGATCGATCCCTCGCTTCTGGCGAGTGTGGTATCGGACCTTTTCACGAATCTTGTTCAGCGTAATCGTTGACAGCAAGGCCGCCAGGCTCTGGCCGTCTGTTAATTCAAATTCGTCCTGATGAGCCCTTCTCAAGAAAGTCCTGAAGACCGACTGGACCACATCCTCCGAACCAACTCGGCGGCGAATTTGCTGACCCAGGTTGCGTTCAGCCAACCGCCGGAGTCGAACCTCGTATTCATTCCAGAACTCGGCAATCAGGTCTGGATCACCGTCACGAAATCCTTGCACCCAGCGTTTGGTTGGATCAGACATAGTTGGTGCAACTCGCCAAGAAGAAATAACAACAAATTAAATAGCTGCTGACACATTAACCGCCGATTGACAACACGTCAAATTGTGCCTAATCCATGGCTCCGTATCCGGCACTCGACCCGTGCAGCGGCGAGGTGAATTGCCAGCACTTGAAATCCACTTATAATGAGGATCCATTCTTTCGTTATCACACAAACTAAAATCAGGATGACACGCCATGGCTACCCCCCAGTCAACTAATCGCACCACGTCTTCAGGCAATACTCCGAAACGTCGTAGCCTCTTGACAATTGATCGTATCATCATCTACCTCCTGCTACTGATCTTCGTGGCCCTTGTGATCAACGATCGTCGCACCCTGAACAAGGCGACTTACTTGAGCGAAGTCATCCAGGACGCCAGCCTCTCTCGCAATAAAATCGCCACGCCGACACTGGACACCCTGGACGATGCTGATCGAGAAGCATTGGTTAAAGCCGTTAAGGAACAATCGCTGCTCCAGACCTGGCTCAAGGATCATTACGGATTAGAGCCAGATCCGGAACTATCGCAGAAGACCTTTGATCTCTATCGTATGAATAGTGGCATACGAAGGTATCGACTAACGATCCGTTTCCAGACTGCAAGCGCCAAAAAAGCAGCGGGCTTAACTGAACTGGAAAGTTACTATTTCTGGGAGACGCCAGGCACCTCATACCAGAAGCTCTAGAGTTCCTGGTATGACATGATCTTGTGATCCGGCTTAACCTGGAGCAACGTCCTTTCGTGTACACGTTCTCCACCTGACCCTTTCTGGAGATATTTCCGGTGACCGAAAAAAACGCCATCGATTACCTGCGGCAATTGGGAAACGGTGAAAGCATCGATTCTCTCTGCCGTCAAAACGAGTGGACTCGCGAAGCATTTAATCAGTGGTGGCAATCGCAACTTCATTCCCGCCTGCCGGTCGACCATGATTCCCTGCCACTGGACATTTCCGCCCCCGTGGAAATCGAACGCGACGCCTGGGGGATCCCACACATCTTTGCTACCAATGACCGAGACCTGTTCGTCGGGTTTGGTTTTGCCCTTGCCCAGGACCGGCTCTTCCAGTTGGATTACCTGCGTCGCAAGGCAACTGGCCAGTTGGCTGAGATCCTGGGATCCGCTGGCCTCGAATCCGACCGCATCGTCCGCACCGTCGGGCTGGCAGAAATCGCCCGCCAAGAATGGGAGACACTCGGTTCGGAAACAAAGCAACTGCTCGAATCCTTTACCGCTGGAATCAATGCCGCCCTCGAGCATACCCCGACCCTACCCATTGAGTGTGCGCTGCTGGATTACCGCCCTGCCCCCTGGACCCCTCTTGATTCACTCGCGATCGAATGTGAATTTCGCTGGTACCTGACCGGCCGCTTCCCTATCATCGTGGCACCGGAACTGGCAAAACGCACCCTGGGTGATGGCAGCCGCCTGGAGCAGTTGCTACTCGGTGAGGCAGACCAGGAAAGCATCATGCCTCCCGGAAGCTACCAGCCAGCCGTTTCGCCACCGAAGTCTGCGGGAGGAGTTTCTGCCAACGAGTTCGAGGGGCACGGCAGTAACAACTGGACTGTCAATGGTTCACGCTCAGCCAGCGGTTCGCCCCTGGTGGCCAGTGATCCACACATTGCCTTCGAGGCCGTCTCCTGCTGGTATGAAGCCCATCTACAGGGTGGTTCATTCGATGTTGCCGGCATGGCTTACGTCGGTATGCCGGCAATCATGTTCGGACGCAATCGACAAGTGGGCTGGTCCATCACGAACAACATTTGTTCCCAACGAGATCTTTACCAGGAGAAAACTGACGCCAAGCACCCTGGCTGTTTCCTTTATGACGGTCAATGGGAACCGGCGCAGACACGAGAGGAAATCATTACGGTCCGGGGAGCGGACGATTTTCGCCAGGAAGTTACCTCTTCTCGCAATGGACCGATCGTGGACCATATCCTGCCTGAGGTAGCACAACAGACTGGTCCTGTTTCGCTCACCTGGCTGGGGGCGACCGAGGGGGGCTGGCTGACCGCGCTACTGAACATGGGTAGAACTTCCAGTGTCAGCGAATTCCAGGAAGCCCTGGAACCATGGCATGTCCCGACGTTCAGCCTGGTCGTCGCCGATACCGCAGGGCATATAGGATTCCATGCGGCCGGTCGCATCCCCATTCGCGACTTGCCTGAAAGAGGTTACCGTCCCGGCTGGGATCCAGCTCACCAGTGGCAGGGGCTCATTCCGTTCCAGGACATGCCTCGGCTGGTCGATCCGCCGCGTGGCTGGATTGCCAGTGCAAACAACCGCCTGGCTCCTGCCGATTATCCTTTTCCACTCTCTGGTTGCTGGAGCAGTGGCCATCGAGCTACCCGGATTCGCCACATGCTGACCGCGACCGAGAAACATACCGTTGAGACATTCCAGCAAATGCAACTGGATACCCTTTCCCTGAGGGCCGTCGCCGGTTTGCCTCCGTTACTGTGTTCGCTAGAAGACGGTGAGCATCCCCAACTCCAGTCGGCGCTGACACTGCTTAAGCAATGGACCGGGGAAATGAAGAAAGAACTGGTAGCTCCCACACTTTTCAACACCTTCTTCCAGTGCTGGTGTGATCGTGTTGCAGCTGAACATTTCGACGATCCCATCAAGAGTTTCATGTCAAACAGCGTTGGTGGCGTAGCCGCCAGGCTATTACACGAAGACAATTGCCAATGGTTTGAAACGGCCGACCGCGTGCAGGAGATACGCCAGGCATTTTACCAGGCACTCGGGAAGTTAACGGACCAACTTGGTGACGACCTGGACCAGTGGACATGGGGGCGAATCCAGGTCCTTCGCTTTCCGCACGTGCTGGCAGAACGAGGGGACCTGGGGCAACTGCTAAACCCTCCTGCCCAGCCCGTTGACGGTGACATGGTGACCGTTTGCAACACGGGCCTTGCCGCCACGGGAGCCGGATACCGACTGATCCACGACCTTGGCAGCCAGCCCCCGGAAATGATAGCCATCGATTGCCAGAGCCAGTCCGGGCATCCTGGCAGCCCACACTATCATGATCAGTTTAGTTCCTGGGCAGCCGGCCAATACCATCGTATCGGACTCGACCGAGAAGATTCCGCAGCAACTCAAACCTTGATTCCGAGATAATTTCGGCAAAAAATAATCTTGTCTCGGCAGACCATCTGGACTGCTGAATAATCCGACAATAAACCGTCGCAACACGTTTACTGCAAAACACTTACGGCGTCGCAACGATTACTCTCCCCCTTATCTTTCGTCGTTTCTCTCCTTTGCCCCTGATCCAGGAGTACTATCGCCGTGTCCGATTCTGAAACGTTTGACGATTTAATTACCAGGGTCCGTCAGGGGGATGAAGCGGCAGCCACTGAACTGGTACATCGCTACGAACCGGAACTGCGAATCCTGGCTCGTGTGCGATTAACGGATCCGTCCCTGCGTCGTGCCATGGACTCGATGGATATTTGCCAATCCATCATGGCCAATTTTTTTGTAAGGGCCGCTGCAGGCCAATTCGACCTGGAGACACCAGAGCAGTTACTGGGTTTACTGGCCACCATGGTCCGCAACAAGGCCACGGATCGTGCTCGCCGAGAAAAACGAGACCGCCGGGATGTAAGACGGCTGGCAAAGACAAGCGTGGAAGAGCTGGAATTACAGAAATTGCAGAAAACGCCCGGCAGCATGGTAGCCCACCGGGAGCTTTTAAAGATGGTACGAGATCGACTCAACGACCAGGAAAATGAAATTGCCGAGCATCGCCTAAAGGGTTGCAGCTGGGACGAAATTTCTCAGGAACTTGGTGGTACGGCCGAGGCAATCAGGAAACAATTTTCAAGAGCTATTGATCGGGTAACTAATGAACTTGGCGTGGACGAATCAACTTACGAATGACACTTCACTGCTAACAACAACGCAGTTGTTAATCCGCATCCGTGCATTCCAACATCGTTGCTGGAAGCAAGGCAATCCAATCTCTATCGAAACCCTCCTTGAGGCGCATCCATCCTTGCAGCGGGATGACGAATCCACGCTAGAACTCATCTACGGCGAATACTGCGTTCGTGAATCTCTCGGTGAGCAGCCTACCCCGGATTCTTATTGCCAGCAATTTCCGCACCTGGCAAATCGACTAGCACGGCTGCTGGAAGTACATCGCGCCCTCGACAATGGCGCCCCTTCTTTCGCAAGCATCCAACAAACGATTCAATTCTCGAACGACAACAGTGTTTCAATTGACCCCCAATCCAAGACACGCGTTCTCCCGGCGACCGACCAGAACCCTGACCAACAATCGCAAGCTTCCCTGGGACTGTTCGGTGAATACCACCTGATGGAAGAAATTGATCGCGGCGGCATGGGCATTGTCTATCGAGCCAAGCAATTACAGGCCAAGCGAGTCGTGGCCTTAAAAATGATCCTGGCAGGAAAATTTGCCGGAAAAAAAGATCTCAAGCGATTCTATAGCGAAGCGGCTGCAGCCGCCAAGCTGGACCACCCCAACATCGTACCCATCTACGATGTTGGCGAGCAGGACGGACACCCCTTTTTCACGATGGCTTATGTCGATGGCCAGAACCTCGCAGCGCGCATTCAGCAGGGTCCCCTGGCCCAACGAGAAGCCGCGGCGATGGTAAGTGAAATTGCTGGAGCCATCGAATACGCACATCAACGCGGCATCGTTCACCGGGATCTGAAACCGGCCAATATTCTTTTAACCGCCAATGGCCAGACTCGCATCACGGATTTCGGGCTGGCTAAACAGATCGGTGACCATAGCGATTTAACCGTAACGGGTGACGTCGTCGGCACGCCCAGCTACATGTCCCCAGAACAGGTCACGGGCAATCATGCCGACGTAGATGTTGGTAGTGACATCTATTCACTGGGAGCCATTCTTTACTGTCTCCTGACGGGACGCCCTCCTTTTCAAGCGGCAACGATTCTTGAAACGTTTACCCAATTAATCGAGACAGATCCTGTCCCACCACGCCAGCTGGTTCCGACCATCAGCACCGACCTGGAAACAATCTGCCTGAAATGCCTGCAAAAGGATCCATCGAAACGTTACCTGTCTGCGGCAGATCTTCTTGATGACCTGAACCGCTACATGGCCGGCAAACCTGTCCAGGCCCGACCTGTCAATCAGCTGGAACGCTGCTGGCGATGGTGCCAACGAAAGCCTGTCATCGCCTTACTGCTGGCAACGGTTACGTTGCTCGTTTGCCTTGTTGCGATCGTCAGTTCCATGGCTGCCTTCCACCTTCAGAGCATGACCACAAAAGAGAGCCAGGCTCGGCGGCGTGCGGAGGACGCCCAGGCAGTTGCAGAATTGGAACAACGACGATACCAGCGAGCCAAGAAACTGGCCGACCGCAAGACGGTCGCTGCCATCGAGCACCTGGAAACCGCCAAGCGCGAAAAACAAATCGCTCAACACAACCTCTACGCTGCCCATATGAACCTGGCCCAAATGGCATGGGAACACGCTCACACAGAAAACGTACGAGACCTGTTGCAGCTGCAAAGCAACCCTTCCATACCGGAGGATATCCGTCACTTTGAATGGTATTACTTGAATCACCTCTGCCACCAGGACCTGGCCACTCTGAAACCGGGATTCATGACGCATAGCGTTGTCTACGGACCGGCTGACAATCAACTCATGTTGGGTACCGACGATGGAAAGCTCGTCTACTGGGACCTTTCCAGGCAGCAAGCCACCTTTTCAAGAACATTACACCGGGGCCGAATCAATGAAATTGCCGTAAGCCCCGATGGACAACAGGTTGCCACCGCCGGCAACGATGGAATCGTCGCAATCTGGGACTTGCAGCAACAGGAGCTGCAATGGAAACTGGCTGAAGGGACAGGCCGTACGTTAAGCGTCTGCTTCAACCATGACGCAACGCGCCTCGCAACAGGCTATGCCGATGGAACCGTCAAGATCTGGGATCTACGTACTGGCCGCTCAGTACAAACTTTGAAAGGTCATCAACACGACATCCTTTCGGTCTGTTTTAATTCTGACGGAACGCTGCTGGCAACCGGCAGCATGGATAACACCGCTCGCATCTGGAATACATCCTCGGCGGAGACTCTATTCACCATTCGTCATCGAGGCTCCGTTGACTGCGTTCAATTCAACGCTGCCAATAGCATGCTGGCAACTGCCAGCGGTGACGCCACGATTAAACTTTGGTCAACGTCTCAACAACGTCCCTATCAAACCATTGACACGGGACAGTTAGCCGTACGGCACATCCAGTTCAGTCCCGACGGGAAACGTCTACTTTCCGCTGGCGCTGACAGTACGATTAAGCTCTGGGACCTGGCCCGTGCTACTGAAATCCGCACCTTCAAGGGACATTTTCGTCCCGTTGGTTGGCTGGCTTTTCGACCCGATGGTCAAGAATTTGTCTCAACCAGCTGGGACTTGACAGTCAAACGCTGGACGCTGTCTCCGCCACCCTCCATGTTGCAAGCTCATCAGCATGGAGTCCAAGACCTGGACTACAGTGCCGATGGCAAGTGGCTGGCAACTGCCAGTGTCGACAAGACCATCAAGCTATGGCAATTACCTGAAAGACGGCTGATTCATGTCTTTTCAAGTCCGACCGCCTTCTTTCGAACGGTCCGCTTTTCTCCGGACGGCGCATTACTGGCAGCCGGTACTACTGACGGCCTTTTGCAGATATGGAACCTTGCTGACAAGCAATTACAGGTAACGCAACAACTGCATCAGCAGCAAATCCACCAGTTAGCCTTTACGCATGACAGCCGATGGATCGGATCTGCCAGCGACGATGGCCTGATCAAGCTCTGGGATATCTCGAAACAGCAACTAGCTGGCCACCTCCGGGGCCATCGGGGAGCGGTAAAGACGATTGCATTCTCTCCAGACGGTTCACAACTGGTGAGTGGCGGCAGAGACCGTATCGTACGTATCTGGGACTGTGAAACGAAGCGGCTGGTAGAGGAAATCCCGGGACATGATGGTGAGGTATTAACCGTAGCCTGGAGCCCCGATGGAAACTGGATCGCCAGCAGTGGCTACGATCGCAGCATCCATGTTCAAGACGTTGTGCAACGAGTACCGCGTTTCCAACTCAAAGGCCACACTGGCCCTGTCACCCAAATTCGATTCAGTCCAGACAGCCAACGTATCGTTTCGGCCAGTTATGATCGCAGCCTCAAGTTATGGGATACGGTCCATGGCAACCAGGTATTAACTCTGCGTGGCCACCGGGCTGTCACATGGTGTGTTCAGTTCAGCCCGTCCGGAAACTGGATCGCATCCGGCAGCAGCGATTCCACGGTTCGTTTCTGGGACGGACGGCCAACTCATCAGTCTTCTCCAGCAGAAATGCGATCCCTGCAAATCGTCCAAGAATAGAGTTTACTGGAGAGCCAGCGGTTCCCCGGGACACGTCTTGTACCCCACCAGGCCTGGCAGCCCTTCTTTTCGCGCAGGATTGATCAAGACCTGCTCGCCAACCTTCCTTATACTTGCAGTGTTCCCTGGTATTTGGTGAGAACATTCATGACGCAGGTTACGAAACCACTCACTGCTGATCCCCGCAAGCCTCGCAATTGGCTGCTGTCGTATTACCGAGACCTGTTCTCTATCGACTTGCGAACCCTCGGCCTGTTTCGAATCAGCATCGCATTGGTCATGCTGACAGACCTCGTGCGCCGCACCTACGATTTCAGCTCCATGTACGTTCGTGATGGAGCGTTACCATTACAAGCTGTTCATGACTACTATGGCAACGTTTGGAAATGGTCCCTTCATCTGGGCAGTGCCAGTTGGGGATACCAGGCAACCCTGTTCGTCCTGGCCGGAATTTCCGGTTTGGCACTGCTGGCCGGGTATCGAACACGTATCGCAACCTGCACCAGTTGGATCCTGACGGTTTCACTCAACGCGCGTACCCCCATGCTGGTTAATGGAGGTGACGTCCTCTTGTGCATGGGACTTTTCTGGGCCATGTTCCTTCCGCTCGAGAAACGTTTTTCGCTCGACAGTCGCCGTCGTTTACCGCAAGGCGATGACCAGGATTTCCTCTCCATTGCCTGCGTTGGAATTCTTTTACAGATCGGCATGATGTACTTTTTCACAGGCCTCTGGAAATTCAACAGCACCTGGTTTAGCGGTGAAGCGCTCGGAATTGTTTTCATGGACACAGCCATCACACGTCCCGTGGGAACCTGGCTGACGCAATACCCTCAGCTACTGAATATGATGACCCGCGGAACATTAGCCATCGAGCTACTCGGGCCCATCCTCTTATTTGCTCCAGGGGCACGTCGCTACCTGCGTCCGATCGCCCTGGTTGTGTTCGCAGGCTTACACCTGGGAATCGAACTTACGCTCGACGTATTAATGTTCTCCTATGCCAGCCTGGCCATGCTCACACTCTTCGTACCCGCCTGCTGGTGGAATTGCCTACCAGGACTTCCATCACAACAACCTGCCTCCCACCCCGGGGATAGCGACTGCCCACGGGCACCAGCTTCCTCATGGTATAAACGCGTGGGGTGGGTGCTCGGGTGCTGTGCTATCAGTTATGTCACGCTTTATAACATCCTTGCCTTAAACTATCGGCAAGGTTGGCCCCGGCAACTTGCACCCTTTACTCAGGTGGCGACGATATTTCACTTCGGCCAACGCTGGAGCATGTTCGACCAACCTCGCAACTATCTTTTCCGCTTCGCTTTTTACGGCCGACTAAAAAACGGGAAAACTGTTGACCTGCTGCGCAACAAGGAGACTGGCCCTCATCCTACATGCCCCGATTCGAGTACGGTCTCTTCAACCCAGCGATGGATGTTATTACTGCGAGAACTAACAGGTGCCACGAACTTCCCCTTTCAACACGAGGTAGCTCACTACCTGGCTAGCCAATGGAACCGACAGCATTCCGAATCGGAACAGGTGCTGGACGGAGAGTTCATGGTTTACCTGCTTGACGTCTCGGGGAATCTTGACGACGCCAAGCGTAAGCTACTGACTTATTGTGACATGCGAGCTAACGGATCGATACGTTTTGGCCAACGTCATGGCGACTGGATCTTGCACCATGACAACGGAAAGAAGGCCGCAGCGGGTCGTTACCTGGCAGGTCTTGAAACCGGCCGCTGGATTTACTGGGACCAATACGGTCAGCGTGAACTGGAGGGCCGATTTGAGAAGGGGCAAAAGCAGGGCCCATGGACTTCCTGGGATGCAGACGGCGCAGCAAACCGTGGAATCTTCCTCAACGACAAGCTCATCGAGCGCTTGCCATGATCGATCACAAGCTATTGGCCATTATCCGGTCGTGATCGCTGGTCGGACGGGCTTCTCGGAACCCCCTGGGAAGGACTTCCTCTTTCCGTGCGTAAACCGCGGACAAATTCTGCTCGCAAATCAGCATTCATTTGCTGCTGAACCTCTCGCTGCAAGCTAGACCTCAACGTCTCGTAAATAACTCGCACCTGGGCCAGCTTATCTGCGACCTGGGGGCCTTCCTTGCGCCGCTGGTGGACGTTCGCCTGGCCAACCAATCCAAAGACACGCAGTTCCTGCTCAGCGACAGGCAAATCAGCAAGGGAATCGTAAAGCCCTGCGGCCTCCGTCAATCGCCCTTGTTCGAGGTACAGGTCTGCCAATTTTTGATCTGCCAATCTCGCATAACGTTCATTGGTTTTACTCTCCTCCGGCGGAAAGTATTTCCTCACGCTCAAGAGTGCTTCTTTTTTCAAGGGTTCCTGGTTACTCATCATGGATGCGAACCAAAACTGTTCCTTGATGGTTTCTTTCTGCACCACCTTGGGCAACCGTGCGGGATCGATTTCCAGGAGAAAACCTGGCTGTCGCAACCAACCCCAGAAAATCCCCACGACAAATGCTACCAACAACAAGCCTGCGATCAGCTGTATCCTGGCAACTCGTGATTTATCCTGTCGAGAACTCCCTTTCATCAGTACGTCCAACTGCTGAGTTGCTTCCACCCGGGAATTACTCAAAGCCAACAATTCAGGTGTATCCCAGCGTTCCAGGTCGTCGGGCCAGTAGGATTCATATTCTTCACCATCCAGGCTTCGTAATTCCTGAAGTAAATCCCTTGCGGACTGGCAACGTGATTCCAATGACTTCGCTAACAGGTTGTGCACGATTCGGCAGAGGGAACTGGGAAGATCCTTGCGAACATCCTCAAGACGCTCTGGATCTTTCTTTAGATGCTGCACGGCAATACTCAATGCCGTATCACCTTCAAAGGGAGGGCGTCCTGCCAACATGTGGTAAGCCGTCACACCGAGTGAATACAGGTCGCTGCGTGGATCTACCACCTGTCCTTCCACTTGCTCGGGACTCATGTAAAGCGGAGTTCCCATGGTGATACCAATCTGGGTTGCATCAGTCCCATCCTGGTCCTGGGTAATCCGAGCCAGGCCAAAATCAGCAACTTTCACTTCACCGGTTGGGGCCAACATGATGTTCTCAGGTTTAATATCGCGATGAACGATCCCTTGCGGTCCGGCACGATAGAGTGCCGCGGCCACCTGTCGCAGCACGTTAACAGCCAGTCCGACACTGACTGCTCCCTGCCGCGATATATACTGCCTGAGGTTTTGACCAGAAACATATTCCTGGACGATAAAGTGTATCCCATCAATTTGTCCGACTTCGTGGATCTGGACGATGTTGGCATGAACCAGGGAAGCCGCTGCCTGGGCTTCCTTGTGAAAACGGCGAATATACGAATCGTCATGGGCAAGATGTCGCTTGAGAACCTTGACGGCTACCTTGCGTCGCAAAGAAACCTGTTCTGCCAGATAAACCACGGCCATCCCACCACGGCCAAGGCGACGCAGCAATTGATAATCACCCAATTTGCGACCGGAAAGGTCTGCATCCGACTGCGTTTCATCGGTGGGCAAGGAGGTATCAGACATCCGGTGGTCTTTCGATCAGTAATTTCATGGCATGCCGCCACAACATGGTTGCCAATCGTTCCTATTGTACGCCAAAGCAGTACTTCAAGGGAAACCTAAGTTCTCACCAGCCTGATGATTTCCGGGAGCAGGATTTTCTTTTCTCCCTAAAAATCGAACTTTACAGGCAGTGTGATCAACAAAACTTAAGTTCCATCCTTCAGTTCAATCGCCACGAGTTGGTTCAGGCTTCCGGAACGAAAACCCGCAAGGTCAATGGTCACAAACTTAAAGCCGATTGCTGTCAACTGTTCGACCAATGTCTCTCGCAATGGAAACTGGCTCAATCGCTGCAGTTCCTCGAGCGAAACTTCCAGGCGAGCCAGGTCGCCACGATGGTAGCGAACGCGAACGGTTGAACAGCCCTCGGCACGCAAAACCTGCTCCGCTTGATCGATCATGGCAAGCCGCTGAGGAGTTACCTCTTCACCGTAAGCAACCCGACTGGAAAGGCATGGCATGGCCGGCTTATCCCAGACGGGTAATTCCCAGTAGCTTGCCAAACCACGCACATCAGCCTTGTCAAAACCGCAATCCGCGAGCGGATTGCAAACATTATGTTCCCGGGCGGCCTGCAATCCCGGCCTGTAGTCAGACAGATCTTCTGCATTCGCCCCACTGAAAACCACGTCAAAACCGACCCGCTCCAGCAATTGATCCAAAAGGCTATAAAGTTCTGACTTACAATAATAGCACCGCGACGCATCGTTTTGGGTATAGCGGGGATTGTCGAACTCATCGGTTATCACGACCTCGTGCTGGATACCAATAAGTCCCGCTAACTCTACTGCCTGCTCAAGTTCACCAGCTGCCAGACTGGGACTCTTTCCGGTAACGGCCAACGCTCGATCGGCCAGCACGAGATGAGCTGCCTTGGCAACGACCGAGGAATCCACGCCACCAGAAAACGCTACGAGGCACCCCTCGTAATTGCCTATATATCGCAGCAATTGTTCACGTTTTTCGAGTAACCGAGATGTGTTCATCCTGCACCTGGTCGATTCCCTGAACCTTACCATGCCAACCGACCAAGTCGTTTAAACTCGCTGGCGGAGATCATGATGACAATGGCTGGCGAAGCCACAAAATGCTGTCACAGCGCATCGTATCAACAAGCAGATGAAAGAACAACCAAGCGATCAAGCATGCGTTTACTCGTCGGCTTCACGAATCAGCGGTTCCATCGCCTTGGTGTTACGCTCCACGGCCACCACGATAGTTCGTTGCTCGATTCCATCCTTGCTGGAAGCGACCACTGGAATCACCTGCCGCTTGTCCGGCATGCTTAGTCGAACCGTGAACGTGCCATCGGAACGAACCTTAACGGGTTCTCCCAACAGCGTGACATGCGCATCCGGCATGGTACTGCCAAAGATAATCATCTCGGCGTCAACCGCAAAAGCAAAATCCCGTTTAGTGCCCGGTACCCGGGTCCCGGATCCTGCATAACGGGTTACCAGCGGAGAGCCCATCGGACGCCGCAAACGCTCCTCGAACAATTCCTGCAACTCCGAGGTCGCCTGCCCCTCATCATGCCCACCACTCAGGGCATAAATTTTCTCGTAGTTTTCCGCCACATCTGTCCAGTTTTCATCGATCGCATCGCTGGAACCAGGCTCTGGAGTTGTCACGGTATTACTGCGAGCCAACGAATAAAACTTGTCGTTGGCAGCCAGGTAGCCTAGATCCACGCGATAGGTGCGCGGCGACTCGGTCACATCGATATACCAGTTCGTAACTCCCCCATGGACCTCGATATCTCGTGAAATCCTTTCTGCCGTCCGATTCGATTTACCTTCTACCAACTCGTACACCCGCAACACGGGTTTCGCCGTGTGCCAGTTTTCCGCCATCGCAGACTTGGCTCTCTGGACATTCTGCCGTGTAACTTCCCAGCAGGCCTGCAACCAGTAAGCGTCTCTGACCAACAGCACGATGCGATCCTTTCCGGCCTTAACCGGAACTGCCCGCCGCTTGGTTTCCGATGCCCCTTTTCGCTTACCAACAGATCGGGTTTTCCCATTACCTGCAGCGGGCTTCCTGGCACCTGGTTGCTCTGACGTGTTAGCCGGGGTCGACAGGTCCTTGAACATACGTCGCCTCGCATGAACGCGCTGAATGCGAGAACTCTTGCGGGTCGTTCGTCCGGTCGAAGTCGTGCCACCAGACTTGCTCCCACTGGACTTCTTTTTCGTCGCTGAACGCCCCTTGCGCAAGGCTGCTGAACGAGCTGCGCCGTTAGGCATTTTTCCCTTGGAAACACGCCCTGTCGTCGTGCGACCTCCTGGTCTGGGCGACGACGAACCTCGCGCCGCAGGCCTTCCCTGGTTCCTGGCGGTCCGTACCAGCGCTGTGACTAATTGTTCCTTGCGCATCGAATGCCAACCAGCAAGGCCCATTTGCTTGGCCAATTCTCCGAGCTCTTTAACCGTCTGTGTCTTGAGACTAGCTGCTGTAATCAAGGGACGATACCTCCACCTAACGAAATGTGTCACCGCCTAACACGGTGAACGTCTCTTTGGGATTTTGCGTCGTCCCTGACAACTTGCTCCGTAACCAACACGAGCTTTCCATCGTCGTCTACTCAAATTGGCCAACGGGTACTCTATCCACCCTATGCAAGTCACTGTCACTAACAACTTGCGGTTAAGGCACCGTTGTAGCGAACCAGGGGATAGTTCGCGTGGATTTGGCAATTGCAACACTTCCCAAACGAAGGGCGGTCCTCAGCCGATCTTTTGGGATTAAGCCCCTGTGTCACAACCTGGTCAGTTCCAGGCCCGTTTTTCGGTAGGCAGCCTTCCCTGCAGTCCACTGCAGGGTCGACTTTCAATAAACCGGGCCACATTGGGTATATAACCAACCGCTGATGAGTTTAACCAAATACACCACTATAAGCAACATTCAAACCCCTCCACAGAAGGGTTTTTAGGATCAAAAAAATAGACGCAAACTGTTTTGCACCAATGCCTTATGAAATTTAAAGGAAACCTCTATAAGCCCACGGGAAGGCGTGTTCACTACCTTTGCCTGCCACCTTCCGGCAAAGGTCTGCAAAGCGCTTCGGCCAGCCTGCTCGAGAAGCTGACGCGATGGCGACCGAGCTACCGTGGCCAGTCGACCATCTCGCGTCGGGCAAAGACCGGGGTAATGTTCATATAAAGTCGACTTTTATCGACCTTTGGTTGGTTGACCATTTTAGCCACCTGAGATAAATTACTCGACTTCGATACGATCGATGATGCGACTTCAAGAAGAACGTCAGTGGTGCTGGTTACGAGTTGCCCCATGCGGGCCAACCGGGGCAGGCATCTAAACAATGACTTGGCAATCATTTATGGTCTGCCGAGACAGGTCACCTGGGGAGCTTCGAGAATTCGCTTGTGAGTGATTCCAAGGACGACCGTTCGGCACCTGTCAAAGCCTATGCGAGAGCATCGGAAGTGATCGTGGTGGCGGGCAGTATGGTCATCCCTGGCTTACTCGGTTTAGGACTGGATAAACTACTGACAACACAGGCAGTTTTCACAATTGTCGGTTTTGGACTTGGTTTAATTCTAGGAATTTGGCGACTAGTAAACTTGAGTTCCTGACACAGGGAACTTGATTGAAACGTGAGATAAGGAATCTCGTGCCATGGATTGGTTGCAGACATTAACAGGACGTATCACGTTCCTGTTAATCATCAACCTAACACTGATGCTCGCACTGCTTCCCATCGGACTCCAAGCCGACGGCAGTGAGGGGGTCTTCGTGGTCATCATGGCCTTCGGCATCTGCCTGCTGGCGAACTTGCCGTCGTTATTTTTCACCAACCACTTTCGTTCCCCGCAGGCAGCGATCTTCCAGATGGCTTTGTCCTGGGGATTTCGCATGGGATTACCCCTGGCTGTCTGCGTGGTCGTCACTTACCAGCAAAACTGGCTGTTTGATGCAGGGCTGGTCTACTACTTGATGGCTTTTTACTTCGTAATGATGATCCAGGAAACGGTCAGTCAAGTTATCTACCTCAAGGCAGAACAACCCGCCGCCACCGAGGTGAAATAGAAACCATGATGTTGAAAGAGCAACACGAACCGACGGATGCACCTCACGCTGACAGTCACGGTTCACAAAGCCACGGAGCGGCTCACAGTCCTTTTGAAGCAGGTCACCTCATTGGCCATGTCAAGGATGCGACTTATTTTGAAGTCCCTCGCTTGCTGGCCACTGATGGACACCTCCAGGTTCCTCAATTTCGCAGTTCGACAGACCCTCTTGTCGATCTTACGACTGGAACTGCAGCCATCGATGACATGATCGAACCCCTGGACATGAAGGTCACCAAGTTCATGATCCTGGAAGTCGTCGGAGCGGTGCTGGTAGCCGTGATCTTTATCCGACTGGCGAAGCTGGTTCGGACCGGCGAAAAACCCCAGGGCAAGTTCTGGAACTTTTTCGAGGCCATGCTTCTGTTCATCCGGGACGACGTGGCCCGACCGGCCATTGGCAAACACGATGCCGATAAGTTCCTGCCTTTCATCTGGACTATTTTCTTTTTCGTGCTCGGCTGCAACCTGCTGGGCATGGTCCCCTGGGCCGGCTCCCCGACTGGTGCACTGGCCACCACGGGCATGCTTGCCATGATTACATTCATTACCGTACTGGTAGCCGGATCTGCCGCGCTCGGCCCCATCGGCTTCTGGAAAGCCCAGGTGCCCCACATGGATTTACCCCTGGTCCTGGCTATCTTCCTGATCCCGGGCATCTTCCTGATCGAGGTCATGGGCTTATTGATCAAGCACTTTGTACTGGCCGTGCGATTACTGGCCAACATGATGGCCGGCCACCTGGTGTTGGCCGTGATCCTGGCATTCATTGCAGCTGCCTGGGGAAGCCTGGCTGGTTTCATGGTGGTTCCGGCAAGCGTCCTGGGTGCCACGGCACTGAGTTGTCTCGAACTGTTCGTAGCGTTTTTACAAGCTTACATTTTTGCGTTTTTAGCGTCGTTGTTTATCGGCATGGCGGTCCATCCTCACTAGGCCGGATTCCGTGTCCCCCGTTCGTCATATTCAATTGAATGGAGACTAGTACTGTGATTAAGTGGTTTAGTTTACTCACCCTGGTGTTGATGGTCACACTGACAGCAAATATTGCATTTGCACAAGAAGACGGCGGCGATGGGGCAGCAGCTGCTGCATCTGCCAAGGTCGGCCCGATGAATCTAGGTGCTGCAACGGGTGCCGGATTGGTCATCCTGGGAGCCGGACTCGGCATTAGCAGGATTGGCGCATCTGCCGTTGAAAGCATGTCGCGACAGCCGGAAGTTGCCTCCCAGATCCAGACGGCAATGATTATTTCTGCCGCCCTGATCGAAGGAGCAACCTTCTTCGCGCTAATTGTTTGTATGCTCTTTAACACTTAATGGATAATGGTCAATCAATGATCACGATGCATAATAAAAAGACCGGCTTGATGTGCGCCCTGTTGGCGCTTTGCCTGGGGATTTGTACCAGTGGTATGGCCGAGGAGGAATCCGGAGACCATTCTGCTGCCGCGGCAACGAGCCACGGCGGAGATAGTCATGCAGGAGACAGTCATGGGGATGGCGCGCATGAAGCGAACACCAACCCCCTGTCGGTCGATCCGGATCTCGCCCTTTTCACTGCCCTGGTTTTTGTATTGTTGCTGCTGGTGCTCTGGAAGATGGCCTGGGGGCCTATCATGGCTGGCCTGGCGGCCCGCGAAGAGGGCATTGCGGCAAACATTGACCAGGCCCAGCAGGATGCCGAGGCTGCTGCAGAAAAACTGCGTGAATACGAAGAGCAACTGACTGCTGCTGCCGAAAAGGCTCGCGGCATCATTGCCAAGTCGCAGGAAGACGCCCAGAAAGCAGCTGACAACATCCTGGCGGAAGCACAGGAAACTGCCCAGCGGCAGCGAGATCGTGCCCTGGCAGACATTGAAACTGCCAAGAACGTCGCACTGGGTGAAGTGGCTGAAAAGAGCGTGGATATTGCGCTTGGCCTGGCCGGCAACATTGTCCGTCGACAACTTACGCCAGCGGAACATTCCGAATTAATCCGGGAAACCCTAGACCGGTTCCCCAGCAACAATTGATACGGGATTTATCCACCTCGTGCGTATCTGTTTGACACAGGAATAAGATGGCTGAAACAACCCATAAACAGACTGACTTTGACTCAGACCGGCAGTACCTCGCTGGCGTCTATGCCAAGGCGCTGCTAGGTGCGACCGAAAAGGTCGGCAATCGCGCCGAGGTCCTGCAGGAACTCGAGTCGCTGGTGGAGGATATCCTGGACCGGTTTCCAAAGCTGGAAGCTACTTTCAGTAGTCCCCGGGTCAGTCCGGAAGACAAGATCAACATTCTCGATCGCGTTTTCGAGGGGAAACTCAGCCGTGAGCTGATGAACTTCCTGAAGGTTGTAACCCAGCACGGTCGCCTGGACTGCCTCCGTTCGATCCACCGCGCCAGCCAGCAGATGGATCGCGAGTTACAGGGTCGAATTGCAGTCCAGTTGTCCACGGCCAACGAGGTTGAGGCTGACCTGGTCAACAGGATCAGCGAACGCCTACAGTCAGCACTTGGCGGACAGATCGACATCGAAACCTCGGTAGATACGGAATTAATTGGTGGCCTGGTACTGCGTATCGGAGACACCGTTTACGACGGCAGCGTGGCGAATCAATTGTCACGAATGCGTAGCACCACGATCAATCAAACTAACGAAGTCATTCGTGCAACACTGGATCGATTTTCCACCACGGAATGATTTACTCCATAACGAACCTGGAGCCACCAAAAGGGAACTCCCATGAAATTTAATGCAGATGAAATCGCCTCGGTTATCCAACAGGAAATCGAGCAATTTGAAAGCCAGATTGATGTCCAGGAAATGGGCACGGTCCTGGAAGTCGGAGACGGAATCGCGCGGGTCTATGGACTCTCGGGAGTCATGGCTGGTGAAATGGTCGAGTTTCCCAGCGGTGTCCAGGGACTGGCTTTCAACCTGGAAGAAAACAGCGTTGGCGTCATCATTCTTGGTGACTACCTGTCGATTAATGAAGGTGACGAGGTTCGTGCCACGGGCCAATTACTCTCGGTACCGGTCGGTGAGGCGGTATTGGGTCGCGTGCTCGATCCACTGGGCAACCCACTGGACGGCAAGGGTCCGGTCAATTCCACCGAAACACGCCCTGTCGAGTTCCTGGCACCTGGCGTCTCCGAACGCCAACCGGTCTGCGAGCCACTACAAACCGGCCTGAAGGCGGTGGATGCCATGACGCCGATCGGTCGCGGACAACGTGAACTGATCATTGGGGACCGCAAGACGGGCAAGACCGCCATTGCAATTGATGCCATCCTGAACCAAAAGGGTTCCGGGGTGAAGTGTTTTTACGTCGCTATCGGTCAGAAAGATTCCTCGGTTGCCGGTGTCATCAAGATCCTGGAAGAACAGGGAGCAATGGAGTACACGACGGTCATCATGTCCGGCGCCAGTACCCCGGCACCCCTGCAGTACGTGGCCCCCTATGCCGGGACGGCCATGGCCGAGTACTTCATGTTCAATGGGCAACACGCGTTGATCGTCTACGACGATCTATCCAAGCAGGCCACTGCCTACCGGCAACTTTCCCTGCTGATGCGTCGTCCTCCTGGCCGTGAAGCGTATCCTGGCGACGTGTTCTACTGCCACAGTCGTCTGCTGGAACGATCCGCCAAGGTTTCCGACGAACTGGGTGGCGGATCGCTCACCTCCCTACCGATCATCGAAACACTCGAGGGTGAAGTCTCGGCTTATATCCCGACTAATGTCATTTCCATTACCGATGGACAGATTTACCTGCAACCTGACCTTTTCTTTGCCGGGATTCGTCCCGCCATGAATGCCGGTATCTCGGTTTCTCGAGTCGGTGGTGCTGCCCAGATTAAGGCCATGAAATCGATTGCCGGCGGCCTGCGACTGGATCTCGCTGCCTTCCGTGAACTGGAAGCGTTTGCTCAACTCGGGACAGAACTGGACCCGGACACGCAGGCACGACTTGATCGCGGCTACCGCATGGTAGAACTGCTGAAACAGGCTCAGTACCAACCGCTGCCCGTGGCTGAGCAGGTCCTGGTGATTTACGCTGGAACCAAGGGGTTCCTGGACGATGTTCCTGTCAATGAAGTCAGCCAGTGGGAAAGCCAGTTGCTCCAGTTCGTGCGGAGCAGTAACGCCGAGGTCCTCACTCAGATTTCAGAGCAGGGCGAATTGAATGACGAAGTAACTCAACTAATTGAAAATGCTTTGAATGAGTTCAAGGCGCAGTATGTTTCCGGCAGCTAGTTATGCCTGTTCGATTTATCCACACCATTTCACTTGACCTGACCAACGGAAGTAACGCCTGATGGCCAACGCTCGTGCACTTGATAAACGACGCAAATCCGTTCGCAACATTCGCAAAATCACGCGAACCATGGAATTGATCGCCACGGCGCGGTTCAAGAAAGCCATGGACCGAGCGATTGCCGCCACGGCCTATACCAGTCGGATCACAGAAGTCGTCGGCGACCTGGCCAATGCCGGACTGGAATTCTCCCATCCACTACTGGATGAGCACGAGGAGACGTCCCGGGCCGTACTACTGGTGCTGACATCCAATCGTGGCCTGTGCGGTGGTTACAATGGATCCGTTCAACGTCTGGCGATAACAAAGCGTGAAGAATTACAGGAAGCCTACACGCAGGTGGACATCGATGTCTCCGGAAAACGAGGGATTGCAGCATTCGATTACCGCAAGATCGAGATCAACAACAGTTACCTGCAATTCGAAGACAAGCCGGGATTCGACGAGGTTGAACCTATTGCCAACACCTTCATGGAAGCCTACGCGGCCGGAAAAATTGACCGGCTCGATGTGGCATATACGAAATTCATCAGTAGCGCCAAGCAGGAAGCCGTCGTGGAAACCCTGTTGCCACTGGGATCTCTGGATCGCAGCGACGACACGGACGCCGCTGCGGCAGCTGATGCCAATACCATGTACGACTTCCTGCCAACCGCCGAGAGCATCCTGGAAGAAGTGGTTCCGGCCAGTTTTCGAGTGAAACTCTTCAAGTGTTTCCTGGATGCAGCGGTCAGTGAACAGATCGCCCGCATGGTGGCCATGAAATCGGCCACGGAAAATGCTTCTGATATGATCAAGCAGTTATCACGCACATACAATCGAGCACGTCAATCACAAATCACAAACGAAATCATGGAAATCATTGGTGGTGTAGAGGCACTCAAGAGTTGAGATCGCTTTCAAATTCCAAATTATCATCACCCGGTATTACATGTTGCATCACGTAGGAAAGTAAAACCATGGCAACAGCAACTCAGCAAGCAGGTCGAATCATCCAGATCATCGGGTCCACCTTTGATGCTCAATTCGACGAGGATAACCTCCCGGCCATTTATAATGCCGTGAAAGTAACCAGCAACCAAAAAGGGGTTGAAATCAACCTGACCGGTGAAGTCCAGCAACACCTCGGCGGCGGACGTGTTCGCTGCGTGGCCCTGGGCAGCACTGACGGACTCGTCAGAGGACAGGATTGCGTGGACACCGGCAGTGCCGTATCGGTACCGGTGGGCGAACAAACCCTGGGACGCGTTTTCAACTTGCTTGGCGAACCGGTCGACGGTCGAGGTCCCGTGGAAGCCGCTGAGATTCGCCCCATCCATCGCGAGGCACCCAGCGTTGAAAGCCTTTCCACGAGTACCGAGTTATTTGAAACCGGTATCAAGGTCATCGACCTGCTGACACCTTTTGTTCGAGGCGGAAAAGCCGGCCTGTTCGGCGGAGCCGGACTGGGCAAGACCGTTATCCTGACCGAATTGATTGCTCGTATCGCTAGTGCCCATGGTGGATCTTCCGTATTTGCCGGCGTGGGAGAACGAACTCGTGAAGGAACTGACTTGTGGCTGGAAATGCAAGAAGCCCAGATCGGTGACACGGGACGCAATGTTATCGAGCAGACGTGCATGGTCTTCGGTCAAATGAACGAACCCCCGGGCGCACGTTTGCGTGTCGCCCTCTCGGCCCTCACCATGGCCGAGTATTTCCGTGACACCACGGGAACCGATACGCTGTTGTTCGTCGATAATATTTTTCGCTTTTCACAAGCGGGTAGTGAGGTTTCTGCCCTGCTCGGACGTATGCCATCTGCGGTGGGCTACCAGCCTACCCTGGCAACGGAAATGGGAGCCCTACAGGAACGAATCGCGTCCACTGACAAGGGAGCCATCACCTCGGTACAAGCCGTTTACGTCCCGGCGGATGATCCCACCGATCCGGCCCCGGCCACTGCTTTTGGACAGCTGGATGCCTTCCTTTACCTGGAACGATCGATTTCGGAGAAGGGAATTTACCCGGCGGTCGATCCACTGGCTTCCTCCAGTCGAATCCTGGATCCGCAGTACGTGGGCGAACGACACTTTGCCATCGCCCGCCGTGTCCAGACAACCCTGCAACGATACCGTGAACTGCAGGATATCATCGCGATTCTGGGTGTCGATGAACTGAGTGAAGAAGATAAGTTGATCGTACACCGCGCACGACGCATCGAGCGTTTCCTGTCACAACCCTTCCTCGTGGCAGAAGTTTTCACTGGAAAACCTGGTGAAATCACCTCGCTTGATGACACCATTCGCAGCTTTGAAGAAATCTGTGATGGCAAGTGGGATCACTTGCCTGAATCCGCTTTCATGTATGTTGGCGTGATTGAACAGGCAGAAGAACAGGCCAAGAAGATGGCAGCCGAGGCATAAACCATGGCACAACTTACCTGCATCATCGTAACACCGGAAGAAACTGCCCTTGAGCAAGAGGCCGACTTCGTGGCTTTGCCGTTGTTTGACGGGGAAGCCGGCGTGGCACCGGGCCACAGTCCACTCATTGGCCGACTTGGCTTTGGTGAGATGCGTGTTCGTCAGGGTGATACGGTCGAACGTTTCTACGTGGACGGTGGGTTCGTTCAAGTCCGGGGAAACGTGGTCTCTGTCCTGACCAACCGGGCGACCCTGGCTGCCAATGTGGATGCCGATCAAGCCCGGGAACAATTAAAACAAGCGAACCAATTAAAAGCGAACACTCCGGAATTGATGGAGGCACGCGATCGCCAGATTTCCCAGGCTCGTGGGCAGTTGTGGGTTACCCGTTCGTGACCGATTGTTCAGTCGGACCGCTGCATCTCATGATGGGTCTCGTGGTGCCCGTCTCGTGCTTCGTTTAATGGAGCAGCTGGGTCATGATCCCATCTCCTGATCCTGCCCTGCATGCAAGCAGATCTCCTTGGTTACAACGGTGCCTGCTGGTCGCTATTGTACTGATCCCCTGGTGGTGGTTATTTGGCCCTTCCCTGGCAACCCACCAGACCGTGGCTTTCCGGGATGCCGCTCATTTTCACTATCCAACCTTTCATTGGGCAACTCAGCAATGGCGGCAGGGACAGGTCCCTCTCTGGAACCACCAGGAAAACCTGGGCAGCCCCACGATGAGCGACCTGTCCAGCAGTCTATTCTATCCGGGCAAGCTTATTTTCCAGCTCCCCCTGCCCTACCCTCGACTCTACAGCTGGTATATCGCCCTGCACGTATTGCTGGCAGCCTACGGGACCTACCGGCTGGCGAGCTACTGGCAAACCAGCAACTGGGCTAGTTTACTTGCAGCAATCAGCTATGCCTTCAGCGGCAGCTTGCTGAGCCAACATGCCAACGTCATTTACCTGGTAAGTGCCTCATGGATTCCCTTTGCGCTGCAAAGCATGGATCAGATGCTTGTTGGCCGAAATTGGAAAAGCGCCCTGGGCCTCGCCTGGTTCCTGGGACTCATGACACTCGGTGGAGACCCTCAATCGGCATATCATGGCGGCCTGATCGCCGGGCTCTACGCACTGGTCCTGACACGAAAGGGATGCACCGCAAGTGGTCCTGTTAACATCCGCTGGTATGAGCACCGATTTGCACTGCTACTCCTGGCGGGATGCATTACCTTCCTACTCACGGCAATCCAGGTGCTACCCAGCATCCAGTGGACACGCCAAAGTCTGCGCAACTCCTATACGGCACCTCACAGCCTGTATGAAATCCTTCCCGTGCTGCAACACCGTACCAGAACAGACGCTGGCCAAGACGAAAAAACAAACCAACCCTCCATCCTGTCCAGCATATTAACCTCACCACCCGAGGGGAGTCATCATCGGCAGATTTATCATTTCAGTGTCGGCCCATGGCGATTTGGAGAACTTATCTGGCCTAATTTTTCCGGTAAGATGTACCCAGTTCATCGACGTTGGATGAATCAAATTCCCGCAGAAGGGCGAACCTGGTCTCCTGCCCTTTACCTTGGCTGGTTACCCCTGATCCTGGCCTGTGCTGCATGGAATCTGCGAAGTTCGGATCCCACGATTCGCTGGCTCAGCTATCTTGTCTTACTAAGCATGCTGGCCAGCCTTGGCTGGTTCGGACTTGGCTGGCTGCTCCAGGAGATCCAGTTCCTGTGGAGTGGAGAACAACCACCAGGGAATCACCTGGGCGAACCAGTTGGCGGTCTCTACTGGCTGCTTGTTCAACTCATGCCGGGTTACGTCCAATTCCGATATCCGGCCAAGTGGTTCATCATCGCGTCAATGGGTATCAGCTTGCTGGCTGCCAAGCAATTCGATATCGCATGCCAACAAGGTATATCCCAACGATTGCGAACAATGCTACTTGGCGTCAGCATTGTAAGTGGGTTGGCGATCCTGCTAATACTAATGCTACAAACGCCGCTACGACGGCAATTAGCCGGAACCCCTTTCCACGCATACTGGGGCCCCCTGGACTGTCCCCTGGCGATTCGGGATATGATCCTGGCACTGGTCCAGACCCTGGTCTTGAGCCTGGGCAGCTGGGTTTTACTGCGAAAACCTTTATCGTCTCAGCATCGCTGGGTGGTTCCGGCAGCAGTCTGTTTTACTGTCCTGGAATTGGGCATCGCAAACGGCTGGTTACTCCTGTTTTCCGCAGACCAGCATTGGCAATCAGCACCGTCCCTGGAATCACGCCTGTCTCCACCGAGACAAACTGGGCAGCCTCCCACACGACTTTTCCGAGCCTCGCCAGAGCTGCTGATACCAGGACACTGGTCGACTACCAGTTCCCTGCAACGACATGAGGAAATCATTGCCTGGGATCGTAGTACCCTGCTGCCTCGCTATCACCTGCTCTCTCCTGCCGCAATGGTACGCAGTCCAGGCAGCATTCAATCTCGTGATAATCACATGGCCTGGAATGTTGCTGAACGTCACCCCGGCCCGGGAGGTATACCAAACCTCTCTTTCCTGCGTTTACTGGGGGTACATTCCCTGGTCCTTCCCGGTTCCGACCAGGAAACCGCCTCGCGACCAGCCCATGCCCAATGGAAAACCCTATCGAATACTTTCCCTCGCAGCTGGATCGCCCACGAGGTAATTCATTTACCACCACTGGAATCACCGACCCCGGATCAACTGCGCACACGCACGGAAGCCGTCTTTTTTCCTGGTGGACAATTTCGCGATTTCCGGAAAAGTGCTGTCATCGAAAGTGTTCGGGATCCAAGCCTCGGAGAAAACCCGGAAACCGTTTTGGAGGACACCGAGCGATGCCAGATTATTGATTACGAACCGCAGCGAGTTCGCATCCAGGCGCACCTGGAAACACCAGGCATGATCATCCTGAGCGATCGTTATGATCGCCATTGGATAGCAACGGTTGCCGCCCAGGATGGCGCTGGTTACGGCAAGGCTCGCCCTAGCCCGGTTTATCGCACCAACCGCCTGATGCGTGGTATCTACCTGCCAGCCGGGGATTACGAAATCATTTACCAATACCAGTCGTCTCTATTCCGAACCGGCAGCATCGTGAGTTTACTGACCTGCCTGGTACTGGCAAGCATCGTCCTCTTTACCGCAAAGCAAAGCAGCCGCAAATCATTGCCAGGCCGCTAAATCTGGTAATTGGTTTCCGGAGCCAACACCTCGGGACCTTCTGCTCGCATACGCAGCTTCGGGGATTCCAGGGTCACCGTGGTATGAGGTTCGACACTTCGGGTCAACCATACGCTTGAACCGATCACGGAATCATGACCGATAACGGTTTTCCCACCCAGAATCGTCGCACTGGCATAGATCACCACATGATCCTCGATCGTCGGATGTCGCTTCATATTGCGAATCAGGTTTCCATCTGCATCGGTGGGAAAGCTAAGTGCCCCGAGGGTCACTCCCTGGTAGATTTTCACATGATTCCCGATGTGACAGGTCTCCCCAATCACAACGCCGGTACCGTGATCAATAAAAAAATGATTTCCAATCGTTGCACCAGGATGGATATCTATACCGGTTTCCTTATGTGCCCATTCTGCAAGCATGCGCGGAATGAACGGCACTTGCATTTCATATAACTCGTGTGCCAGTCGATAGACCGTAACGGCATCAAGTCCCGGATAGCAAAAGATGACTTCATCTCGGCTCTTGCAGGCAGGATCTCCGTCAAACGCTGCCTGAACATCTGTTGCCAACACATGCCTTAACTGTGGAATACGCTGAAGAAACTGGATTGCCAAATCCTGTCCCCGAGCCTCGTAATCTTCCTGATTTCCTTCCGCATCCCCAGCGGACTTAACGACCAGATCTTCGTGCTGCAGTGCCCGCGCAATCTGGGTGGTAAGCTTATCATGCAAACCATCAATCAGATCACCAACATGATACGTTACGTTACCAATATGAAGGCCTTCCCGTCGACGATAGCCTGGGTACAGGATTTCCTTGAGGTCATCCAGTGCGGACACCACTGCCTCGTAGCGAGGCAATGGTAGATGTCCCAGGTGATTGATCGTCCCTACTTCGGTGTAGGTGTCCACGATCTGTTCTGTTAGATCAGGAAGCAGTTCTTTACGTCGGAAATCGGAAGCCATGGTTTTCTCTCACACGCAGTTCTGCGATAAGGAGTCAGGTGGGAAACCTGGGAAGTAGAAACAAACGACGACAAGCAGGAAGTCCGGTCAAGCCGGACCCATACAGAGACAAGATAAACTGTCTAAGCGAGGAGTCGTTTGCATAGCTTTATTACCACGGTTTTCTTAGGCCTGTCCCGGCCCAAACAGGAGCCAGTCAGCGAGACCATTTCTTCCAACGAAATCCATCCTAGGTAGACAATCGGGCCAGATCAAGGTCCCTGCAGTGGTTTTCGGCCCTGTCGGTTTATCAAGTTAAGGCAAAATCAACTGATCCGGCTTAACAGCTGCCATGTCGGGGCAAGAGTTTACCCGAACTACCTAATCCACCGCTGGATCGGCAAGCCACAGGATTTACTCCTCTTCTTCCTGGACCTTGGATTTCGACATGATTTCCTGCTGCACGTTGCCTGGCACCACGTCGTAATGACTGAACTCCATGGAATAACTACCCTGTCCACCGGTCATGCTCGACAGGGTCCGCGAATAGGTGGCAACCGAGCGTAGTGGGATTTCACAACGCACCGTTTGTAAATTTCCACCGGCTGAGTCCGTCCCCTGAACTCTACCTCCACGACTGGACATATCACTGTAGACATCACCAACATGATCTTCAGGAACTGTAATATCGATTTTCACGACCGGTTCCAGCAGGCTGGGCCTGGCGTCCTGGAAGACATTTCGGAAGGCCATGGAGCCGGCCATTTTGAATGCTGTTTCCGAACTGTCGACAGGATGGTGTTTTCCAAAGTGAACTTCCACGACCACGTCCTGGATCTGGAATCCCGCGATCACCCCTCTTTCCAGCCGATCACGAAATCCCTTTTCCACGGCTGGCATGAAATTGCCTGGGATCACTCCACCAACCACGGAATCCACCCAGAGGAAATTCACCTTCTCGTCATAGTGAAAGGTCTTCATGGAAGCGAATCGTTGCTTGGTCGCAAATTCCTCGATGTCCGTACCCTGTGGCAAGGGCCACATGCGGATATGAACTTCACCAAACTGACCACGACCGCCACTTTGCTTCTTGTGCCGATACATTCCTTCCGCCGAGTCCTGGATGGTTTCCCGATACGGGATCTTTGGCTCCTTGGTCTCAACTTCCAACTTGTCACGTCGGATCAATCTTTCCTGGATGACCATGAGATGAAGCTCACTCATTCCGGTCATGACCAGTTCCTTGGTTTGACCATCACGATCCAGGCGGAAGGTAGGATCTTCTTCAACTACTTTATTCAGGGCGCCGGACAGTTTCGTTTCGTCACCACGGCTCTTGGGAGTCACCGCCAATCCTACCATGGGGGATGGGAACTTGATGTCAGGCAAAGCGGTCTCGCCCAGCACGGACCCGGTATGCAATTCCTCCATCTTGGCAACCGCAACGATTTCCCCTGGTCCTGCACTCGCTATATTTTCTACCTGGTCAGCCTGCACGCTCACTAGTTGCCCAAACTTAACAGGTTTCCTGGCCGTCGAGACGACCACACTGCTATCCTTCTTTAGTGTCCCGGAGAAGATCCGTATAAAACTCAACTTCTGCACGAACGGATCAATACGGGTTTTAAAGATCAAGCCACAAAGATCTCCATCCGAGTCCGGCACGATTTCTACTGGCGACTCTCCAGTACTGGTTCTCATCTTATCCAGCGGACTTAATCCACACATGACCAGTGCGTCAAGTAATTCCGGAACCCCTACGCCAGTTTTCCCTGAACAACAGAGGATAGGCACCAGGCTTCCCTCCGCAACAGCGCGAACGATCAATCGTCCCAGTTCTTCATCCGTAGGCTGCTGTCCCTCGAAGTAACGTTCCATTACCTCTTCGTCAACTTCGATAATTGATTCAATCAATCCCTGGTGGATTTCTGCAGGATCGATCAACGCGCCATCCACTCCTTCTGGCACCCGCAACGTGCTGATCACGCTACTGAAATCAGGGCCGTGTCCGTCAGGCACGTTCATCAGTACACAACGGTTTCCCCACAACTCCTGGATACTGTTGACAACGGCAGGAAAATCAACATTCTCACCGTCGATCTTGTTGATCACCACGATGCGTCCCAATCCAACCTTGCCTGCCTCTTCAAAGACACGACGCGTATTGACCTCGATACCGGATTGAGCGTTCACCACGACCACGGCATTCTCAACACCCTGCATAGCACCGACGGCCTGGCCGATAAAATCCGGGTATCCGGGGGTATCGATCACATTGAATTGCTTGCCACTATGCTTGAAATGAACCAAGCTGGCCTCGATAGAATAGCTGTGATTCTTCTCTTCCTCATCAAAATCACAAATGCTTGTGCCATTATCGACACTGGGAGTACCGCTCACGGCACCGGTCGAAACCAGTAGATAGTCGACCAGAGTAGTCTTACCTGAAGAACCATGTCCACCAAACGCGATATTACGAATGTCTGCCACGTTTCCACTAGCCATGCTGATCGTTCCTTTTAAATCATTTCACCGATTCATATCCTTGGATTGGATCATTACTGGACACCCCAAGGATCCAGAAAACAACAGTTATCTTACCACTTAAAATGACCGAATGCCTAGCATTCGAACACTCAAAACATCCATTCATGAGGTGCCTTGAGCAGCCTCCAGGGCTGCCGACAGCGCTAATTGACCTTCGTAGAGGGTGCGTCCAATAATGCATCCTGCCAACTTCAATCCTGCTAATTCTCGCACATCTTCTCGCGTCGTAACACCACCGGACGCAATCAACGGAAAACCGCTCGCCTGTGCCATCTCCTGCATGGCAGGAAGATTAGGACCTGCCATCATGCCATCTTTCGCAATGTCCGTGTAGACAATGGCTGCAATCGGTTCACCCTCAAACTGTCGGGCCAATTCAACCGCCGAGATCTCGCTGGTTTCCAACCAGCCATCGGTTGCCACGTAACCATTGCGAGCATCCAGTCCCAGGACAATACGATTCGGGTACTCACGACAAATCGCCCGAAACCAATCAGGATCTTTTAGCGCCCTGGTACCGATGACGACCCGGTTAACACCAATCTCGAACAATTCCACGATGGTATCCCGATCTCTAATACCGCCACCTAGCTGGCAGGGCACGCCCACTTCCTGTACGACTGCCTCGACGGCATCTCGGTTTGCCCAATGTCCATCACGTGCACCATCAAGGTCTACGAGGTGCAGTTGTTGCGCGCCCTCCGATATCCAGCGGCGAGCTACGGCAGTTGGATCATCACCAAAAACTGTTTCGCGACTATAATCACCTTGCTGCAAACGAACGCACTTGCCGTTTCGTAAATCAATCGCTGGCCAAATATCCATCAGAAGAGTCGCCTGCGCCCCCTTGAATTCGGTCTCAGAAGAAACAGGCAATATGCCAAACAACAAAGCTGTTGACAAGTCCCGGCAAGGGCTTTAAGTCGTACCGACAGGAGGGGACAAGTAAAGAGATGGACCCTGGCCGCAGCCTCTGCACTATGCAAGCCGGGCAAAGTTTTCCAGGATCTGCAAACCCACGCGTTGGCTTTTCTCCGGGTGGAATTGAGTAGCAAATAACTGGCCACGCCAGACCATGGCACAAAATGGACCTCCATAATCTGCTTCCACAGCCACTACTTCCGGGTCCCGTGGAGCCACGTAATAGGAGTGGACAAAATACAGGTGATCTCCCGATGAAATCCCCTTCAGGATCGGCACATCCTTGCGCAGCTGAAGTTCGTTCCACCCCATATGCGGTACCTTCAGGGGAGGTGGCACATCAAAACGCCGGACTTCCCCTTCCAGGATCCCCAGTCCCGCACATTCACTTCCCTCGTAGCTTCGTTCAAACAGGAGTTGCAACCCGAGACAAATACCTAGAAATGGACGGTCTTGCTCAATCCAGTCCCGGATTGGGTCCACGAAACCACGCTCGGTTAATTCCTGCATGGCATCGCCAAAAGCACCAACACCTGGCAATACGATTTTAGTCGCCTGTGACAATTGATCCGGGTCAGAAACTATCTGGGCCTTATGCCCGATTTTCTCGAAGCCCTTTTGTACGCTTCTCAAATTGCCCATCTGGTAATCAATGATTGCAATCAACGTACTGACCTCCCCTATTTCTGCCTGCAACTTGCTGCTTTGCCCTGTAGATAATAACAGGTACCAATCTCGAGTATTTTAACATCAAGAGGTTCACTACAAGACCTGTTCCTGAAAAGGCGCTGGAACGCTAATGCGACGGTCTCATGATTCCCTTGAACCACTGTAAAATCATCAGCAATATCCCCATCAAGGCCAGGCAAACCATCACCAATATTGGGACAACCCACCCCAGCTCAAAAAAGTTACGTGCTCGTAATTCCCAAACCCCTGGCCAAAAGACCACAAGAACCACGGCAGCCAGGGCAAGATACGGACCAAATGCAATATCCGTTCGTCGCACACAGACCAACTGGATCAGACCAATTAACAAGGCCGCAAAGGGAGCCAGGAAAAACACGATCAAGCTGGACTGCCAGCCAAGAAATGCGCCAATCATGGCCATCAGCGTCACATCTCCAAAGCCCATTGCTTCCTGCTTCATCGCATAACCACCTACCAAACGAACCCCCCATATCACAGCGCCACCAAATGCCATTCCCAGCAGGGAGGTCAGCAGGCTTTGCCAGCCCGGTCCACCGATGAACCAGCCAACTCCAATCAAGATACTGCCAACCACCGCAGCGCAACCAACCAGACGCGTGACCAGATAGGGCTGCCGCGATCTGCTTTCCAGAC
>MPLU02332024.1_pt1 | contig 43866 bp, 22 predicted proteins | sample 1617381 | NCBI WGS metagenome assembly MPLU02 (sample SAMN05944801, study PRJNA350692) | marine metagenome | biome: marine; feature: ODZ; material: water; isolation source: 90 m water sample filtered on 0.2 um supor filter | place: Pacific Ocean | collected 2012-04-08 | depth 90m m
AGGCGAAGTATCGCCCTTGGCTGCCTCCAGCATCTCGCTCACGCTCATGTTCGCTGTCGTACTTTCCGGAGCAGTAGGCGCCTCTGCCTCTGCCGCAGGTGCCTCTGACTTGGCTGCAGGAGCAGAGCTTTCGCCACGAGCGGCAGCCAGCATGTCGGCCACGCTCATGTTCTGGGGATCCTGTGGTGCCGCGGCGGCCGGTTCGGCCGCAGGTGCCTCTGCCTTGGCAGCGGGAGCAGAACTTTCGCCACGCGCAGCAGCCAGCATGTCGGCCACGCTCATGTTCTGGGGGTCTTGCGGGGCTGCGGCTGCCGGTGCTTCTGCCTCGGCCGCAGGTGCCTCTGCCTTGGCAGCGGGAGCTGGGCCATCACCGCGTGCGGCAGCCAGCATGTCGGCCACACTCATGTTCTGGGGATCTTGTGATGCTGCGGCTGCCGGTGCTGCCGGCTCGGCTGCGGGTGCCTCTGCCTTGGCAGCGGGAGCTGGGCCATCACCGCGTGCGGCAGCCAACATGTCGGCCACGCTCATACCGCCTCCACTGGCGGGAGCGGCTTTCGCTTCGGTTGCGGGTGCCTCTGCCTTGGGTGCCGCTGCAGCCTTCTTAGGTGCGGCCTTCTTGGGTGCCTCTTGTTCGGGGATAGCCAGGGGTTCGTCGATGACTTTCAGGTAATCGATATCGATATCAAACCAACCGATGTTGTCAAATCCATTGAATTCGACCAACGCACGGCCGTTCATATTCACGGTTCGGACGGTTCCAGTAAGTCCATTGAAGCGTAGTAGTTCGGGACGCTGATCGTCCACAATGACATACTTGTCCGTGTACTCGACCTTGAGTTTTTCAGCGTGTTCGAAAACCATCAGCGTAGCACTCCTGGTGAGGGAATCCTCACGTTTCATTTTCAGCGATTTGGATTTGCCTATTTTGGGCCTCAAATCGCTTGAGATCAAGGCCTCCTCCGGGTTACTCCCCTGGTCCTTGGTTCGGATCTGGGCAGCGAGCCATCATATTCGGTTCCGTTCCAGCAAAGAAGTAGGTGTTGAAAGCTGTTGAATCGGGAAAAATCGTTATTTTCCGTTCCTACGTTGGTTTCCTTGTCGCGGGAAAACGGGCCAGCTACCGAGTTGGTATCCTCCATATGGCGGTTTACCCGACCACGCGATATCGCCACCGTACGGTTTGAGGCATGTCTGCTGGAGATATTTGGGGAACCAGGTGAAGTAGACCTGCCTCGCATTTCAGCTGGACTATTTCACTTTGAGCCGTGGTGTCGACCTCGATCCGACAGGGGTGTCCCAACACGTTAAGTTCGCAATGGGTCGGTTCTACCTCGGTGATTGCGGCTGCAAGTTGATAGCAACTGCATAGACGGGTCACCGGTTCGGTAAGGCGACAGGCGACGTCAAAGATGATCGTTCGCGACTCTGGAACCGTTTCAATACTCATTGACCAGTGACTTTGCCCGGACATCCCGACTCCGAGTGCAACGTATCGATCGACGCCGCGAGATTCCACGGCCAGCTGCTGAAGTACAGGCTGCTCATGATCATCTGTTGCCATGGTTGCCTGCGGAGATTCTGCCAGTGGCGTGACGAGGTTCCCGGTCACGCGTTCAATGCGGTGGTGGTAGCGATCCTGATGCCACTCCAGGGTGACTCGGAGCCCAGTTCCATCCGCAGCCACAGAATTCAGTACTTGGAGTTGAGTCACGGGTAATATAATCCAATGGGCTAGGGGGTTTCCTTGATACGCCAGCGCAGATAGGCATCCAGGAAAGGATCAATGTTCCCGTCCAGTACGGATTGAAAATTACCGATACTGAATCCGGTACGGGCATCCTTTACCCGCTGATCAGGATGCAGAAAGTAGTTGCGGATTTGCGACCCAAAGCCGACCCGTGCCTGGTCTTTATATTTCTGAGCCTGTTCCGATTCACGCTTTTCTTCTTCCAGTCGGGCCAGTCGGGCACGCAGCATTTTCCAGGCGGAAGCACGATTCTTATGTTGGCTACGTTCGTTCTGACATTGGACGACGATCCCCGAAGGCTCGTGGGTCAACCGTACCGCGCTATCGGTCTTGTTGACGTGTTGCCCTCCGGCACCGCTGGCACGATAGGTGTCTTCACGCACATCCTTGTCTTCAATGTGGATGTCGACGCTGTCGTCAATTTCGGGAGAAATGTCGACTGCGGCAAAGCTGGTCTGTCGCTTTCCCTCAGAATTAAAAGGACTGATCCGTACCAGCCGATGGATCCCGGTTTCCCCTTTCAGGTAGCCGTATGCCATCGGACCTCGGACGGCGATCGTTGCACTGTTGATGCCCGCCTCGTCGTTATCATTGCGATCAAGCAGGGCGATCGAGAAACTGTTTTTCTGGGCCCATTGGGAATACATGCGCAACAGCATTTCTGCCCAGTCATTGGCATCGGTGCCACCGTCACGTGCATGGACGGTGAGGATCGCCCCGGCCCCGTCGTGGGGACCATCCAGCAGTGATTTTAACTCGAGTTCTTCAATGCGTTCTTCCAGGCGTTGAATCTCGGTTACCACCTCCTTGTCGATCTCTGGATCTTCCTCGGCCATCTCGATGAGGGCGTCCAGGTCTTCACTGGCCGCGTGCGCATCTTGCCACGGATCGTGAATCGATTTGAGAGATTTTAACTGTCCCACGACCTGCTGCGCAGCTTCGGAGTTATCCCAGAAGTTGGCAGATGCCATTTGGGTCTCGATGGACTTGATTTCAGCAGCTTTGGCAGGGCAGTCAAAGACTATCGCCTAGTTGGAGGATTCGCTCTCTGATGGTTTGAGCACGATCTCGTAATTCTGCATCCATGAGGTAACTCGTTTCGAGGTTAACGTCGGCCGGGTCGATGTCCCGGCTCCTGGGTACTTTAATCCTGACACGTGAATATAACGGGAAGTTCTGGTTCAGGGAATGTCGAGTCTTGTTTTCGTGGAAATCCAGTTCTAGACTGACAAAAGGAATTGGCCCGAAGCCAACACCATTATCTTGGTATGAGCCTGCTTGTTTTACCACGAAGCCGAGAGTTACACCGATGGCCCGCGTTGTTTTAGCCATGTCTGGAGGAGTTGACAGTAGCGTTGCTGCGCACCTGCTGTTGGAACAAGGACACGAGGTGATCGGCGTCTTTATGCGACATGGGGAAGAGTCCGTACAGGCCTGCTCGACAGATGAAGCCGGGACATCCCCCTTGTTACCCTTCCTGGAAACACGGGCTGATCACAAGCAGGGCTGTTGTAGCGCCTCGGATGCGGCCGATGCCCGCCGGGTAGCAGATCAACTGGGAATTTCCTTTTATGCCCTCAACCTGCAGGCGGATTTCAGCCGGATTATTGATTACTTCGTGGATGAGTACAGCAGTGGTCGCACTCCCAACCCCTGTGTGATGTGTAACAACTGGATCAAGTTTGGACGGCTATTTGATTACGCCGACGGTGTTTCAGCGGATTACGTGGCGACGGGGCATTACGCACGCCTGGTTGCGGGTGATGATCCACAAGAATCGCCGCGATTATTGTGCGGGGTTGATCAGTCCAAGGACCAGTCCTACGTGCTGTTTGGAATTGAGCGGTCCCTGTTACCACGCATGATGCTGCCCGTGGGAGGTTACGAGAAAAAGGAAATTCGCAGGCTTGCCACGGAGCTGGGATTCGGCGTGGCCGATAAACGAGACAGCCAGGAAATCTGTTTCGTAACCAGCGGAGATCACGGTGAATTCGTGCGGTCCCGTCGCAGCGAGATCGATCTGTCTGGAGAAATTGTCACGTCCGATGGACGCGTGGTCGGAGAACATCCGGGGATCGAGCAATTTACGATCGGACAACGCAAGGGGTTGGGCGTAGGCCTGGGTGAGCCCTATTACGTGGTTCGGATTGAAACGGAAAGCCGGCAGGTTGTGATCGGTTCGCGAGAAGAACTGGGACGCCTGCAATTGACCGCGGATCGTACCAATTGGTTGGTTCCGGTTCCGGAAGGTTCCTTTCGTTGCCAGGCCCAGATTCGTTACAACAGTGTGGCCCAGCCCGCTACGGCAGAAATGAATCCCGAGGGCCAGTTAACGATCGACTTTGATGAACCGGTGGAAGGTGTAGCCGCTGGACAGGCCGTGGTTTGTTACCAGGGTGAACAGGTTATCGGTGGTGGCTGGATCTGCTGATCGTTTCAAGTTTACGGGCCTCGCCCGGTTCCTGCCGGTCGTGTTACAATACGAGTCGGCCTGGAACGGATCCGTCTAACGCATTGGGTTGTTGCCTCAAATGGGTGGAAGACTTTACATCGAGACAGTCGGCTGCCAGATGAACGTGCTGGACAGCGAAATGGTGGTTGCCAGCCTGCGCAAACGGGGCTACGAACTGACCGACCAACTGACCGATGCTGACACGATCCTGTTCAACACCTGCAGCGTGCGAGAACAGGCTGAAAACAAGATCTACAGTGCCCTGGGAACCCTGCGGGAATTCAAGAAAGAAAATCCGCAGAAGATTCTCGGTATCCTCGGCTGCATGGCCCAGAAAGACCAGGAGTTGATTTTTCGGCGGGCCCCCTTTGTTGATTTCGTGGTGGGACCCGGCCAGTTGCAAACGGTTCCGGAATTGATCGAGAAAGCCCAGGCAGGGGAAAAGCGCCAGATGGCCGTCGGCCGCAGCCGTACCGATGGAACCCTGGAACAAGTCAAGCGGACCCACGAGACATTCGACCCGCTGCGTGATCCCACCATGCGTCCCACGCCTTTCCAGGCGTACCTGCGTATCCAGATTGGTTGTGACAAGTTCTGTACCTACTGCGTGGTTCCCGGAACCCGGGGGCCGGAACAGGGGCGACCCCCGCAGCAGATTATCGATGAAGCGGCCGTGCTTGCCGAGCAGGGTTGCCTGGAAATCGTACTGCTGGGACAGACCGTTAACAGTTACAGCTACGGGACCAACGGTGAAAAGATTCGCCTGGCTGGCCTGCTGCGACAACTGCATGATGTGAACGGTATTGAACGCATCAAGTTCGTCACGAACTATCCCAAGGATATGACGGTGGACTTGCTGGAGACCATCCGTGATCTGCCCAAGTGCTCTCCTTACCTGCACGTTCCGCTGCAAAGCGGCTCTAACGACATGCTGAAGCGGATGAAACGTGGTTACACGGTAGAAGATTATCGGGAAATGATGGATCGCATTCAGGCAATTCTTCCGGAGGCTGCCGTGGCCAGTGATTTCATTACCGGGTTCTGTGGAGAAACGGACGCGGATCATCAACAATCGATGGATGCCCTGCGAGAGTTCCGTTTCAAGAATAGCTTTATCTTCAAGTACAGCGAACGGCCAGGCACCTCGGCTGCCGGTCGCTTGCCAGATGACGTTCCTTACCCGGTGAAGCAGGAACGTAACAATGAACTGCTGGCTGTCCAGAACCAGATCAGTGACGAGGAAAACGGGAAATTCGTGGGCCAGGTCGTGGATGTCCTGGTCGAGGGACCCAGCAAGAACGCGGCACGTGAGGAAAACCCAGGTCCCATTCGCCAGTTGACCGGCCGCACCCCCTGTGACCGGATCGTCGTGTTCGATGGCAATGAACGCCAGGTTGGGAAGATCCTGCCCGTGTCCATCTATGACCACCTGCCCCATACGTTGCTGGGCAATATCGTGACCGAGCATATTGGACCGGACGTGGTCTCACTGCAGTTGCAGTAAAAGTGACGGGCTTTCAGGAAACCGGGAACGGATTCTCGAAATCGAGCACGCTTCCCGTGGCCGCAGACTGCTCGGCGGTTTCCATTAAGGCCACGACCCGGGCTGCCTCGGCAGCAGTGATCACGTCGGATGGTGTGTTGGCACGGATACAGGATGCGAAATGTTCCAGTTCATAACGCAGGATGCCAACTCCCTGGCCATGCTGGACAGGCCAGAAACTTGTATCAATTTGTCGCGGGCCAGTAGCATCCATGATTTCCAGGCCCGTTGTACTGCAGTCGATCAATAACTTGCCTTCACTGCCAATGATTTCCATCTTGGCATCAATGACGGTCGGAGTGCTTTCCGGTAAACACCAGATCGTTTCCACGATACCAACCGCTTCCGGGGCCTCCCGGTCCTTGCCGAATTCCAGGACGGCCCAACCGAGATCCGGGTAATGGAAATCATGGACACGGACATTGCGAGCATAGACCCGGTCCGGGCTCTTTCCCAGCATCCACATCATCAAATCCGCATCGTGAATGCCGTCGCCCATCAGCGGGGACACCTTGTCCAGTCGCAGGCTGCCCGGTGCCCTCGGGAGATTACGCTTGGCATGCATCGAAACAATACGACCGATACGGCCAGCCTGGATCGCTTCACGGGCCAGCGACAACCGTGGATCGAAACGACAGATGTGACCTACCAGTAATTGTCCAGGACTGCTGGCGGCAGCGGCCAGGACCTGTTGGCACTGGTCGCTCGTTGCCGCCATCGGTTTTTCCAGTACCACATGCTTCCCCTGCTGAAGGGCTGCCAGGGTAATTTCAAAATGCTCCTGCCAGTGCGTCGTGATACTGACCACGTCGATGTCATCACGAGCCAGTAGCTGGTGGTAATCCGTGGTAGTCGACTCGACTCCAACTTCCTGGGCATGTTGAGCAAGGCGCTGCGGGTCACGACCGCAAGCGGCCACGAGATTGATTTCCGGAAGTCCCTGCAGGACGCGGGCATGGATCTTGCCGAAACGTCCCAGGCCGATGATTGCCCAATTAAGTGGTTTCATGATCTGTTGGCCGTTTGCTTACCTGGATTTCGGGGTGCCGTTCTCGAAACCAGCGGGTTGGGGTGTTTCCTCGGTAATCAGTTTCCAACTGGCACCCATTTCTCGCATCGCACGAAAGTCTCGAGGCTGGTAACCAAAGTCGAGGTGCGGGGTTTCCAGGATCCGCGACTCGCTTGCGCGAGCTTGCATGGCCGCTTCCAGCATGCCGGTGACCAGCAGCGTACGTTCGACCGGGTAGGGAGCCCGGGCTGCCCGAAAATGTTCCTGGATCGCGTGCGAGAGGGCCTTGAAGAGATTGCGGTTTTCCCAGGGGCCGACATAAAAAGCGGTGGCCCGTGGTGAGGATTCGCCTTTCAGGCGACAGGCAAAGTTCCAGCGAGTGGAGTCCTTGCCAACCCGCAGGACCGTCCCTTTCCAGCCATCACGATAGGTTACTTGAATGGCATGTGGTTCGATCTTGTCTTCTCCCTTGATATGGGCCAGGTCCTGGGGAACGTATCCTAGTTCCGCTTTCATCGCCTGGTTGACCAGTTCCTGCGACCAGTATCCCTTGGTGACATTTTCCTTCACTTGCTGGGAATCGAAAAACTGGATCTTACGGACACCGGCTTCACCACCCCGGCGAGCCTCGACCATGGACTGCAGCAGTTCCAGGCCGTGGAAATCATAGGATTCAACCGGGCCTCCATGGATGCTGACTGCTTCCTTGATCACCTTGCCGGCGGGAAGTTCGAGGGCTGGCTTGCGCTGGGCCAGCGGCACGGAGCTGCCAGCCAGGAACGGGATCTTGTATTGCCGGGCGACATCGTACATTTCCTTGGCCCAGTCCCAGCGATAGGAAAGGTGCTTGTCATTGAAAATGGGAACGAACTTCTTGGATCGTTTCATCACGGCCACGGATTCATCAAAGAATCGTTTGCGTGGATACATGGTCTGCCCCAGTTTGGTCCTGGGATAGCTGCCATGCTCGCCGATCAGCAGCACCGCATCCACGGCCAACTCCTGGCCTCCGCAGCAGAGAGCCTTGTCAATGCTGTCGTGGATCGGGATGTTGTAGTCCTTGCTGACTTTTCGAGACATCTCGGAGTCAGGAAACTGGTCCCCGTAAAAAGAGACGATATCGACCCCTGGATCGGTGACCTGGCCGTTGAAGTAAAACGGCTGCAGGAAATTTTCCAGCAGGACATGGGCATGGGAGCGGTAGGTGAAAACCGTGAAAATGACTGCCACCCGTGGGCGAGATTTACCGGGAGCAGCAGCAAGACGACTGGCCAGCGAACTGGCTGCCAGGGTTCCGGCGCTCGTGGCCAGGAATTGTCTTCGTTGAATTTCCCGGGAAGAAATTAATTGCTGGTGACTGGAGGAAGTTGCGATTGTCATGGGAGCTCCTCTCTGCTTCTCAGGTTTGTCGGCAGGTTTAATCTGTGGTGGTTGATTAATAGAAGTAGTACATCATGAACATGGCGATTGCCGCCAGCAGGCCAGCCAGCGAACGTTCGTCTCGTAACAGCAGGAAGATACCATCCTGGTTTTCGTCTTGCTTGGTGCGTAGAACCTGTCTTGCGTAGGCTGCCATCGTCCAGCCGGCAGCAATGAAAGCAGCGATCACCTGGTCCAGGGAGCCGCTGACCATGAGCCAGCCAAGCAGTGCATAGACCGCAACCGAGACCAGGATGGTGAGGCCAAGTGATTTCAAATGCCCGGGGTCATGTCCGCCCAGGTCCGTCCAGGTGATCCGGGATTTTTCCGGGTCCGGCTGTTCGAAATAGCTGATCACGATATAGAGGATCGCGGTCAGACCAATCACGAAGATCACGCGATGAAAGAAATTTAGTTTGGGGCCGAACGTTTTTTGCAAGGAACTAATTTGGATGTTACTCGCCAGGTGTGTCTCCAGTTCAGGGATCGTCATTTCTTGCAGGTTAGCAGGGAACTTCTTGCGTTCCATTTTGGAGACCATGGTTTCCAGGTCCTTGTTTTCCGAGAGTGCCAGGTCGTACTCGGTACGACTCATGTTCGAGTCATAGACCTTGGGAACAATGACGGAAAAGGCAACACCGGCCAGGATCGCTACGAAGGCAGCGTTGGTCGTACCACGTTTCCAGAAGATGCCGAGGATAAAAGCGACCAACAGACCAGGGGTCAGGTAGTTACTGTAATCGGCAATGGTTAGGAAAAAGTTGGCCTCGGAATTCGGATTGATCACGTAAATCGCCAGCAGGGCAGCGGCAGCCATCAGGGTCATAATAATGTAACGCCCCATGCGAATCATCTCCTGGTCGCTGGCGTCGGGTTTCAGGTAGCGCTGGTAGATGTCAATCGTAATGATCGTGGCTGCGGAGTTCATCATGGAATCAATGGATGACAGGATCGCTCCGATCAGGCCTGCCGCGATCAGGCCCACCAGGCCCATGCCCAGCGGTGAAATCAGCGTGTTGACCAGTACCGGGAAGGCAGTGTCCGGGTCAATTTGTTGTCCCTTGAACTGGGCAGCATTCTGGAACAGGTAGTAAGCTGCCACGCCCGTGGCGATGGCAAAGAAGGGGATCAGCAGCTTGAGGAAACCAGCGGCGATAATACCGATACGCGCTTCCTTGTCACTGGTCGCCGCCAACGCACGCTGCACAATGAACTGGTTGGTACCCCAGTAGAAACAGTGCATGAACATGAGCCCGGTGAGGACCCCGGTCCAGGGAAGCTGTGGATGATTGGTCGGTAGGTAAAGGTCCATCTTGGAACTGGCAGCAGCATTATCAAAGGCGATCATGGCTCCCCAGCCACCAATCTCGTTGAAGGTGAAAAGTGCAACGGCGATTCCTGCAATGAGCATCAGGACCGATTGAATCACATCGGTATAGACGACGGCCTTGAGCCCGCCCAGGATCGTATAGCTGGCGGCAATGACTGCCAGGGCGATCACGAACCAACTGTAGTAGGTCATGTTCACAGAACGTTTGACCTTGTTGGGCTGCGCGATTTCAGCAACCGTTCGATTTTCTTCCGCTTCCGGTCCTGTTACGCTTGTTTCGCTTTCAGTACCGGTCGACGGGTTTGCCTGTGTGACGATCGCGTCGTTACCCATCAGCTCACAGATCGTACGTGACCCGATGTAGAGAGCGGGTACCATTTGCACGAAGGCCATCAGGATCACCATGATAATCGCGTACATGAGGCGACTGCGATGGTCGTAACGGTGCTCGAGGAATTCCGATAACGTGTAAACCTTGAGCTTGCGATAGACAGGCAGGAATCCGTAACACATCAGTAGCAGGCCGGCAATCGCACCCAGTTCAAAATGACTCTGGGCAAACCCGATGCTGAAACCGACTCCCAGCATGCCGATCATGTGATTGGCGCTGACGTTGCTGCCGAAGATCGAACCCGCGACACCAAACCAACGGATGCTGCGACCCGCCAGGAAGTAATCTTCCGAGGTGTCTTCCTTGCGTCCCACGATGAACCCGACCAGCATGGCGCCGATCAAGGTGGCAAAAAAGATGATGTAGTCAAGGGTCGAAAGGTCCAGTGAATTGGTCATGGTCGCTCCGCGGTCATGTTCAGGCTAGGTGAACTCCAGGATGAAGCTCATCGTGTTATTGGATCATTCCTGCAGCAGGGTTGCCAGTCGTTGTCTCCCCGATTGAGCGACTTGGAGTGGGTCCTGCTGCCACAGCTCTGCATTGAATAACTCCAGGCTGATGGTCCCCTCGTAGCCGATCTCCCGCAGCACCTGGATTTCCGCAGCCAGGTCAATCGGGCCATCCCCGATCATCACCCGGTCGGGATCGGTCTGCTGGCAGCGAGGAATTTCCGGGTGTGCATCATCAATATGGTAGTGACTGATTCGAGCAGCCGGGATCTGTGCCAGTAAACCCTCGGTCGACGGACTGTTCCAGGTGTGGAAAGCATCCGGGATCAACGTGGCATCCTCGTCATCCACCTGCTGGACCACTTGCCAGGCGACGTCCAGCGTTTGGGCTCCGGCAAAAAAACTGATGTACTCGAACGTCGGTTTGATTCCCACGTCACGACCGATTTCCAGGAGGTCACCATACCGATCGACCAACTGGTTGACCTCGCATGGTTCGCGAGGCGGCGTGGCGACCACGTACGGTGAACCGATGCGAGCCGCCAGTTCCATACGTCGTCGCGCTTCCTCCAGCATGAGTTCGTATTCACGTCCGATCGCTTCACCCCACCCTCGCAGGGCGATCATGCAGGGGACGATCAGTCCGTGATCCTGGAGTGCCTGTTCGACGTCTCGGACTTCCCCCCCGCGGCCCACGTACTCGTAAATGTCGTTGATCCACAATTCCACACCGTCAAATCCTGCCTCGGCGGCAATGCGGATTTTTTCCAGCAACGGCTGGGGCTTGATCGTGCTGGTATTGAGACAAAGGGTAAAGCTCATCGCGTGGGATACTCGTGTTGTCAGTCAGGCCTGGTGCCTGGTGGTCTTAAAAAGGTCCCAGCCGTTCCGGCAGGGGATCCATGGTGAAAACACTGGCGTCAAAAGCACGCTTCAGTAACTGGTATCGTAGTTCCGCATGCTCCGGCTGATGGTACAGGTTATTGAATTCGTCAGGGTCCGTGGCCAGGTCGTAAAGTTCTCCGTCCTCGATGCCATGGTAGATCACGATTTTCTTGTCAGCAGTTCGCATCATCGTGCCGTACGAGCGATCATGCGTCCAGGCATTGTAGTACTCGCAGTATACATGATCCCGGTGGGACGTTGGATCTTGCTGACCCATCAGGATGGGCAGCAGCGACTGGCCCTGTACCGCAGGTGGTACCCCCTGTCCGGCAGCGGATAACAGCGTGGGGACCAGGTCGACCAACTCGATCAGTCCGTTCGCTCGCAGGTTGGATTGGAATCGCCCTGGCCAGCTAAAGACCAGGGGGACATGAATGGAAGATTCGTAGAAGTGAGGTCCTTTCAGATAGAGTCCGTGGTCACCGAGCATCTCACCATGATCGGACATGAAGAGAATGATCGTGCGCTCACGCTGACCGGTTTCTTCCAGGGCTTCCAGGATGCGTCCCACCTGGTCATCAATCAGCTCCACCATCGCGTAATAGGCGGCGGTCACTTCCTGCTGATCTGCGGTGGTCATTTGCGAGACAGGAAAAAAACCGGGTTCATTGTGTGCCCATTCATGGTCCAGTTGCTGGTAACGTGGCTTGTTTGCCAACTCGCCAGGCTGGAAGCGGGGCAGCGGCATCTGCTCCGGTTGGTAGCGTTGGAAATAGTCTGCTGGTGGATCGAAGGGATGATGGGGATCAAAGCAGTTGAAACTGAAGAACCAGGGATTCTCCTGGTGCTGCTGGAGGAACTCGATGGTCTTGTTGGCACACCAGGTGGTCTGGTGATAGGCTGCCGGGATGCCTTGCTTGGTGTAGGTTGTCTCCGGTCCGTCATAGAGCGATTCCCAGGATTGACCTTCCTGGGCCAGCCACTGGCTGTATTCGTTTTCCGGCCAGTCGGGTTGTGGGTGATGAGACCAATGGAACTCGTGATAGCCATCATCCCCTCGTTCTTCCACGCGTCCGTTCGCACAGGATGCCAGGTGTTGCTTACCAGCCAGTCCGCAGGTGTACCCGGCATCGGCAAAGAGTCGACTGACCAGGCGTTCGCGGGCGGGCAAGAGCTGTCCGTTTTGTCGACAGCCGGTCGTGCGCGGGTAGCGACCGGTGAGGAAGGAAGCCCGGCTGGGACTACAGACAGTGCTTTGGCAGTAGGCCCGGGTAAAGCTGACACCGGTTTGAACCAGGGAATCCAGGTGCGGGGTACGGATCCGTGAATTCCCCAGTGCCGCAATCGTATCGTAACGTTGTTGGTCGGTGCACAACCAGAGGATGTTGGGTGGGCGATCGCCGGTTAGCAACGGAGCTTGGTTCATGAGGCAGCCAGGATTTGTTGTTGGAGTGTTTCCAGTACCCGCGCGTTTCCCAACGAGTCTTCCCGGGAAATCAACGGCGTGGTTTGTTCACGAATGACCTGTCCAAAATGTTCCGCCTCAAGGGCGTAGAGCAGTTCCGACTGGCCAACCTGTCGTTGCTCGATTTCTTCCCCACGGACAACCTGGTAACTGCCATCACTGAACCAGGGCGGATTGATTTGCAGGTAGCCATCGGAGCCTGCAACGGTCGTGGTTCGATCGGCCTGGACGGTCATGCCGCAACTGAACATTCCCACGATCTGGTTGGGGAAGTCCAGGAGTCCCGCGGCATAGTCATCGACCCCGGTTTCATGAAGGTGAGCCTGGGCCTGCATGCTGTGCGGTTCACAGCCAGCGACGGCACGCATGAAGTTGAGGCAATAGCAGCCGACATCCAGCAGGCCGCCACCACCAAGTTCCGGCTGGTAACGAATGTCCGCGGAAGAATCCGGTCGCTGGTAGGTAAAGTGTGAGCGAATGATCTTGATCTTGCCAATAATCCCGTCCTGGAGTTCTTGTAGGACCTCCTTGACCACGGGATGCTGGCGGTACATGAAGGCTTCCATCAATTTCATGCCGGTGGCATCGGCCGTGGCAAACATCTCCTCGATTTCTGACGTGGTGGCTGCCAGTGGTTTCTCGCAGAGAACATGTTTCCCCGCCTGCATGCCCGCGATGGACCAGGGTGCGTGCAGGGAATTGGGGAGTGAGTTGTAGATTGCCTCGACCTGGGGGTCGGCCACGAGTTGTTCGTAGCTGCCGTGTCCCTGGCCACCGTATTCTCCTGCGAAGGCTTCCGCGCTGGCCAGCGTGCGGGAGCCGGTGGCGACCAGTTGACCATGCTCGGTGGTATTTAGCTGGGCGGCAAACTTGGCCGCGATGTTCCCGGTTCCCAGGATGCCCCAGCGTAACGGTTCATTCATATCCTTGTTTCCTTGAGGAGCTTTCGTGGCAGGCACTTGTTTTAACATTCCCACGGCTGACTTCAATCCGACGGTGCCCCGAACCTGAACCGTACCCGGGACGTAACATGGACCAGGCACTGGTGCAGAGGGGATCGCGTGTCGTCCAAATGTAACGTTGGTTGACTCGGCTTGATCTGGGGTATCAACTTCATTAGGTTGAAACCAGAGACGTGGGGAATCCTGCTGGGAAAGCGAAGAACGAGATCATGAAAATTATTGTTGTTATTTTCGGCGTCGCGGGCCTGGGGCTGGTGGCTATCATTGCCTTGCAGTTGGGAACAGCAGGCACCCCCAGAATTGATCCCTATGAACTCACCGAGGAAGAGGAAGCACTCCTTGAACAGGACCAGGTGAGTATCAAGGATGGGAAGTTTCCAGCTCGTGAAATGGAAGAATCTGGTAACGATAAACCGGTGGCTTACACGGTGGATGACGTGGCGAATACCGTTTCCGATGATTCACCCGTCCTGGGGATCGAGGTTGCTGGGAAGTACCGGGCTTACCTGACCAGCGGCATGGCGGAGAATGTAAACCGACATATCGTGCACGACACACTGGGCGGAAAGGCAATTACGGTAACGCATTGTGACCGCAACGGTTGTTCACGCGTGTTCCAGCGCAAGGACGTTGCTCCAGACGATTTCATGATGGGTGGCTGGAGTGGGGAGGAAATGTGGTTGCTGATCGGGAATAAACGCTACTTGCATAGCAGCAAGAAACTGCCCCTGGAAGATCACTCCTTCGAAGTAACCACATGGGGTGAGTGGAAAACGGCACATCCGGAAACGGATATTTACCTGGGTCCCTGAGAGATTTGCCTGTTAGCAGTTGCCAGCACACCTTGCGATGACCGTCTTACAGGTCAAGCGTATCCAGGCCATCGATGAGCTCGTCCAGTGAGTCCGGGTTGGAGGCCTGGGTATCAGCCTGTCGCTTGGCAAGGATAGGTGTCTCCTCGACGGGTTGACGGCCAGCCAAGACCAGTTGTTCATCCCGTTCCTGGGCGGCCACGTCAGCGGCATCCGGTTGTCCGAAGAGCAGGGACAGGTCGATCTTAAACCCCTCGTTGTCTGCGGCAGCGCCGGCAATGGCCGGTGTCTTGTGTTGCGGGAACACGATGGCATTCTCCGGGCAGACGCGACTGCAGGCCGGACAGCCTTTGCGACAATTGTCCGGCTGCTCCACCAGGATCGTTTCTGACTGGTCGACACCATAAACCCCGAAAAGACAGAAGTCGATACATTCCATGCAGTTCGTGCAGCGACTGAAATCAATCACAGGATACCACCGTCGTCCGGCAGCTTCTTCAATTCGAACGGCATTACCGGTCTCTGTCGCCGGTCCCATTGCCGTGTCATTCTGCGGCTGCTCGTAACGCGCCTGTTGCTGTTCCGTGGGAGCTCCCTGGATCCACTGGTCCAGTTCCTGCCCGGTGATTTCACTGGCAATCCGTTGAGCTTCCTCGACGAAATCATCCGCCGTTTCCGAGATGCGGAAATCAAGGCAGTAGATGGTCCGGTCACTAACCGGTCGCTGGTCAATGACGCGTGCAATGTCTTCCGCATCGGCCTCTTCCTCCGTATCCGATGCAGTTGCCTCGTCATCCTCGTCTTCTTCCTCATCCTCAGCTTGCAACTGGACGTCTCCCAGTTTGCCGTGAATACCATGACGGTCGAGAATCCAGTGCGCCGATCGCTGGTAGAGCCAGGAAAAGATGATGAGGTCACCTTCCAGGGCCTGCAGGGTGCTCATGCTTTCGCCCTTGGGCGAAAGATCATAGAGATTGGGGATCACCAGCACTTCATAGCCGGGCTGTTTGTCCAGTTCGGCAATGACCGCTTCTTCCAACTCCCGCTTGACGGGATTCTTACTCTGGCCGGTGGAAACGACGATGGGAATCATGGTGCTGTTGTGCTCGTGGGGCAGGGAGGGCTTGCAGATGGCCAGATCGCCTAATTCAGTTGACCCTTGATAGTCTGCTGGGTAATTTTCCAGACACCATCAAGATGTTCAATGTACTCTGCTGGTGTCAGCAATGGTAGCTCCTGATCGTCAGGTTCTACCTCAAACAACCATCCCTTACCGTATTTGTCGGTGTTGATGGTAGAAGGGTCGGCCAACAGCTTGTCATTAAATGCCGTCAGTTGCCCGGAAACAGGGGCGTAGAGTGAACTTTCAGCTTTCTTGCTTTCAATCGAACCAATCTCCTGCTGCTGGCGCAGCGTGACCGGGGCAGCCATGTTCCAATCCAGGAAGTAAACATCCTGCAGTAACCGTACGGCGTAGGCGCTAAAGCCGAAACGGATGGATTCCCCGGAGGCGAGGGCCCACATGTGGTTGCGGGCATACTGTCGATCGGTTGGGAATTCGGCAGCAAACTCGCCCATCATGAACACTAACGGTTCACTCATGTGTAGCGTATTCCTTGATGTTCTTCGGCAAAGAAGGCGGGTAACAGGCTGTCCGCTCGCAGTAGTCCCTGTCGTGTTAACTCGACGCGTGATTCAGACAGGGTTAGCAAGCCATCGTCGGCGTATCGATTCCAGACGGTTTTCCACCGCTCGAGGATATCGGTGGAGTATTTCTCCTGGAAATAGCTGGCCTCGAGATAGCCACGCTTCAACTGGAGAATGACCTCGCGGATCAGCAGTTGCTCCTCGGTCGGCCGCAGGGCACGTCCCAGGGGAAGGCGGTTTTCTTCCAGCAGGGAACCCACGTAATCTTTCCATTCTGGCAGGTTCTGGTAGTGAACATCCGAGACATGTCCGAAACTGGCGATCCCCGTGGCCAGCAGGTCGGAACCCTTCCAGAGGTTGTCACGGTAACTGAAACTGACCTGCGATGGATCCTTGATCATGGTGTAGGCACTGGAAACGTGGTAACCGGCCGCCCCCAGTTCCGTGAAAGCAAAATCGACCCAGTCTCGCTTGGTAGGCCAGTCAGCGACCGGTACCTCGATCTTGTTGCCCAGGATGTCGGATGAGTAGACGGTGTTGTAGGGTAACTCCATCTGGTAAATGGTGACGCTCTCGGGAGACAGCTCGATCGTGCGCCGGATGTTTTCTTTCCAGTTGTCCCAGGTTTCACCTACCATGCCCGAGATCAGGTCGATGTTGACGTTGGGAAAGTCAGCTTCCTCGATCCATTTCCAGGACTTGTAGATTTCCGGTGACAGGTGCGCTCGGCCATTCTCTTTCAGGACCTCGTCCGAGAAGTTCTCGATGCCCAGGCTCAAGCGGGTGATGCCCAGCTCTTTCAGTGTTTTCACCTTGGTTTCCGAAAGCGTGCCAGGCTCACATTCAAACGTTACCTCTTCCGCTTTTTCCCAGTTAATGTTTGCCCGCAGGCGATCGACCAGCGACGTCAACTGACGAGGGCTCAGGAAGGAAGGTGTGCCGCCGCCGAAATAGACGAAACGGAAGGGGCGGTCCCCCATGACCGGTAACTGGCTGACCAGTTCGATCTCCCGTGACAGCGCGGAAACATAGGTCTCGATATCGTCCGCCGTGTTATCTGTGAAGACCTTGAAATAACAGAACTTGCAGCGTTTACGGCAAAAGGGGATATGCAGGTACAGGCCCAGCGGTACCTCCCGCGGAGGCGCTTGTAGGGCAGTTTCCACTTCGCCCAGGTGATCCGTGGACCAGAGAGAAAACGGCGGATAATTCGAGATGAAATAACTGCCAACTTCGGTTTGTGTGGAATCACTGGTCATGACAAGTCCATTTCACCCATCGCAATAGTATTGACGTTTACTTGGAAGTGGAACTCTTGAAACAGTAGACGGTACCCTCGTCGCTGGCAATGATCAGGCGTTCCGAGGCAACCGCTGGAGAGCCCGTGAACCCATCACCACTCTCGTATTTCCAGAGCTCTTTTCCAGTTTTCAAGTTTAATGCGTAAATCCGGCCATCGGAACCGCCAACGAATACACGCTGGCCAACAATCACGGGAGAAGAGTCAACACGTGATCGGGTGACGAACTGCCAACGTATCTTTCCCGTCTTGGGATCCAGTGCCTGGACCCGCTTGCTGCGACTGCCAACCACGATGCATTCGGATGTGACGGCAGCGGAACTGCGAAATGCCTGTGCACGTTCACTGTCCTGGTAGGTCCAGCTAACCTTGGCCTGTTTCCAGTCGATGGCAAAAAAGACGCCGCCCTCGGTGCCAAAGTAAACATGGTTACCCATCACTGCCGGGGTGACGCCGGCAGGACCGTCCAGTTCCACCTGGTTCAACAGCTTGCCCTTGACCAGGTCAATGATGTGTAGCTTGCCATCGCAACCGGCCACGAAAGCACGGTCCTCGACCACCGTGGGGCTGCAACGGATTTGATCTTCAATGGCATGCTTCCAGACCAGCTCCCCGGTTTTTCCGTTCAGGCAGTAGAGCGTGGCATCCTGGGAACCGACCAGGACTCGGTCCTTGTAAAAATTGGCACTGGAATCAATTTCAGCTTCCGTTTCGAAGATCCACAATTTCTTGCCGGTGGCAGCATCCACGCAGTAAAATCGCCCGTCAATGTCTCCCAGGTAAATCCGGCCCTCCCGGACGGCGGGCGATGCAATGAAGCCACTGTCCGTGACATATTCCCAAAGTTTCTTGCCAGTCTTCAAATCCAATCCAAAGAGCTTGCCATCGAGGTCACCAATGTAGACCTTGCCACCGACGATGGCAGGTGTTCCCTCGAAGGCACCGTCCTTGACGTTGAACTTCCAGTCCACCGTTAAAGGCGCCGTGATGGCAGCATCTGAGACTCCCTGGGCCAACGCGTTTCCCCGAAACAGGTGCCAGTTTTCGGCAGCGGGTTTTTGTTGGTCAGCAGCCGTGACATACGCGTTGACCGATGAAACGAGCAACAGCGCCAGTGTTATGGTTCTTATGATTGCCGCAGGCTTTGATGTTTTCACAACAAGGGACTCCTCTGCTGAGCCGGATCAGAAACGTGTCTCTATTCTATCAGAATGCCTGCTCGTAAATGGTTGCTAATTCTCCGGAACCAACTTTACGAGGGTTGAATTGCGCTGTCCATTGCTCGGCCGCCTGGTCGGCCAGTTTGGAAAGGTTTTCACGGGGAATATCACACTGGGAAAGCGAGGTAGGAAGTCCTGCCTGGGTCACCAGTCCCTGGACAAACTGGGCCAGTTGCTCACAGCTTTCCTCTACGGACACCTGCGGGTCGGTCACCAGTTCCTGGTACCAGGCGCCCACCTCGACGCCGTTGTAGCGGATCACATGGGGCAGCAGGATGCCGATTGCCTGTCCGTGAACCAGGTCGAATTCGCTGGTCAGTGGATTTGCCAGGGCGTGGGTGGCGCCCAGCATCGAGTTCTCGATTGCCAGCCCGGCCAGGCAGGCGCCGATCTGCATCCCCTCGCGTGCTTCCAGGTCGCCAGGATCGTTCAGTACGCGCGGCAGGTAACGCGAGAGTAGCCTCCAGGATTCGCGACTGAATGTTAAGGAAATCGGTGATCGCTTGGTGGTCACAAACGTTTCCAGGGCATGTGAGAGCGCGTCGATTCCCGTCAGGGCGGTCACTCGTGGTGGCTGGGTCAGCGTCAGGGTGGGATCCAGCAGGGCGATGGCACAGCGCGCCTTGTGGTCGCCACAGGCCATCTTGACATGGGTTTCCGCATCAGAGATCAGGGCGAACGATTGCGTTTCACTACCGGTGCCTGCCGTGGTCGGAATCGCGATCATGGGGAGCATCGGCTTGCTGGCCTTGCCGGTTCCCCAGTAGTCCTTCATTTCTCCGCCATTGGTGTAGATAAAGTTGATGCCCTTGGCACAGTCCATGGAACTGCCACCACCCAGTCCCACCAGCAGGTCGGGGCGAAATTGTTCGGCCAGTTGGCAGCCGGCAGCCACGTCGGCCGTGGTTGGGTTTTCCTGGACGTTCCCGAAGACCTCGACTTCCAGCGATGCCTGACGCAGGGCCGTCACGGCACGCTCGGTATGCCCTGCCTGGATGACTCCCGGATCACTGATCAAGAGGATCCGCGAACCACCTAGTTCGGCGACCAGTTCGCTGAGCGTGTCTATTTTTCCCGCCCCGAAAACGAGACGTGTTGAGGAATGGTAGTCGAACGAAGTCATAACGTTATCATCGCAGGCGCCGGGTCGTGGGTCGGGATGAAGTGGCGAGCGTCTTTCCTGGAGATGCGAGGTTCAGGTATGGGGGATTGGACCGTGTCAAATCCCTTACAGGGCCGCCAACTGTTCGTCCGGTACCTGGTAGGCACGGGAACGGTACATGAAGTCAATGATGCTGCCCTCGTGCGGCTGCAGCCAGTTGAGCTTGCTGGTTGGAATGGGACCCACGTTCAGTCGGTCAATAAAAGTGGCATCACTTAATCCCTGGATTAACTGCTGGTCCTGCGTGATTCCTGAACAGACCAGCGTGGGACCGATCTTGGCCAGCATCTGGTCCTGGGGACATTCCACCACGGTCGAGAAGGGGAACATGTATTCCTTCTTGGCAATAGCGTTTTCCGGCGAGGAGCAATGGACGATCATGGGTCGCAGGTAGGCACAACGATCCTGTTCGACCAGTCGATGGCCATGCGCTGCCGTCATGTCGGTGACACCGTCTTCCTTGAGATCTTCCTCGATCATGCCCCAGACCGCGGCGGCCATGCCGTCGACGGTGAAGGCGGCCAGTCCGGCTTCCGGATCTTCCGGCGGCTTGGCCTCGATGGGGCCCAGTCGCTCGGCCAATGCCTGTGCAATTTCCTTGGTGTGGCGGGAAGCCCAGATTCCTGAACAGTTAATGCAGCCACGACCACTGTTGATGTAGATGCTTTCGGCCATCAGGTCGATGTACTGTTCCCAATCGTCAACGACGTCATCGCCTAACAGGATCTTCGAGAAGCCGGGGCCATGCGCTTGCACGCGAGGATTTCCCTTGTACTGTTCGACCGTGGGAGTGCCACCAAAAATCATGGCCCGTTCACAGGCAGCCAGGACAGCCGCTCCGGCTTCCGGTCCACCTGGATAGAGCGAGACCACTTCCGGCGGAATACCTGCTGCGCTGTAGGCAGCAAACATGCGGTACGGCGTCCAGGGTTCCTGGGGACCAGGTTTCAGGACCAGCCCGAACTGCAGCGGGATCACCGGTAGCCAGAGTGTATGGACACCGGGTGAATTGGAGGGCAGCACGGCTCCCAGTGCAGGTGCCTGGGCCTGGTAGCTGACCACCACTCCCCGATCCTCAATACCATAGCCCCGGGTCAGGATGTCCAGGTCCAGCCCTCGGGTGAGAGCATCCAGGATCTGGTCCATGTTATCCAGGACAAACTTGTTCTTGGCCATGTTGGCCTTGCACATGTGCTCGGGCAACCCGGTCGTGGCTGACTGTTGATGGGCGAAATCATCAGGAGTCTGGATGCCGTCACCAATCGGCAGGTCACCGTTCAGGTAGAGATCCCCGGCTTTCTTGAGACGTTCGATCAGTTCGCTGCAGGGGATGTCACGCAGGATTTCACGAGCACGGTGGGCCTTGCGCATATCGCGTTGGATGATTCCGCCGTTGGCCTGGCTCACCTGGGCAATGGTTTCACCGGTACTGAAGTGGACCACTTCGTCCAGTTCCAGGGACTCGTAAGGTTTTCCCCAGCGAATGACGGGTATGTTCAACACGGCAAATCTCCTCGTTGCTCAAAAATGGATTCATATAGAAGCGTTGTCGCTTCGTGATCGGTAAGCGTCTAGTAGACGCCGACCGTGGTGGACGTGGCAAATTCGTGGAATGGACGTACGCCACTGACTCCGTCCCAGGGGTACATCTCGAAGGGCGCTTCACGTTCACCTTCATCGCGTTCCAGGAATCCTGGTACGAAGAATTCCTTGGTTAACGTGGTCAACTTGACCCGTCCGGTTTCACCATAGGGAACCGGTGTCAGGGGATCATCAAAACTCACTACCTCGGTAACAGCTCGCGGCTGTGGAGCATAGTAACTGATCTTGTAACCGTCCTCGGCGCTGACCGGTCGACTGCAGGCCAGTCCCATCAGGGTATTTCCGTAGGTGGGTGTCATGTACACGCCACTCTCGGCCGGTGGACCTCCCAGTAATTCTTCGACGGCGTAGCGTGTCCACTGCGGTGTGAACTCCGTGCCCCCGGAGAAGATTCCCGTGATCCCTGCTTCCGGAAGACTGCTGCCCTGTTCTTCCAGTCCCAGGGCCAGGCCGTCCAGCAACTTGGGAGTGGCAAACATGCACTTGATGTCGTGCCCGGCCGACAGCACGGTAAGTGCCTGGTCCATGCAGTGCTTCTTGTATTCTTCCAGGTGTTCCATCCAACCCTTCTTGATCAACTTGACGACCCACCGTGGATCGAGATCAATGCAGAAACAGATGCCACCACGATGTTGGCAAAGATGTTCCACGGCCAGTCGTAGACGCCGCGGTCCGGAGGGGCCCAGCATGAGCCAGTTTGATCCCTTGGGGAAATACTCGTCCGGCAGCGTTTCGCTGAACACTTCATAGTCGATGCGGAAGTCATCCACGACCATGCGACTCTTGGGAATCCCGGTCGTTCCACCGGTCTCGAAAACATAGGTTGGCTTGTCGGCGTAATTCTGTGGGATCCAGCGACTGACCGGACCGCCTCGTAGCCACTCGTCTTCGAACAGGGGGAACTTTTTCAGGTCGTCGTAATCCTTGACCTCGGTCAGGGGGTCAAAGTTAAACTCGGCCTTCTTCTGTAACCAGAAAGGACAACCGGTGGAATCGTGGAAGTGTTGTTGAACAACCTCGTACGTTTGGGCATCCAGTCGGTCACGGGCTTCCTGTTGCAGTGTGGCTAGTTCTTCGGGGCTGATGGATTCTGATGCACTCATGGTTTCTTTCTTCCGGTCCCTCGTTGGTGGTTAGGTGTAACCAGTTGGAACACTGGCTAACGGGTGGGAAACCATGAAAATACCGCACCTTATAGCGTAGTTCAACCGGCAGTGGGCCGATTGCGACGAAGCGATCGCATTCCCTTGCCGGCCGGATGCGTAGGTCAAGGCTGATCCGGTGCCCGGTGTAGCAGCTCGAGCCAGCCAGAGAGCTCCCGGTTTAAGGTCTCGCGGCCAGAGCGATAGTGGTGGTCAGCCCCTTCAATCACAGTGACTTCCGGCTGCCATGGTGTTTCAGACTGGCTAGCCAGCCGCGCGATGGCATCGGGTAAACCGGCGAAAGCCACGCCCCCATGCTCCAGTTCCTGGCTCCCAAATGTGAATAACAGGGGGCAGTCCACCTGGGATGCAAAACGGAGGAAATTGTAACGTTCTTCCGGGCCGTACTTGTCCAGGAAGCCAGCCGCACTGATCAGCAGCGGAACCGGTACCCGAGTCTGCAAAAGGGTTGCCGGTTGATCGGCGGCCACGTGCTGTTGGGCCTCGGATAAGGTCTGGAAAAACCGCGCGCCCTGGGGGCCCTCCTGGAATGCCTGGCAGGAAAGCCGGGGAGGGGAGATGGCAATGACTCCGCAGACCGCCGGTTGCGGGGACTGGGCCTGGGCATAAATCGCCTTGACGGCTCCCAGGCTATGCCCCAGCAGGAGGACCCGCTGGTAATCCCGGTCCTGTAGGAAACGCACCCAGGCCGTGATGTCGAAACGGCATTCGTCAACGGTTTCAAAGGCGGCACCCTGGTGAGGTGACGTCGAGGTGCTCTGGGCGATGCTGTACGCGTCGTGGCCACGTGTGTTGGCTCGTAATACGTCCCACCGGGATTGCACCAGGGCATGGGCCACGCTTTCCAGCAGCGTGGAACCATAGAAATTACCACCCACGCCATGCAGGCAGATGACCGCCTGACGATTTGTAGGTTCGGCCTGCTGCAGAACGCCATCCAGTCGCAAGCCATCTTCGGTCGTGCTCTGGACGAGATCGACAATCATCGGGCTGCCTGGAGAAAGGAGCGTTAAGGAGACCGATTGGAAAAGCCAAGTCAGGTCGAAGAACAAGTCAGACCGAGGAATTGCTCGGCGATTGATCACCACTCAGTTGCGAGAGTACCTGCAGGACTCCATTTAGATGAGCCAGTCGCGGTCCGTAACGATCGACGAATTCGTTGAGCATGAATTCACCATCAACGAGCGCTTCCTCGTTGTTCTCAACGTCTTCCGTCAGGTTGTGCAGGAACTGGGTTTGAACGCGACTGAGAGTTTCTGCTGCCAGGCGGCAGTTGCGAGCCAGGTCCGGGTGCGCTTCTTTCCAGTTTCCAAGCTCGTTGGCACGCTGACGCTGCGTGGTGACCAGTTGGACGTTGAGGTCCTCCAGCAATTGATTTTGCTGCTCCTGCAACGCTACCATTTCCCGCATCAGGTTCACCATCGAATCACCGCCTTCAGTGGCGTCTGGTTCTGCCGAGGAAGCGTGTTCAGCAGAGACGTCAATGCGGAAGACAGGCGGTAGTTGCGAATCGTGCGTCATGATGAATAAACCCTCAGATAAGATGAATGTATAGCACCAGTATAAACGATCAGCCGCCAATGTCGAGCGAAACGAAACTGAATCTGTTGAAGAACTCGGGACCACGGGTACGCATTGATACGCGTGCAAGATGACACATGCTGTCACTGGAACCAGCCGTCCGAGACGGTTGCTGGAAACTATGCCTGCACCAGTGATTTTTATGCGATGACTCGCGCAGTAAGCATTTTTTACTTGGAAAAACAGGGTTTCAGGACGTTACCCCAAAAGGGTGGCTAAAGTCTGCGGGTGTACGAATCCGATTGAATTTCCAGACGGCTTGCCTTATTTGCTGGACTCGCTTTTTGCCGGTTTCCCTCCCTGCTCCCACGTTGGAATCATGACTGCTCAACCATTTGATACGGATGACGTATTCGGATTTATTTCCGTAATCCAATCGGCTGAACATGGTTTGTTCGGGGGTTACCTGATCGTGAACGGCCTGGGGCGTCCCCTGGAGTTTCACTGCACGGCGCCCGTGCAGGCGAATCGAGCCCAGGAAATTCTCTACGGCACCACCCTCGAACCATTTCTCTATGGAGAACAAATCGGACAGACATTGTTGTCAGCGGCCAAGCGCTCACCGAGCGTGGTTTGTACAGATCTGTTGCCCGTGCTGGCTCTTCAGCCGTTGACCCCGGTGCCCGTTGCCTGGGTTGCGGATCGATTGCCGGAAGAAGGGCTGGCAGCACCGGGTTCGGTTGACCTGTTGAAGTTGGTGCGGGAGACCCAGTCACCGCAGTTGTCGACCCTGGGGACGGTTCACCCCTTTGTTTTTGCTGACCATGTATTGCTTGTGCTGGAGTCGATGCGTGAACAGCAGGAAGTGATTTGCCAGCAGTTGTCACCGTTGACGGAACTGATTGAATTGCGAGAGCCGTTTCTGCGTATCCAGGAAGCCATCGAGGAAGCGCATCGGACTGCGCTTGGCGAACCAAGGCATCGGCAGGCTGGCTAGGTCTGCGGAGAGATTTAATTCATGGATGATCTGGCAAAACCTGGTCTGCCACGTGTTGCCAGTTGGCAACAGTCTCCTCGTGGACTCCAGGAGCAGAAACTGGTTCCGCCCGTGGCGACTTTTGCCACGGGATGGCAGACCGCATTACATCGGCCACCGCCGGTCCGCTTGACGTCCGTGGACTGGCAGGTCTCGATTCCAGCAACGGTTTCGGTGCCGATTGATCCGGCGCGCGTGCGGACCATGGGGATCCAGTTTGCTGCGGGCTGTGAAACCCTGGTCAGCAAGCCTGCCGCGACCGCGGTAAAGGATAAGCAGCCAGTGGCCGGCAGTTCAAAATCGAGTCGCCGGCGTTGGCGACCCAAGGCGGACTCGGCAACCCGCCTGCGTCCCCCGCAGGATATCGTCAAGCTCGAGGACCGTCTGTATTACCTTCTGCAGCCACCACTGGAGTCGTTGCTGGCATCGCAGTCCTTGCACTTTCCCTTTGTCCCCTTTCCTTTCCAGTACCAGGGGATTGCTTTCCTGTATCCCCGTCATGCGGCTATCCTGGCCGATGAAATGGGGCTGGGAAAAACCATGCAGGCAATCACTGCCGTAAGGATGCTGTTGCGTGCCGGGCAACTGCGCCGCGTTTTGCTTGTTTGTCCCAAGCCCCTGGTGACCAACTGGCAGCGTGAATTCCAGTTGTGGGCACCGGAAATTCCATTGGCAACGATCTCCGGGCCCGCCGATCGGCGGCATTGGCAATGGCAGCAGCGAGCAGCCCCGGTTGTCATCGCAAACTATGAATTGTTGATTCGTGATGCCGAGAGTGTCGCAGGTGACGGGAATCATTTTGACCTGGTGGTGCTCGACGAGGCGCAACGTATCAAGAACCACGGTAGCCAGACGAGCCAGGTGGCTTGCCTGATTTCCCGAACCCGTAGCTGGGCACTTACCGGTACTCCCGTGGAGAATAGCCTGGATGACCTGGCTGGTATTTTCGAGTTCCTGGCACCCGGTATGTTGCCGCAGGGATTGAACGCTCGCCAGATGGCTCCCCTGGTCGGGGATTATATCCTGCGCCGGACCAAGCAGCAGGTGATGAAGGATCTGCCACCGAAGTTGGAGCGCGATGCGGAGATCACGTTGTCACCGGAGCAGCATGCTGCCTATGTGATTGCGGAAAACGAAGGGGTCGTCCGTCTTAACGATATGGGGCAGCAATTGACGATCCAGCACGTGTTTGAACTGGTGCTGCGATTGAAACAGATCTGCAATTTTGACCCGGCAACCGGTATAAGTAGTAAGGCTGATCGGTTGGAAGCGGACCTGGAAGAAGTCGCTGCCAGTGGGCAGAAAGCGATTGTTTTTAGCCAGTGGGTGGCCACGTTGGACCAGTTGCAGGGTCGCTTGGAACGGTTCGGTCCGCTCGCGTACCATGGCAGGATCCCAAGTCGGCATCGCGATGCCGTGCTGGATCAGTTCAAAAATGATCCTGATGCACATGTGCTGCTGATGAGCTACGGTGCCGGTAGCGTGGGCCTGAACCTGCAGTTCTGTCATTACGTGTTCCTGTTTGACCGTTGGTGGAATCCTGCCGTGGAAGACCAGGCGATCAATCGTGCTCACCGGATTGGGGTCAACGGGCCGGTGACCGTGACTCGTATGATGACCGTTGATACGATCGAGCAACGAATCGACCAGGTGCTCGAGGAAAAACGCCAGCTTCTTCGGCAGATCTTTGAGCACGCTGTTCAAATGCCGAACCTGAAGCTTTCCCAGGAGGAGATTTTTGGTCTTTTCAAGTTGCAGCTTCCTGGGCAGCAAAGTTCGCCTGCCGAATCCGTGCGGCGTAGCGCCTAAAGCGTTTTGGTGCCATCGATTTAGGTGGCAAATTGGCATAGTTCTGAACGGCGACTTTCGCTACTCTACGCAATGATTGCCGCAGTCTCGGTGGAGTAACCGACTTCAGGTTGCTGCCTGAGGCTGCGCATAGTAAGCGAGTGATCGACAGGGCAACGTAGTCCTGCCGAGGGCTCGTGGATTGATGTCGAGAGATAGGAACGGCCTGTATATACCTATAAAGAGGGGGTATTAGCGACCTAACTACCGTTAAGATGGTAAGAATAGGAAGTTTAGGTTACATACCCCCCATTGGGATTTGCAAAGGTTTTAGGTCTAACTATAATCGGCCAAGTTGGCGGAAACCGCCTATTTACAATGAACTTACTGCGAAACGGAAGGCCTTAAAGGGGGCAGTCTTGTCCCGATTGAGGGGTTGTCTGGACGGAGATCGTGGGCGCTGGGCGCGCGCGATGACCGTCGCTTTGCAGTGTTGCGACTTGGATCATTTTTCGATCGAGGGTTGATGTATGTCAGTCGTTAAAAAAGGTCGCGCTTTGATGTCACAGAAAAAGCGCAGCTCCCAGTCCCGCGGCAGTAACCAGGCAGATCGGCAAAAACGCCGGATGTTCCTGGAGACTTTGGAGGACCGTCGCCTGCTTGCGGTCGGACCTCAGTTGATCGGGATTCAACCAAACGATGGGGAACTGCTGCGCTTTGATGATCCGGGGCAGATACGTGATATTGCACCTCGCGAACTACGTTTTCGATTCGATGAAAACCAGGTTTTCAGCCAGGGCCAGTACGATGCGATCTTCAATGATTCCAAGGGAATCCAGGTAACTCGTTCCGCAATGGACGGTGAATTTATGCCGGCCAGCGAGGAGACCGATTTTGGAGTGGCCGGGATCGGTTCGGTTCGTTTCTATGCCACGCGTCTGGGAACAGAGCACAACGGTATCCAGTTGATTTTTAGCCAACGCGATTTTGGTGGTGTCCAGGCTCCGCAGTTCGGTGTCTCGGGGAATCGAGTTGACATCACGCTCAACACAAGTGTCAATAACGAGACCACGGCCCAGGAACTGGTGGATGCCATCAATAACCTGGATGCAAGCAACGATGTAGTTAGCTCGTTGATTCGCGCTGAATTGCTGCCTGATGTCGGTGGGGTCTACCATGGCGATGCAGACATTGCATCCGGTCCTGTAAATTATTCACCCCTGGAATTGACTGGCGCCAATGATCTGGTCATTCGCCCGGGGTTCGTGGGAGTCGGGGATACGGGAAATGAACTGGTAGTACGGTTCGCCGAAACGTTACCCGATGATGTCTACCAGGTAGACATTTTCGGCGAGGGCAGCCTGGCGCTGCGAAGTGTGACCGGCGAAGCCTTTAATGATATTAATGATGACCTGGTAGACGACGGTAGTAATACCCAGGTCGGATTTGAACTGGATCTGGGAGCGCGGGTAATCTCGGTGGTTCCCCAGCCGGTGCAGCGGGATTCCAATGGCGTTCTGACCCAGCAACGCAACCAGATTATCGTCTACTTCAACGACGATGATCTCAGCACGGAATCGGCTGAGAACACGAATTTTTACCAGCTGATCTACACGGGCGATGGTTCCGTTGGAACCGGGGCAGAGAATCGGGCTACCTTAACGAATGCAGATGACGAGGTTATTTTCCCCCAGACAGCAGAATACAACCCGGAACTGGATGCGGTGTTGTTGACGTTCGCGACTGACATCGATGACTCGTCTCGCCCATCGGGAACCTATCGGCTCCGCGTCGGTACAGCGGAACATCGTCCGCTGGCGCCACGTGAAGTTACGCCTGGAAATGATCCGGGTTCAACCTTCACGGGTTTTGATGATCTTGGTAACCGTACCGTCTTTAACCTGGGCTCGGCCGGCTGGGATACCGGACACGTGATGATGGTGCTTGGAGATGGCACCAGCTTTAGCGATGGCCAGGTGTTTGCTATTGAACCAGCGGATGGATCAGCGAGTGCACAGTTCGAATTTGTTGATGCGTTCGTAGCCGGTGTGGTGGATCCCGGGAATATAGCGGTTCCCTTTACGTCCGATCCGGTTGCCTCGACAACGTTGCCTGACCTGGCCACGGCGATTGAAAGCGCTGTGAATGGGTGGGGTTTTGGTGTGGACGTGGCTGCTACGGTCGATAGTACCGGTGGTACGACCAAGATTCGTATTGATGGCGATGCCAATATCATGCTGGACGACAGCATGCAGGGACTGGGCCTGGCGAGCGAGGGCGTGATCATCAGTGAAGAAATTACACCGCCCGCCCTGGCGAGTGAGAAGTATGCGTTACAGTTCCCATCGGCTGCTGACGAACCCGGTCATCGTGATATTCCCATCCCGGCTTCCATGCACGTGGTGGGTGCTGACAGCGTCGATGGCATCGAGACGATCCAATATAACTTCCGCACCGAGATCGGTTTGATTCCGACGTCTGGTGGTGGTACGGAGCCAGCCTTTAATGCCATTACCGAGGAGCAAAAGGAGCGTGCACGGGAGGTCTTTGAGCTGATTTCCGCCTACGCGGGAGTTCAATTCGTGGAAACCGCGGACAGCGGTCTGATCGTGGCAACCGGTGACCTGGGAAGCGTTGGTTGCCTTGAAGTGCTCTGTGCTCCCGGGATTATCTCGGCAGCGGGTGGCGTCTTTGGATTGGCAGGGAGTACATCCAACGGACCCATTGCCATCATGGATAACGCTGAAAGCTGGAACGATGAATTCGGTGGTAACTGGTTTGAAGTCGCCATGCACGAGATCGGTCATCAGCTGGGATTGCGACATGCTTATGACTTGCCAGCAGTGATGGGAGGAGGCCATTCGCCTCTGCCCGAGCAGGGTTTCCCAGGCAATCACGACATCGTGCATCTGCAGCATCTGATGCGGCCCGAGAGCAACGACATTGACATGTATGAGTTCACTGTCACCGAGCAGGGTGTCTTGACCGCGGAAACAATCGCGGAACGCTTGCTTGGGATCGATGGCCAGGAAATGGTACTTGATACTTCCGTGAATCTTTACCAGGTGCGAGTGCAAATCGATTCGGAAACCGGCGACGCCATCCTGGATGGTAGTGGCCAGGTGCAGCCGATCCTGGATTCCAATGGTGCAGAAATCAAGGATCTCATCGGGCATAACGATGATTATTTCAGTAAGGATTCTTACCTGGAACTGGAATTGCGTCCGGGTAAATACTATCTCGGTGTGACGGCTAGTGGGAACTCGAATTATGACCCGTCCGTGGAAGATTCGGGCCTGGGGGGACGCACGCAGGGCAAGTACGACTTGCGATTGAATTTCCGTCCGGCCGTGGAACGCACTCTGGTGGATGCAGATAACCCGATCGATCCGTTAGAGCCGATGATCCAGGACACGGCCTTTGATGGTGATGCGGATGGGCTTCCCGGGGGAGTCTATGATTTCTGGTTCAAGGCCGCTGTTCCCAGTGATTTTGCTGTCGGAGATGAACCACGCACGGTGTACGTCGACAAGTCAGCAGCTCCTGGTGGAGATGGAACACTGAACCATCCGTTTAACCTGGTTCGCAATGCACTTAACGTCAATGCTGCCGGTCAGCCATTGCCCGTTGCCAATCCAAATGCCGTTGATCCGGAGCGTGGCGGCGATATCCTGCGTATCCTTCCCAACGCTGGTGTCGATGGAGATATTCGTACCGAGATTGACAACGAGGGATATGAACTGGGATTCAATTCGCTGGGATCCGTCCTCGAGGATGGAGCCATCTTCGAGGTGCCGCGCGACGTGACGGTCATGGTCGATGCCGGGGCGATCTTCAAGATGCGACGCTCCTGGATCGCCGCTGGTAGCCTTTCGACCAGTCCACAGAGAGATCATAGTGGCGGGGCATTCCAGGTACTGGGAGCACCGATCTTCGTAGATCAGCTTGGCAATACGCTGCCGCAGAGTGGTAGCTTTGCGACCGCCGTGCCACTGGCTTCAAGTCCAGACGGTGATGCCCCGGATGGAATGGTTCATTTCACGTCCTATGCAGATGCCGTGATTGGCCAGGATAACAGTTCTCCCAACACCACCGCTGACAAGGGCGATTGGGGTGGGATCATCTTCCGTAGTGATATTGATCAGGCGGATCAGAGTCGGTTTGACTACGAGTCCCAGGGTGTCTTCCTTAATTACGTGAACCACGCTGATATGCGTTACGGCGGTGGGGAAGTCCTGGTGGAGTCCGTGACCCAGGTTGTCGATCCGATCACGATATTTGATGCCCGTCCTACCATCTCGCACAATCATTTGACGTTAAGTCGAGATGCCGCCATTGCTGCGACGCCCAATAGCTTTGAAGAGACGAATTTCCATTCGCCGATACACCAGTCCAGTGCCAATGCGTTGTTCACTTATGACTACAGTCGGGTCGGCCCGGATATTTCCGACAACTATATCGTGGATAACACGATTAACGGCATGTTCATCAGCATTGAAACACCTGCGACAGGCCAGCTCCAGAAGCTGACCGTCTCGGCCAAGCTGGATGACAGCGATATTGTCCACGTACTCCAGGAAAACCTGGTTGTCGAATCGACCCCAGGTGGCCCGTTCCTCGAGACGATCGAGGATCAACTGGACCTGGTAACCCGGACGCCATTGGAATTGCCGGGAGCGAACCTGCCGACGGGAACCTACACCTACCGAATGGTCTACGTTGATGCCAACGGCTTCGAGAGTCGTCCGACAACAGCAACGGCCTCCACGACGACGTCGGGAACTCAGAATGCAATCCGATTATCCCAACTGCTGACGGCCCCGGAGGGATTCGTGGCCCGTCGTCTCTACCGGAGTACCGATGGTGCTGGTGGAGCACCCTGGGAATTGATCGCGCAGATCAACCAGTCGGACACGGAGTATGTCGATGACGGTACCACCGTTGGTGGTGAATTGTCGTTGGCCACGGAACGATTGCGACCTCGCCTGGATGCCCGCTTGGCAGTCGATTCTCAGGTGATCGTCAAGCTGGATGGGACACGTATTGAAATCGAACCGGGCGCGCAACTGATTGCCGAGGGTGTTGATGGTAACGAGACGATTTTTACCAGCTTGCTGGATGATCGTTACGGCTATGGTGGTACCTTTGATACGACCAATGATGGGGCCGTGGCGGCGTCACCAGGGAACTGGGGCGGGCTTTATAGTTTCCCACAAAGTCATCTGAGCCTGGATCATGTTGTGATTGCCTATGGCGGTGGTGTGAATCGCATCGAGGGTGATTTTGCCGGTTTCAATGCCGTGGAGATCCACCAGGCGGATGCCCGGATTGCCAATAGCGTCCTGGAATTCAACGCGAGTGGGCAGGGCGTCCAGGGACCAGCTACCCGCTTTGGTCGAGAAAGTAATGCAGAGAGCGTGATCTTTGTCAGGAATTCGCAGCCGATCATCGTGGATAATACCATCCGCAATAATGCGGGAGCTGGTACTTCCTCGGCGGCCATTTCCATCAATGCCAATGCCTTGAAGGCACAACGGGTACAGGATTTGGGTCGGAGTACCGGCTATGCCGATGTCCGGGAAGGCTTCCTGGATAATCACGGTCCGCTGATCCATGATAATCGTCTCGACAACAATGATATTAATGGTCTTGATATACGTGGTGAAGTACTAACCACGGCATCGGTGTGGGATGATACGACGATCACGCACGTTCTGCGGGATGAGATCGTGGTAGATGATTTGCATACCTCGGGAGGCTTGCGGCTGCAGAGTAATCCCAATGCCAGCCTGGTTGTGAAATTGCAGGGCGCCAATGCCGGTTTCGTGGCCATGGGTGGTCCCCTTGAGATTGATGATCGAATCGGTGGTGCGATTCAGATTGTCGGGCAACCCAAGTCGCCGGTGATCCTGACCTCCTTGCGGGATGATACGCGAGGGTCAGGCGTACAACTCAACGGGGACCCGCTGGTCGATACCAATAACGATGGTGCCGCGACAGCTCCCGCACCAGGTGACTGGAATACGATCCTGATTGACCAGTATGCCCATGATGCCAACGTGGATGTCGTCCTCGAACAGGAAAGTAAAGATGCCGATGTACCTGGTCCCAATGCCACGGCCGCCAGCGCCGAGTACCTGGGCTCACTGGCGATCAACAAGAAGTCGGGTGATGATATTCGGCGACTTGGATTTGAAGTGAATGGACTGGTCAGCAGTCCCGCTGATGTGGATGTCTACAGTTTCGAAGCGGACGCTGGCACGGAAGTCTGGGTCGATTTTGATAAAACAACACATGCCTTTGACGGAATCGTCGAATTGATCGACGGTACGGGAACGGTACTTGCCCGTTCCGTCAACTCGCTCGCGGAATCCAGTGGTCGAGCATCACTGCCGCAGTCCAGCAGCCTGTCAGAGACAGTCGGTGTCATGGGGAAAGTACCTGGCCAGGGGGGAGTCGACTATTGGCAGACGAACCAGCGTGATCCAGGATTCCGACTGGTTATGCCCGGACCGGTAGGGACGACCAGTACCTATCACCTGAGGGTTCGTAGTAATACCGCTCCAGATCGTATCCATATGGTGGATGCAGGAATCAGTTCAGGTGCTTACCAGATGAGTATCCGCCTGGGCGAACGAGAATCTTTTGCCGGCTCGACCGTTCGCTATTCAGATATCGCCTATGCCAACACGGGCATTACCGTACTGGGTCAGCCGATCCACTCACCACTGGGAGGAGAAAAAGCGGAGTCGGGTAATAATAACTCGCGTGCTGCCGCTGACTTCGTCGGGAACGTGCTGGCGGTCGATCGCAATGCCACCAGCATTGCGGGGACGATTGATGGGGCTCAGGATGCGGACTGGTACCAGTTTGAACTTGCCGGCCTCGGCTTAACCGGCGAGGTGGATGATGATCCTGATCCGGAAGCCGATCCCGGAAATACCTGGTCGATGACATTCGACCTGGATTACTCCGATGGCCTCGGGCGTGCCAATACCTCGTTGTACCTCTATGACGAGAACGGAAACCTCGTTGCCTTTAGTTCAGATTCCAATGTTGCAGATGACCAACCGCAGCCCGGCGTGGATAGCAAGGTAGAAGATCTCAGTCGTGGATCCGTCGGTGTTAATGATCCCCTGATCGGTCCGATCTCGTTGCGGGAAGGTACCTACTTCATGGCGGTGACGACCAACCAGGTCACCTCGGCTGAAATGTCGCAGTATCAGCAGGCCACCGTGGCCAATCCCTATGTGCGTTTGGAGCCCGTTAATTCGGTGAAACGCATCGCGGAAGATCATTTGAATATCCAGGGTGCGTCTCCTCACACGACCTTCGAAAACTCGGAGGTCCGGGACCTGTTCGATACTGGTGGCCGCGTCGTCGACTGGAACCTGGGCGATGTCACGTTGTATGTACTCCAAAATGATCCGAATGGGCGTGGCAACTCGCTGGTTTCCACCGTCGATCCCTTTACTGGTGCGGTGGAAGTTTCCACGCCGGCCTTTGGTAATTCGGCCTGGGACCTGAATGACATGGCCTTCGACCCTGCCAACAATCTATTCTCGATATCCACGGATGCGGATAGGAACTGGGTTGTCTGTAATCCACAGGATGCGGCAGCGGGCCAGTACGTGCAGATCGATACCCGTACCGGCGTGGTGTCGGACGTTGGCGAGACCACCATTCAAACCTTTGCGGACCTGAATGGTGACCCGGCCAATGCGGAACGAGCACAAGACGATTGTGGTGCAGATGTGGGTGTTGGTTTTCACATGGATGCCATGTTGTTTGCGAACAATAACCTCTATGCCGTTGGCCGCCGTGGAGATGACGGTTACGACGTGTCGGCGACCGGCAATGCTTCGACGGGTGACACCAATCCCGATTCAGAATGGCGCAGCAATATCATTTTCCGATTAAATCCAGCCAATGGAAATGCCTTCGGGGCTCACGCCGATGCAAGGTTGACCGAGGCGTGGACCAGTCATTTTACAGTCGGGCGAATCGACCTGGACGCAACAGCGGAACCGGATGCTATCGTGACCGGCATGGCCGAATTGAATGGTAACCACTACGTGGTTGACAACGAGGGTTGGTTGCATCAATTGCAGAGTACTGCCTACACGAATGTCATGCCAGGTCCGGCTGGGGCTTCGCACGGTTGGGATATCGACGTGGTGAGTACAGGTGATTTTGAATCGGTTAATGTGTTTGAACGAGTCGGTCCAGATGGCGCGCCTGTTTTCAATGACCTGGATCTGAATTTCCAGGGACTGGTGGCACCGCCGGCGATCGTGGAAGGTGGACGCTATGCAAATCTGCTGTTTGGATTGACGGATGATGGAGAGATTGTTGCGATCCAGACTGACCAGGATCATTTCGGTGAAGTCGCTCGCGTATTCTCCAATGGTGAATACATGATTGACACAGGTCTGGTCGATGCACGAGGGCTGGCTTTCAGTAACCTCGAACAGAATCTCTTTAATGTTACCGGAGCGCGTGGTAGCGCGGACCTCCTGGAAGGGGGGATCAACGATAACGACAAGGGACATGGGATTGATCTCCTGGTCGATGGCAGCCGTGATGACACGTTGGGTGACCTCGGACCGGGGGCAGATAGCCTGGCATTTTCAGGGGCCAGCTACGATTTCAATGGCGGAGCTCACGGTACGGTGATCTCCAATGAATTCAGTCTGCGTGACATCAGTGCGGGGGATCGTCCCACGCTCTATTTCACCTACTTTGCACAGACCGGCCAGGACACGGATGCCTTCCGAGCGTTCATCTCAGATAATAGCGGCCAGTGGCAGCCGGTTGCCGCCACCAACGGTGACGGTACGACCATGTTTGATGGTACCAATACCTGGCGGCAGGCCCGCATTCCGTTGAGTAACTTCGTGGGCGCAGATCATCTGCGATTGCGATTCGATTTCAGCACCGCCGGTGATATGAACTACGGGGATTCCCTGTTGCCTGGGCGTACCGAGATTCAGACGCATGGTTCGGAATTGTACGGAATCGACGGTTCCTATTTACGTGATGGAGACAGTTTCACGCTGACGCCAAATGGTTTCGCATTCGATATTTTCGAGCTTGAATCTGGATTTACTTTTGTCGCTCCCTCGGGCGCGGCAGTTCCGCAGGCGGCTACCGTGGCCGTGACACGTACCGATCCGGATGCGGGAACCTCAGTAACCGAAACGTTCACGTTCGAGAAAAATAACTCCGCACTTGATACAGGCGGTAACACGATTTTTATTGCTGCAAGTGATGATGCGGCGGACGTGGTGCAGAAACTGGCCAGTCGTCTGCCAGGCAATTTCGCCCATCATATCAATGGTGAGCGACTTAATTTTGAAGCGGTCAAGCTCGATAACCATGTTCATCCCACGCTGGCCGATGATCCTGAGCCCGGAGTTGACAACGTGGTGGTTACCGGCCTCCCGGCAACGGTCGTCGAGGGCGGTGACGGTGTAGGTTCTACCTTTGGTAACGCTCACCATCCCGTCTGGATCCATGAAGGAATGACGCGAGTCGAGATTGCCGAGGAGATCCACGACAACCTGGAAGATATCCTGGTCCGTAACGAGATTCCCGAATCCTATCGCACCGAGGTTGATAACGATCCGAACCTGGTGGAAGCCGACGGCTTCAAGATCTGGAACGACATGGTGCGTATCATCGGATACAACGTTGCGGATCATGGTCCGTTGGGATACCACGATTTTAACATTTCCCCGTTGGCTGGAGATGATCTGAGTGCTACGGGTGGTTACCATAATCCCGCACGGTTCAACAACAACCTTTTCAACGGTGTTTTCATCGATGACGTCATTATCGGCATGGCGGGTCGCGGTGAGATGGTCGTGTCCGCTGCTGCCAACGATGGATTCGTGGCCAACAGCGAAGCGGGTAACAGTGAAGTCGTACAGGGTACCTACCAGCTGGAAATTCGCCGCAGTAGTGAAGTCCTGGATGCCGGATTCAACCCGGTACGCTCCTGGCATATGGATGACCGGTTGAGCGAGGGAGCCACCTTTACCGTTTCTTCCGGGGCCTATATCCACGATGGTGAATTTTTCGATATTTCCGATGGGATTTCCACGGTCCGTTTCGAGTATGAGGATACCCAGGTTGGTGATGGTGCCCAGAGTGGTAACGTGGCGATTCCCTTTGATTCCACCATGGAAGACTGGCAAGTGACCCGGGCGGTGCGTGATGCGATCAATCGATTTGAAGTCAATGCCATCATCGATGTGACGGCTGGCCTTTCAGATGGCACTATCAATGATCCCACGAATGATGCTAACACGTTCCCCGATTTGCGAGTGGATCCGGTCTATCAACCAGCCAGTACCACGAACGTTGTGAATCTCTTCGGGGATGCCTACCTGGTTAATGACCCCAGTGATCGAGGTGTTCCTCGACCGACACTCGTGGGTGAATTCAACGACACGATCCTGTCTGCAACCCCTACCACGATCATGGGCCGTAATACCCGTTACGTGGCAAGTGGAAATATTGGTGATAACGCGTACTGGTCGCTGGAACCGTCGACCGATGTCGACCTGTTCCAAATCCAGATGACCAGTGGCGAAGAGTTGACGATTCGCGTGGATGCCGAGAACATCGATTCGAACCTGGACGCGGTCCTGCGTGTCTTTGATGCGAGCGGCCTGGAATTGGCTGGAAATGACGATACGAACGGATTGGATCCGGAGTTGACGTTCACCGCGCCCGCAGGCGGTCTGCAGGTTTTCTATGTGGGCGTCAGCAGTGTTCCGGACAGTGTGACCAAGGGTGCCTTTGCGACGAGCAGTCTCTATGACCCGAACACGCTGGATACGACCGGTGCTAACCCGCGAGAAGTTGGCCTGATCCTTCGCAACCCCGCGACCAACGAGGCGCTTCGGGAAGAAGTGGGTGACTATCGTATTAGCATGGCGTTCGATACGGCATCGGTCAGTTTCGATAGCGCGGTCGCCTTGCAGGACGTTATCTACGATAACTTTAGTGCCGATCCCGAATGGACCGGCGGTTTTCTTGCTTTAAACCCACCTGGTTACCAGGCAGATAGCTCGGAAGCCACGGGGAAAGAATTTGCCGGCGAGATTGGTGGTACGTTTAACGTGGTCGGCCCCGGATTTTATGCGGATACCGGAATTTCCGGCCTGACCTTGAATGATCACATCGTGGGTCGTGGCCGGTTGGATCATACCGCCGAGTTTAATCCTGATTTTGATGCTCCCATGGTGCTGGGGCATTTTGACTGGACCGGTGCTGATGATGGCACCCGCCTGGCACTGGGAATCAGCTTCAGTCGAGGTCCCAATATGGATCTGGCCTGGCATGCGTACCATGGGGGTACGACCGGGGGCGCGAACGAGTTCGGTACCCGGGGCTCGCAGATTGAGCTTGATGAAAACGTTGGTGTGGACTGGACGTATACCTGGAATCCCACTGGTGGCGCCGAGGGCGCTGGACAGTTAACGGTGAACCTCAATGGCACCGTCCAGACGTTAGACATGACCACGGCCCAGCGGATCGAGTTCCAGGAGTCGAGTTTCAATGCGTTCGGTTTTTGGCGTGCAACGGAAGGTGGCTTTGGAAGTGCGGAAATTTTCGTAGATGACGTTTACTACACCGGAACGCCGCAGGATAACTGGGGTGACAGTAACCTCTTCCGTGAGCAGGGCCAGGTGCTGTTACACGCCAATACGATCTCTCATTCCGCTGACTGGGGTATCCTGAGTGATGAGGGTGCCAGGATTGTTGCAGAGGGCAATTCCGCCCACATGGGGCCGGTTCGTAACCTGGATGAATTGAACACCGAGCGACTGGTACCTGGCGTGGCCATTACTAATAACCTGTTGCACGGTAACGTGGGTGGTGGCATTCGCTTCAGCGGTACGACGGCGCAGCCTGAGGGTGCCGTACCGTTTGGTCGCATTATTAACAACACAGTCTATGGCACAGGCAATGGGGAAACCGGAATCCAGGTTGATGAGAATGCCGGTCCGACGGTCCTTAACAATATCCTGGCAAATCTTGGCGTGGGAATCGACGTGGATGGCACGTCGGATGATACAACGATTGTGGCAGCCTCCGTCTATCACGGTAATGTCCAGGACATTACCGGGGTGTCGGAAGAGTTTGCCGTGGTGGCTACCGACCCGCTCTTCATCGATGTGTCGAGTGAGAATTTCTACCTGAGTGGAGGTTCGGTTGGATCGCCCAACCCGGCGATTGACAGCTCGGTTGCTTCCCTGGAAGATCGTTACAATTTCGTTTTGGTGAAAGATCCATTGGGCATTGCACGTTCACCGGTGATTGCTCCGGTTCGTGATATGCGTGGCCAGTTACGCGTTGACGATCCTAACTCGGAACCGACGGGTGGTATTGGTCAGAATGTCTTCATTGACCGTGGTTCTATTGATCGATCCGATTTCTCAGGCCCCACGGCGCAGTTGATCGCACCCCTGGACAATGATCCGCTGGGGCTGGACAGCAATATCGGGTTAACCGTAGTGAATCTCGATAATGAAGTGATTTCCAGCTTCGAAATTCGACTTAATGACGGGCAGGCCCCGGCAGACTCGAACGAGGGAATTGGTATTGCCGACAATACGGTGACGACCGACAAGGTAGTTCTGAAGCGAGATGGTGTCGTCCTGGAAAATAACGTGGACTACTCGTTTAGCTACAATGCGAACAATGACACGATCCGTCTCACACCGCTGGCGGGAATCTGGCCCCAGGACAGCATCTACACGATCAACCTGGTTAACCGTGACCAGTGGACCCTGGTTGCACCTCACTGGGACGTGGTCAATGACGGGGATCAATTCACGGTCACAGACCTTGCTGGCAACCCGTCCACGTTCGAGTTTGAGTATGGCTACGTGATCAACGTACCACAGACTACGCAGATCCAGGTCGATGAAGTGGGTGCGGGCTTGAACGGAATCGTGGATGGTGATCGTATCACCGTGTCAAATACCGATACCTCGCAGTCGGTGGTATTCGAATTCGATGATATCAATGATGGCCAGACCAACTACTCGAACGGTAGTGATCATGTTCTCGTTTCGTTTACTCCGAACGTGAGTACACAGGCTGACATCGCACAGTCAATCGTGCAGAAACTTACGGATCCGATCACCCTTCCCAGTGGGGCGCAGGTTTCGCTGGGCCTGGTCCCGGTCGATCTCGGGGAAGGACGTATTCACCTGGGAACACGAAGTATTCATGACGTGGACCTCGATGTTGCGAATGACAGTCCGGGTAATTCCAGCCTCAGCTTGTCTGGCCAGGTGGGTGGAGTGGAAGACGGAGCCCTGGTTTTCATCGATGACGGAACCCAGGTTAAGACATTCGAATTCGATGAGACAACAGCTGTTGATGGCGACAACGTGGCAGTCACTTTTTCACAATCAGATACCAATGAAGATATCGCGGAAGCTCTGGTGACCGAGGTGACTGCAGCCGGACTCGGCCTCCAACCATTCCACCTGGGTGAAGGTAGGGTGTTTGTTGGCGGTACGATCAATCACCAACTCGCACTGGAAGACGTTACGGTCCTGACGATGATGGGTGAGCCGGGCGTTTCTCCTGAACTGAGTTTGAGAATTCCCACGGTGGCAGGAGTGCCTACCGGGATTGAGGATGGCGAGGAGTTCACGATCTCGGACAGCCTGCGATCGGTTACGTTCGAGTTGAATAACACCGATATAAACCCCGGACTGGAAGATCCGGATAACACTCGCATCGACTTCAATAACAGCAGTTCGGTGAATCAGCTGGCAAACCAGATTGTGTTGGCTATCAAGAGCGCCGGGTTGAACCTGGATCCGGTTCATGAGGTTGGTACGGCGATTGTTCGCATTCAAGATTCAACCCTGGTTCATTCTGTAAACACCACGAGCACTTCGCTCGAACAACTGGGAACCCCCGGCTTGCCGGCTGCCGTACCGGTTAACCTGACTCAACACTTTGAAGCCCTGCAGAACCTGGAATTTGACGATCGACAGATCGCGGTATCAATCCTTGATGCACTGGTCCAGGATACGCAGCTTGCCGGCGTGGCAGCCCGGGCTGCAGGTGGTGCCGAGATCACCCTGACGGGTGTGGCATCTGTCAGTGACATCGAGCGACAGGGTAATATCAGCTGGGCGACGGCGTTCAATGTACCCGACCCCGTTTTCATGGCTGAAATCGAGGATCGTGCTGCCAATCCCCTCAAGCCGAATCAGCTTTCAGGTGAAACCAAGTTCACGGTCATGCTCGGTACGGTAAACATGGATATGGGGGATGCAGCGGACGGTCTGGGACCAGCATCCCAGGATGCTTATCCGGTCCTGAGCGACAGTGATGGGGCCATGCACCTGGTGCCAGACCAGGCGAGTGATACGCTTTGGCTTGGTAACCGCGTGGATCGAGACAATGATGGGCAGTCGCAGGCAATGGAAGTAGCCGGGGATGCTGCAGCCATGATTGACGGTGAACAGTTCAGTATCACACGAGGTACCCGTACCGAGGTCTTCGAGTTCGATTCCGCCGGCGATGGTGTGACTGCGGATACCACTGCGATTAACGTAACCGGTGGACAGACCGCTGAGACGATTGCTGAGACGATTGCCGCGGCGATCAACACAGCTAACCTTGGGATGTACGTGCGATCAGTCGGAGGGGGACAGATACTGCTGGGGTCCAACTACGATATCAACATTGATGGTGCTCCGACGAACCTAAGCGTGACGTCGATTCGCGGCCTTGGAGACGACCTGGACGGTGACGCTTATGACCTGACGTCCTCCGGCCTGGGAGTGACTCTTGGTAGTACGTTGACACCTGCCACGTTGAGCGTGGACGCCAGTAACCTTGCGGATGGTGACGTGATTACGATTTCAAACGGTTTGATCACGACCACCTTTGAATTTGATGAGGCATCCTCACCAGGTGTTACTGCTGGGAATTTTGCTGTCCCTTATGCAGCGATCGATAGTGATAGTGAAGTGGCAACAGCGCTGGTGACGGCAATCAACCAGGCCGTGGTCGATGCCGACCTGGGGTTGAACCTGAGTCCGCTGCAGGATGGTGCTGATGTCACCCTGAGCGGTGATGACGAAGATGGTGTCAGTAATCCTGATGATCCGTCGGGCCCCGCCATTGGTTTCCTGAGCCCCTACGTTCAGCGGGATATCGTTGTGACGGCATCGGCTGACGGATTACTGGACGCCTGGATTGACTTTAACCGAGACGGTGACTGGGATGATCAGGCAGAACAAATCTTTGCCAGCCAACAATTACTGGCCGGTGCTAACACGCTGACCATCGATACACCTTATTCGCCAGACTTCAAAGATGGTGCCTCGTTTGCGCGTTTCCGGATCAGTAGCACGGGTGGATTAAACCCGACGGGATTGGTTGCTGATGGTGAAGTTGAGGATTACGCCGTTGAGTTGGTGCCTGGCACACCGCCAGTACCGATGGCAGATCCGGGTAGTGGTAACCCGGCGTTGTTCGCGACTCTGGAAGACGACGAGCTGCCGATCTCGGCGCCAGGCGTCAGCCTGCTTGCTAATGATTTTGATGCGGATGGCAATGATTTCCGCATCCTGGACCCGGCCGACCCGGATAACCTGGGAGCCTCCACCTTTACGATCCTTTCGGCGGGCGGAGCCGAGGTGACGTTGAACAAGGATTTTCAATCCGTACCAAATTCCGGCGTCTTTACCTATGATGCCGCAAACGCGGTCGATATCCAGGCCCTGCCTGTTGGGCAAACGATGCAGGATACGTTTACTTATAGCCTGATCGAAGAGGCTCCCTATGAGTTCGTTTCCCAGACCGAGGGAACGGTTACGATTACTGTGACCGGCGAGAACGATGCGCCGGATGCGAACCTGGCCACGGCCAATGCCGTGGAGGATGGTCCCTCGGTACAAGGCCAGTTCAATGGATCGGATGTCGATAGCGACGATGATTCGACGACCCTGATCTATAACGTCACATCGGTTCCAGCTGTTCCGGCGGGCGAGGGCACGCTGGTTAATAACGGCGACGGAACCTTTAGCTACAGTCCGGGCTCTGGTTTCCAGGAGCTCGCCGAGGGTGCCACGAGTGTTACCCAGTTTACTTACACGGCCACCGACCAACATGGTTTGGCCAGCGTACCAGGTACCGGTGAGATCACGATCACGGGTGTAAACGATACGCCGCTGGCCGGTAATGATACTTACGTTGTGGACCAGGACGCCATCCTTGATTCGAGTGCAGACGTCAGCGTCAATTCGCTGTTCTTCAACGACATGGATATTGACAATGGAGACACCTTGTCGCTGAAGTCACTCAATGGCGCTACGGCGACGACGATCACGACCCAGAAGGGCGCGACCCTGACGGTTACTCCCGCAACGGGTGAATTCGTTTACGATCCGACGACGTCTGAGATCTTGAAAGCCATGATCCAGAACCAGTGGGCAGAAGATGTCTTCAGCTACGAGATAGAAGATCCTCATGGTGAAGTGTCGACCGGGATCGTAACGATCGTCGTGAGTGGTGTGAATAATGAACCAGAACCTGTAGATGATACCTACCAGGTCGACCAGGACGAGGTGTTAACAACACCGCAAGGTAACCTGGACGGTGTGCTTGCTAACGATGACGATCCAGACCTGGATGATCACATTGCGTTGAGCCGTTTGCAGGGAGATCTCTTCCCTGGCGGTTCCGCAACGATTGTACGGGGCAGTGCTTTGAATGCGACAGTCACCCTGAATCTCAATGGAACGATGACCTATGACCCGACCACTCCGTTTGATCCATTAGGTGCCACGGATCTTGCAGATTTGAACGGCGGTCAGCAACTGACAGATACATTTACCTACGCGATCGCGGATGATTTTGGACTGGAAGGTACGGCCACGGTGTCGGTGACGGTCTTTGGTGTCAACAAGGGACC
>MPLU02210717.1_pt1 | contig 43638 bp, 36 predicted proteins | sample 1617381 | NCBI WGS metagenome assembly MPLU02 (sample SAMN05944801, study PRJNA350692) | marine metagenome | biome: marine; feature: ODZ; material: water; isolation source: 90 m water sample filtered on 0.2 um supor filter | place: Pacific Ocean | collected 2012-04-08 | depth 90m m
CACCTTGCTCTAATTGTGCATGCATGAGAATCTGATGTTCATCTGGTTCGGCATCGACAAACCATGCGCCTGTAACTTGATATTCTTCAATTTCTATATTCACCAAGCCGATTTCTGAAAATCTATTACTAATATATTCAGTAACTAATATTTCTTCATTTGAACCTGCAACTCTAGGGCCGAAGGAGGAAATTTGCTCTACATCATTCATTATTGAGTCATCATCAACATTGAAAGATATTTCGTCCTCATCGAGTAAAAAACTTGCAGAAAAACTTGAGACTAGTATTATGGCAGATACAACTCCGACCAATGTCAAACTGTGATCTGCGAGTAATCCCATGTCAAGGTGATTATACTATACTTTCTAAAGTTTAGGCGAGCCTAAATTGTTAAGTAAGTTAGTTTACTTACCTCTCCCCACTAATTATTCATGAGAACTAAAACAATAACCGATTATACTAAGCTCAGATTGTCTAATTTTGTCGGGACAATCTTTTTTTCTTACACTATCAATAGCATATAGTGTCGTGGATGCTCCGAATGGTTTTCAGTGAGGTGATCGAAATCATTGTCGCTTTACAAAATAGTTTGTTAATCTATATTTCTCATCACTCATTATATCCTTATTAATCATATTATCAACTCTCTAATATCTTACTCTATATGAAAAAAGAAAATATGAGATATCAGGCTTGGAACCATCGATAGGTCTCTTTTCAAAGGCTAGCGATAAATTAGATAATCTGAGCTTAGTATAATCGATTAACAGACGAATCAATGGGTTTCTGCTTAGACCCATCCGATTGATGTTTCAGAAATATAGGGCTTTCAATGGGCCGAAATAGACGCTACCCTTTGCTCTATTGATTTTCTTTAACTTGAAAGATGATTTTTCCTTCTAGCCTTATTGGATAATCCAGTGACATACCTTCTTCAGAGATAAAACTAGTACAATCTATATCAGTATCTAAAAAAGCTTGACGCAATGCACCCAGAAACCTTCCTCTAGCACTTACCCAACCTTGACTAGGTTGATCCGAATTAAATGCGTCTACTAATTCCTCTACAGAATCATTCGCGAATCTTGCCGTAAATTCATTCTCGTATTCTTGCTCCGAATCAACTATCCTTATTCCGCCCATAAAAATTTATTTTATACTCATTATTTCAATCTAATCATTATGATTCGCAAGCGTCCAAACCCTTTGCTAACACACTAATTCAGATCAATCTGAGTAGTAATCTTCACCAGGAACTTCTGGCTTGAGTCCCTTTCGCTCACGAATTTCAGAAATAATTTTTTCGAACAAACTCATTGGAAGAATATCAAATCCGGCATTCTCAGTATTCCAAATTGCGCGTCCTTGGCTTGCTGCGCGAATATCATTAGAGAAGCCGAAGCCTTCTGCTACGGGCATCTTACCGATTACGGAAGCAGTTGCACCATCAACAGGCATGTCTTCTATGACCCCGCGTCTATTGGTAACTTCTCGGGTAACACCGCCAATTACATCGTTTGGAGCATCAATTCGAATGTTCTGTATTGGCTCAAGAATAACTGGACGGGAGCGGATGAGAGCACCACGGCAAGCACTACGAACAGCAGGGATTGTTTGAGCAGGGCCACGGTGTATTGCATCCTCGTGCAGCTTAGCATCAACTAGCCGCATCATAACACCCATCAATGGCTCTTCTGCAAGCGGGCCTTTCTTACATACCTCGTTGAATCCTTCAATAATTAATTCACGGGTTTCGTGAAGATTCTGAATACCCTTTGTGTCATTGACAAGAACATTGGTTCCATTGATAGCGTATATCTTTCGCATCAGATCCTTGTTCATGCCAAATTCAGCAAATTTGTTCCCTGCTTCTTTAGCATCTTTATTTCGAACTGTTCCATCGCCAAAATGACCGTCTCGGAGTGCTTGGACTACTTCATCAGGAAGTGGTTCAGCCTCAATATAGAATCTGTTATGTCGATTTGGAGACTTACCCTCGAAAGCATGACCCTCGTTATTAGACTGGATACATTCGCGGTAAACAACGATTGGCTCGCTTACATGGACCTTGATTCCTTGTTCTTCTTCAAGTCGGTACACGGTAATCTCAAGGTGGAGTTCACCCATTCCAGCAAGTAAAGCCTCTCCGGTTTCAGAATTTGTTGAAACTTGTAGAGAAGCATCTGACTTAGCAAGGCCGCGCAGTGCATCAATGAACTTAGGTAAATCCTTCATTGCCTTCGGTTCAACAGCGACAGTAACAACCGGTTCGGAGTAGTGTCGTATTGCTTCGAAAGGCTCGGCATCTTTGTCCCTAGCGATTGTTACACCAGCAGCTGCACTGCGGATACCTGTAATTGCAGCAATGTTACCAGCAGTAACTTCGGGAACCTGAATTCGGTCGCTACCGACCATCATACTAACTTGTTGAACACGTTCTGCTTTGCCGGCTCCAATTGCCCACAAAGATTCTCCATGCTTTATCGAACCAGAATATACGCGCCCGACTGCAACTTCACCTGCATGAGGATCCATCCAAATTTTGGTAATCATCAATGAAAGAGGACCTGATGAATCGCAATCCATCATTGCCTTACCTTCAACAGACTCTAGGTCGCCCTGCCAGATGTTCGGAATTCGATACCTCTGTGCTACAATAGGAGAAGGGAGTTTGTCAACTGACATATCCAATAGGACCTCATGCACTGGTGCTTTCTTAGAGAGTGCTTTTTGATCGTCAGCAGCACAATGCTCGTAGATGTCAGTGAAATTCAATCCTGTCTTTTGCATATATGGAACAGACATTCCCCAGTTGTAGTAAGCAGAACCAAAAGCCACTGTTCCGTTTTGAACAGATACCTTCCAATCCTTACGGACATCTTCTGGAGCAAAGGTATCAATCAATTTGTTAACCTTGAGAATGATTTTCTCAAACCTTTTCATCATTTCAGCACCATCAATCTGAAGTTCATTGATTAATCGATCAACCTTGTTGATGAAAAGTACTGGTCGTACTTTTTCCTTCAAGGCTTGACGGACTACAGTCTCAGTCTGTGGCATAGTACCTTCAACAGCACAGGCTAGAATGATGCAACCATCAACAGCACGCATAGCACGAGTTACATCACCGCCAAAATCGACGTGCCCAGGTGTATCAATCAAATTGATGAGATAATCCACCTCGTTAACTTTGTGAACCATCGATGCACTAGCTGCGTTAATTGTGATTCCACGAGCACTCTCTTGCTCATCGAAATCCAGAACTCGTGACTTGCCAGCCAAATCTTCAGACATCATCCCTGCTCCGGCAATCAAATTGTCGGATAGAGTTGTCTTACCATGGTCAATGTGGGCTGCAATCGCGAGGTTCCTTACACGCTCTCGCTGATGCATTACGTCTTTGGCTCTCTCAATGTTATCTTCCTTACGGCCCATATTTACAACCTCTGGATGCCCGGCCGACCTGACATTGGTTCATAAAGCCGATTGTATCACTACGTGATACAAAGGTGTAGAAGAAGAAAAACGGAAAACCCGATTATCGTGCTGAAGCAGCGATTCTCTCAATCTCATCTTTCTTACTAACAGCGAATGAACTAACATCCCCAGCCGCTGCTTTGTTGAGTTCGGAAATAATACCCTGTTCAAGTGTACGTGTGCTCTTTGCAGTTGCTGATGCACAACCCCTTGAAAGATGACGTAGGGCTACATCGAGGCGGCGGCTTGGAGATGAATCAACAGCCTTAGGCTGACTAACTGCACCGAATTTGATCCTAGTTGTTTCTTCACAAGGAGCTGAATTGACAATAGCGTCAATAAAGTACTGTAGAGGATTTTCACCGGTTCTTTGAGCTATGTTATCCAAAGCAGCCTCAAATGCCTTGGCACAATGCTGCTTCTTACCGCTAAATCTACCTGAGCGCATCAAGTTGTTGATGAATCGCTCAATTACGGATAACTTAGCCTTACCAAACCATGCATTAGCATGGCGACCACCACTGTGTGGCGTACCGATAGTTGTGAGATTGATGTATGGCGCTAAGCCGGGATCACCACAAACTACCTCGCTTGCATCCCACTTGCCAAAGACCATGGTTCCAATACCCGCAATAGGAGTACTTTGCTGAACTACTTCTTCTGCTTCTTCAGACATAGCAATCACCTGATTGGCTTCTCCTTTCGTCCACGGACCATCTCATCTAGAGATACTCCATTTACCTTGATTACCTTGAATCGGACTCCGGGAAGGTCACCATATGAACGACCCATGCGTCCACCGATTCCCTCAACGAGAACCTCGTCGTGCTCATCAATGAAAGAAATCGCTCCATCACCAGGTGCGAAAGCGGTTAATTTGTTACCGGTACGAATGAGTGAAATTTTCACAGCCTTGCGAATTCCTGAGTTAGGTTGTTTCGCTTCGATACCAACCTTCTCAATAACAATCCCCTTGGCTTGTGTAGAGCCTCGAAGAGGGTCGTGTTTCAGAATTCCGCCTTGACGTCTCTTGGTCTCACGGCTCTTGAATTTGCGCTCATTCCAGCGAAACCTTTTGCGGTCCTTCTTCATCTTTGGTCCAGAGAACAATCCACGACCCAAGCATAGCACCTCGAAGGAACGCCCCGCCGACCTGCCCACCATATAAGAGCGTGACGGACTCACCATAGGTGGAGGGCTGTACTGCTCCTCTCTCACTAACATTGAAGCAGAAGACATCACGAGGTCATTACAATGGCATTCAGGGACTTACTCTCTGGCGTAGATATCATTGACAAGGAAGTTAGTGTAAACCACGATATGTGCGACCACTCGATTTCATCAGGCAATACCCCTCTGATGTTTACTTGTGTCAATGAAGCGCCGGGTCACTCCGCAGTGATGAATGTGCTTGCAAGAGATCGTTTATGTGAGTTGTACGATTTGACACCTGGTGAATTAATTGACATTCTCGCATGGGCTATGGAAAACCCAATTCAACCAGTTCTGATTGAACAAAGCAAGGCTGCTGTCCTTGAAAATACACAAGAAAATGTTGATTTGACAAAACTCCCGATTCCCTGGCACTATAGAGAAGATAGGGGTAGATACCAATCTGCATCCGTCATAATTGCTCAGTATAACGGTATCCGAAATATGTCATTCCATCGTCAATTCCTTCGAGATGCTAACCATTGTGTCTCAAGATTCGTACCCCGTCACCTTCGTACAATGACTGACCAGGCACAGGAAAATGGAGATGATGTCAATATCGCTGTTGTAAATGGCCCTGATGCCCTTGTTCTTCTTGCTGCCGCAATGTCATTCGAGCATAATCTCGATGAATTAACTGTAGCAGCCGCTTTGCACGAACGCCTGTATGGTAAACCACTAGAATTGGTTGAACTGTCAAATGGAATACAAGTTCCAGCTGATGCAGAATATGCTATGGAGGCCCGTATTACTTTGGATTGTGATGATGAAGGGCCTTATGTTGATATTACAGGGACTGTAGACGATGTGCGTCAAGAATCAGTGATTGAATATGATGCAGTCCATCACCGAAACAATCCTATCTTTCATGCTTTGATACCCGCTCAGGTTGAACATAGAACTTTGATGGGATTACCAAGAGCACCTACAATCAAAGCCGCAGTCAATGAAGTAGTTCCTTGTACTGACGTGTACATGACCGATGGAGGTAGTGGTTGGCTATCAGCTGTAGTTGCAATCAAACCACAAGAAGAAGGGGATGGAATCAAAGCAATCCATGCAGCATTGGAAGGGCACCGGTCAATGAAACAAGTAACTGTTGTTGACGATGACATAGACTGTTCAGACCCTGTTCGTGTAGAATGGGCATTGATGACGAGATGGCAACCCGACAAGGATACAGTAATTCTTTCTGGGCAAAAGGGTTCTAGTCTAGATCCAAGTAGGAATTCGGATGGATTAACGAGCAAAATTGGCATAGATGCAACAATCTCCCCTAATATTGACCACACCCCCTATGAAAGTGTTCTGTGAGGTAAAAGAATGGCTGGCTCCGACATAGGTGCGAGATTACAGCACCCTCGCAGAAGCCTAGGGAATAGACACCGTAGTCAGGCCGAAAAGTTCCTCGCTCTCTCCAAAACAGATTCATCTAACCTAAAATGGGCCGAACAGAGCGCTAGACAAGCAGTTCTTCATGATTTCACACACCCTGACAACTGGAGAATGCTTCTTGAATCAAAACTAGTAAACAATGACCACGATGGCGTTAGAGCAGTTCTAGATGAGTTATTCCTAGTATTAGGAAGAGATCCTGATTTGTTACAACAATTAGCAGAAGTGGATTTACTCAAATCAGGAAAGAAATTGATGGAGGCTGCTCTTTCAATTGATCCATTGGATCCTGACCAATGGTGGAAATCAACTCAAAGCAAGGAGGAAATTGAAGCCTTTATTTCTCGAGTACGCGAATTAGATTTCACTGATGCCAGAGCAAATATTCTCTTTGCAAGAAGAATGGAAAGACTTCTTGAAAATGGATTGGAAGATGAATATCTAGAATTGACTGCCAAATTACTCGCCCAACGCCCGTCAAACCACGAAGCCTGGGTAAAAATGGGGCGGCTACACGAACGACGAGAAGAATCAGATAAGGCGTGGTTCTGCTATGACCAAGCCCAAACCCATATGCCATCGGTCAAAGTACGTGATGAATTCAAACAAAGAATGGCAGCAAGGATTGACGGTCAGAAACCTAGACCTTGGACCGCCCCGGACATCGAGGACAGAGTAGAGTTCCTAAGAAGAATGCAGATTTTAGCCGCGCCGGCTTCTATCACTGAAAGCGAAAAGGGAGTTGATTCGAAAGAAATAATATCCGAAATAGAACAAGCACAAGAATTACATCAATCGGGCAGAAGTTCAGAGGCTTTCTTTATTGCAAGAAGGCTTGCTGCTGAGGGCGATTCAGAAGCCCTAGATCTGGCTAACCAAATTAAGGAGGAAATGAGTGATGACTGAGGATAATGAATGGGTAGTTGCGTGGGTTATACCAGAAACAGAAATAGAAGTGCCATGCTGGTTGATGGTGAGGCATTCTGAGAGAGGTTGGGAACTACCTGGAGGTAAGTTAGAGAATGGTGAATCGAATGAAATAGCTGCTCTAAGGGAGGTTTACGAAGAAACAGGATTACTAGGGACTGCCATTGCAATTGATTCCGATTTATTCGAAGGGGGGTCTGTAGTATTAGTGAAAGTTAGTGAGGAGCCGGGGCCATATGGTTGGGAATCAGAGGATAATAATATCGAGGAAGTCGGTTGGTGCATTGAACCACCAGGTGACTTATACTGGGGTGAAAAAGAAATTAGAAAAATTATCACTCATGACTGGAGCGCCTCAAGAAGTTTAGTATCTTGAATTGATCCTGAATGTTCACTGATTTTCTTTAACCAAGTTCCTTCACCAATAACTTCAGCAGCATCAACGATAAGTCCGAGATCGTTTCTTTCAGCGCCTGTGACGTCAACTGTCAAAATAGGAAGAAGATATTCAACGACATCTCTAACATCTTCTGGATTAGATGGAATCCATGAATTACCCGGTACTGGACGAGGTGCTGCTGATTCAATTCTTTCTAACATTCTAGGAGCAGTAGAATCCACTTCTTCTAGTGCTAAATCTAACCATTCAAGACCTGCTACTATTGCTTCAGCTGTTAATTCATACTCAAGGAAAATAGCCCTTGCTGTCCACAAATGACGCATTGCAGGATCATAATCAGATAAAGCAGAAAGCATCCTTGCAACTTCTAATCGAGAGAGGCCCCTTATTTCAGGTGGATGTCCACTGATTTTACTAATGTCAGCATGTATTGCTAAGGACATCATGATCTCGCCGTTATTGGCATGCCATGCTGCTAAATTTAGCATTGCAATTCCGTGAAGTGAAGAGCCAGGCATCATTGCATTTAACCGGTCAGTGCACCATCTAAGTTCCATACCCGATTTATCATTACCTTCTACTGCGAGTAAAGCCCTTTCAATACGGATGCGGACTTCAGCCTCAGCATCTCTTTCTGAATTAGAGCGTGAGCGAGAAAGAAGTTCTTCAGAAATTGTCGTAGCATCTGCTAATTTCCCATCAACAAGTAACTGTTGCATCGAAATTATGTCTCGTTGAAGTGGTGATAATAGAGCTAGTATCTCATCAGGCCCTTCGGCACCATCGATTAACATCGCTGAAGCCATACTAAAGAGATCTTTATCTGCAATATCTGTCAATTCATCAGCTCCGTAGATAATGCCGCAAGCACACTTGATTCAAGTTCAACAGGATGAACATTACCGGACCATCCTGCGGCACCAGGATGCCCTCCTCCTTCGCCACCTAACTTATTTGCTAGATTAGTCATAACAACACCAAGATTAACACCAAGATTTGTAGCAGTTCTGCTGGCTCTTCCTGTTATTCGCATACCCTCTGGTATTTTCTTTTGAACAAAGGCTACATGAGCTCCTGCACCAATCAATGCATGGGCTACAACGCCTTCGTGAGTACTTGCCTTAGTGGTAGCTACAATAACTCCAGCAACATCTTGTGAAGTAGAATTACCCACAGCCTTGAGAACACCCATTCTCTGAGAATAATTCAGACCCTCATTTTCCATCTTTTCAATTACATCAACAGGGTCTACCCCGCTGGTCTCTGAAATCTCTTCAACACGTCGATAACATCCCGGTCTTGCATGTTTGAATCGTCCGGTGTCAGAAATTATAGCGGCAAGCAATAAAACTGCTGCATTATCACTTAATTCAGAAGACCTATGCTTCATCCATTCCCAAATCATCTCAGCAGTAGATGATGAATTATCTTTGATGAGAAGAGTATCTTCAGACCATTTTTCGGAGGAAGATGAATGATGGTCGATTACACAAATAGGTACCGAATTAGGTAAATCAAAACCAACTTGATCAGGCGAAGCAGAATCAACAACAATGATGCCACCAAGAGAACGGGGGAGAACTGGTCGATTCGGATCCAAAATGTGGAAAGAATAATCCATGTCAGAAAGCATTCGCTTGGCCAAAGAACCAATATTAGTACCACAGGCTCTGGCTTTAGGCCCAATCGCTTCGGCAATAACCAAAGCAGAACCAATTGTATCCATATCTCCATTCTTATGAGTAAGAACGGCTACTGCACCTTTTTGAGTAGCTGAATCGACCCAGTCGGAAAGATTAGAGCAGTCTGATTCTATCATGAAATCACAAGCTCATTCTAAGTTCTCAACAGCCTTTGTGTATTCGGCTCTAATCTCTGATTCACGTTCATTTAATCTCGCAATATGTGTCTCAATTGTTTTTTGCGATTCATTAAGATCATTATTGAGAGAATCTCTATCCCCCACTTCAAGTAAAATCGCACCTAATGCACGATACACTGCTCTATCGTCAGATTGAGTTTTCAATGCCTCAATTGTAAGGGAAATTTCATTCATTTGAGATGTTAATGACTGGATTTGGCCTCTAACCATCTGAAGTTCTTGAACGAGAGTCTGTATTATCTGCTGGTCGGACATATATTCACCTCATTGATGGACATTATTCAATGCCTCGTCTGCTGCCGACATTCCTCGTAGAACAGTATTCCAACGTGCTCGCATGTCTACGAATGTCTCTGAACTTTCTGAAAGCGTCACAATATCACCATCTCTAGTGACTGGGGCCTCGGTAATCATGGCAGCAGCCAAGGCTTCAGCCTTGGTGTGTTGGACTCTAAGAACAAGAGTTACCGGCTCACTCTTCTTCGGAGTTTGCATCGATTTCACCCTCAGCTAGTTTACGCTCGTAATCGAGTGCAGCCTGCTGTGCGATGACTGTCATGTCGGTGGCTGTTGCCCCCTCCATTCCACGGCGGATGACTCGGTTGTTAGCATCGGTTGCACGTGTGAAAGGTTCCCACACACCTCCGGTGAAAGTGTGATTGCACTTACGGCATTCCCAGATTCCTGCTACTTTACGAGAAACCTTCTGATATTGACAGACTGGACAAGTGTATTGACGAGACTTCTTTTTCATAGCTGAACCAGCACGACGGCGTACACTAACACCATAGCGTGGGCCAAACTTTGCTGTTGCTCCAAGTTTCTGAGTTCTCTTTGCCATTTCACTCACCTTCTATTGCCTTATCTACGAGATCTCGAAGTTCTGCACACCTTGAGCGAGCCTCATTCATGATCTCAGCGAATTCGGCCGCTGTGAAGATTCCCTTTAGACCCTTCTGAAGTGAATGGACGTGGTCATCATCACCTAAGGTGATGTGGATGCGCTCGTCGCCACCAAGTTCTTCTCGCTTATCGGCATCATAAACAAAACGTCCACCGACTTTGTGATAAGAGCACATTATGGGGGTCTTGGATACCTCTAGAGGCATATCTTCACCAGCCTCAAAACGTTCTGCAGGAACTGTTGCACTCTTCAATGCAGCAATTGCAGCCAAGGCGAATGCATCGAATAAATTACCATCATCAGATACTGCGAAAAGATCCAGGATTACTTGCCATGCCTTTTCGCCTGGAATAATGCACAAATCTTCTGTATTAATACAGCCAGATTCACGGATTCCTCTATCGACAACACGGCCTAATTCGATTGATTGAGGGCTGGGTGGTCCAGGTTCCCATTGGCGCCCGGCTACTGGTCGAACTTCTGCACTACACATCAAACCGCCCTGATTAGGCCGGTCTGGGTAAGGGGTCATAATTTGGAATTTGACCCCGGCGAATACAATAGTATCACCCATTCTAACTCTCGCTGAGCCTTCAGCACGATGTAGACAATCAATTTCCAACTCGACATCACGACTTTCGAAGCGACCGCGTCCATCATGGCGCATGTCTTCAGCAGCTAATTCAGCCAAATGAGCACGCAATAACTTAGGAACAAGTGGAATTGCCATTATGCCTCACCTCGCTTTAGAGCCTCTACCATATGCTCATGAACAACCTTGGCTGCTTCCATATTGTAATCCCAAGCCTCTTGGAACTGGTCTGGAGATAAGTCTCCATCCATTTGTAAGAATACCAATTCTCCGGAATTAGGAAGAATACCCATTGGCAAATCTGCTTCGCCATAATTGTCCTCTTCTTTGTTAAGATCGCAAACCACAATATCGTGTACCTTACCACTGGCAACAGACACGACAAGATCGGTCATTGGGATTCCAGCATGAGCCAGAGCCACGGATGCAGCGGTAATACCAGCACATCTTGTTCCTGCCTCGGCACAGATAATCTCAATCTCTACTCGAATCTTACTTCGAGGATATAATTCGGTTAGAACAACGCTTTCTAGAGCTTCAGCGGTTACCTTGGATATCTCACGGCTACGTCGGTTAAATCCAGGTCGGATTCGGTCTGTAGTTGAGAAAGGTGCCATATTGTATCGTACATCTAGTACTGCTCTGTCTTGACGCTGAATCTTACGTGGATGAGCCTCCATAGGGCCATAAACTGCCGCAATAACGTCGTTTAGACCCCACTTCATACGAGCTGAACCATCTGCAACAGGAACGACACCGACTTCTATCGACATAGGTCGTACCTCGTCGATCTTCCTACCATCTAATCTGATTCCGTTCTCATCTATACATTGTACATCTCCGTATCCACCCATCAGGCAACACCTCCATATTCAGCAACTTTTGCCTTTTCAAGCAGATCGTTGAGTTTGTTTCTAGCCTCGATTATTCCACCGAGGTCTCCATCGAGCCAGACACGCCCATTATCACCAGCGATAATACGACATTCTGTATCTTCTTTCAATTGACGAAGATTATTACCACCTTTTCCAATTAATCGGCCAAGAAGATGAGGATCTATCGCCTCGACGCTTCCTGAACGGATTGCTCGCAGACCCATTCCCTTCATTGTGACGACGCTGGAATGGTTTTCTTCGACTTCCTGTACTCTACACAAAATCGCATCACCAATATCCAATACTTTGCGAATACCGCCGAATTCGGCCTTAGATGGGCCGAGACTCATAGGTAGTATGGCATTGAACGGGGCACCGATGTCAATGAACCAGATATTACTGGTACATCCTTCGATATATCCGATTACCAAATCGCTTGGCCGCGGAACGTAAGCTGTACGTCGCGGTTCAATCGAGACAGAACCGTCCCGATTATTCATTCGTCCTTGTTTCAAAGCCCGAAGTCGGCCATTCATGACAAGAACGCCATGGCCTGCTTCGAACTCCCCAGAATCGCCCAGATCGTCTCCGGGTGCGACAAGCAGGGGTGCTTGTCGGGGTCTGCGCGGTCCGCCCGCGCCGTTGTCTCCACTCATGTTATCGAGCCGCGCGACCGACCCCCCCTTCATAACCGTGATGCTTACACCTACGGTGTAATGGAAATCAGGGTTAACAACGAATTTAATCGAGTTCCTTGACATCAAGTCCGGAAGACCTCTTAGCTACTCTACTAATCAAATCTGATTTCATTCCACCAGGGCATTCAATAATGCAGGCCCAAGAGCCATTTTCAAGCCATTCTTCCTTCTGAATCATGTCTCTTAGCAATTTGTTGACCCCGCCATAATCCTTACCTGATACTCGGAAAGCAAGTCTTACTGTGATGAATTGAAGGGGAATTAGGGGGCGTATGGCTTGAACGGCATCTGCAACCTGCCTCTCAACTGAAAGGAACGGGTCAACACTGAATCTTGCCTCATCCAATGCATGTTCAATTCGAATAGGGGGGTGGGGACCGCGGGTTTTCGGATCTGTAGCTGTAGAAGAAATCGAATGAATGATTTGTTTACGCTTTTCAGAAACCATTTTCTTACGCTGAACTGTGGTGAGTTGGATTGAGCCATCGGTCAATATTTTTTCAACACAGGCTCGCAGTTCAGTTGTACCGAAAATATTGACCAATGCATCTCCAGTGGGTCTATCTCCTGCCTTCACATCCAACCATACTTCATCGGTAGCAAGCATTTCTTCGAAATCTACAGATTCAGGATTTTCTTTCCACTTAGTGACTAACTCGGGATCAACTAGAATCTCGTAGCGATTACCCCCCTTTTCGAGGCGGGCTATAACAGCATCATCTAGACTTACCATGCTATGCCAGTTGCAAAGCCGGATTTAGAGTAATGGGGGGTCGAGTCAAAAGATTCAATTCAATTTATCAAGATGTTTTACAGTATCTTCTCGAGACAATTTCTTGTACCCATCACCATTGACTACAGCGATTTCGACTGCTTCTCGATTAAGGTCTTCATCTATAGATTCCCTCAATGCTTCTAATCCTAATTTAATAGCTGCATTCTGAGTCATACCTTCTTTCCAATTGGACTCAAAGTGGTCAACAACTACAGATCTTCCACGTCCTATTGCTCCAGCATGATATGATTGGTAGGCTCCGGAAGGATCGGTCTCGAAAAGATGGACTCCTTCTGCATCAACACCGGCAATAAGTAGAGCGACTCCAAACGGGCGAGCGCCACCATACTGAGTGAAAGATTGCATGTAATCACACATCTTCTTGACTAGGGTGGTAACAGGTACTGAGTCGCCATAAGTCATTCTGTTAACTTGACACTGTACTCGAGCGCGGTCAACAAGTTGACGAGCGTCGGCAACTAAGCCAGATGTTGTGAATCCAACGTGATCATCGATTTGATACATCTTCTCGATAGAATCGATAATTACCAACTTACTAGAGATTCTCTTATCAACAATCAAAACAACTCCATCACGGAACTTCAAACCGACTGTAGTAGTGCCTCTTTTGACAGATTCTCGAGCATACTCGACCTGATACAATCGTCCATCTGGCGAAAAGGTCGAAACCCCATGGTCATATCCACGTCCACTCGGCTGCATGATAACGAAGCCGAAGCCAAGCCGGCCTCTTATCAACCTTAGTTGACGAGAGTTGAGAGATGAAGTGTAATTGAGGTAAAAGAAAAATGTCGTAAGTAGAGGATTACTCGGCAAGGTATGCGCGTTGCAGTCCTATCTTCTGCTGGAAAGGACTCAACTTATGTCTCATGGTGGGCGAAAATGCAAGGATGGGATGTTGTCAGCCTAGTCACAGTACACATTACTGGTAATGATTCAATGATGTTCCAAATGCAAAATACGGCACTTGCAGGACTACAAGCACACTCCATGAGAGTAGATTGGTTACCTGTACTTTCGGATGGTTCAGAAGAAGATGAAGTTACTGATCTAGAAAATGCCCTCCTAGGCAAAAGTAACCCATTGCAAGCATTTGAACAAATCTGTAAAGACTACCCAGTAATTGAATTCCCCAAATCCATAGGGATTGTAGAGAAAATGGAAATCGACGCCCTTGTTGTGGGTGCTCTGCGTTCAGACTATCAAAAGACTCGGATGGAACGTATGTGCGAGAGGCTCGGAATCATCTCGTTTTGTCCCTTATGGCACAATTCGCCTCAAAATCACATGGAATCATTAGTTATGCATGGTTTTGATGTTCGAATAGTTAGCGTATCAACAGAGGGAATGGGGGAGGAATGGCTAGGCATTAGACTAACCAATGAAACTTTAGAAAAGTTACTGAAATTGTCCTTAGTGCATCGATTTAATGTCGATGGAGAAGGGGGGGAATTCGAAACTATTGTAGTCTCAGCCCCACATATGGAAAGTGCCATTGAAACGCATGGCGAATCCGTCTGGAATGGTACAAGAGGAGTGTGGAATCTCACTTCTGCCCGCTTGAAGACTATCCGCTAGCCTCAAGGGGGGTAGTCAAGTCGCCGGCACACGGGGAACGTAGTGACTGTATCACCGCTAGACTACCGTTATGGTCGACAAGAGGCAAAAGACATCTGGTCGAGAGAGGGTCGTCATGGCCGCCAATTAGATGTTGAAAGAGCCCTTATTTGGGCTCATTGTCAACTTGGTAAGGTCAGTGCTGAACATTATGATATCATTGCAGATATTGCTGACCCTGGAATAGTGACTGCCGACAGAGTCGAAGAAATAGAGGCTGAAACTAGACACGATATCATGGCACTAACCAAAGCCATGGCAGAAAAGGCTGGAGAAGCTGCTTGGTGCATTCATCTTGGAGCAACCAGCAATGATATTGTTGATACTGCTGTTGCTCTGCAAATTAGAGATAGTATTCGAATGCAGCGAAAAATGCTGAAGATTCTGCTTACCACTCTTTGTGACCTAGCCGAAAGAGAACGAGATACTGTCATGCTAGGGAGGACGCATGGACAAGCTGCCGTCCCAATCACTTTTGGTCTAAAAATCGCAGTCTTTGTAGATGAATTCAGGAGACATGTTGAACGACTCGATGAACTTGAAAATCGTGCTATTACTGGTAAATTCCTAGGAGCTGTTGGAACCGGCGCTGCTCAAGGAGAAAATGCCAAAGAACTACAAAAATTGATCCTCAATCATCTTGGACTTTCAGTTCCTGTAGCCACCACGCAAGTCGTGGGCAGGGACCGATATATTGAGTGGGTGGGCTGGATGGCTAATGTGGCAACATCAATCGAAAAACTGCTTCAAGAAGTAAGAAATTTGCAACGCAGTGAAATCGCGGAAGTCGGCGAATGGTTCGATACGGAAAAACAAGTAGGCTCATCCACAATGGCTCACAAAAGAAACCCCATAACCGCTGAAAATGCATGTGGGCTTGCTAGAATCGTTAGATCAATGATTATCCCATCTTATGAAAACGCCCTACTATGGCATGAAAGAGATCTTGCTAACTCCTCAAGTGAACGCTTCACATTATCTCACTCAATGATTCTACTAGATGATATTCTAGCCAAGTGCGACCGAGTAATGGGCAAGTGTATTGTTGATGCTGAGCGCATGAAAGCCAATATTGAGTCACAGAATGGCCTTGTTATGGCTGAAAAAATGATGTTAGCACTTGTTGATTCAGGAATGCACCGAGATAATGCCCACGAAGTTCTACGTGGTGCGTCCATGATAGCAGTTGCAGAAGGACGACATCTAAGAGAAGTGTGTGGCGAAAAATCAGAAATTTCAGATGTATTCGACTCAGACACCTTGGATTTACTATTTGATCCGATGAGTCATCTGGGAGTAAGTGGAGAAATAGTAGACGAAGCGATAGGATTAACCCGAAGTATTCTTTGAATCCGTATTAATTCACTACAAACAGTAGTAATCCTCATCCACCTTGAACATACGCAGTGATTCATGCTTGACTTAGATTCAGGGCCTATCCACCTTTCTGTTGAAGCAGGAATCGGAGGGACTACTCTGGCTTTGAATTTGGCAGCGAGTGTATTACGAACTGAAGGACGAGTAGTATGGTTATGTAGAACAATGCCTAACGGAAAAAGAATGGCTCAAATTTTCTCGGATTTAGAAGCATCAGCACTCGAACGATTCTTTGCTATTGAATTTGGAGAAGAGTTATTGACAAAAGTAGATTCAGTCAAACCCATTCTTTCTCAATTAAATGAAAACGACCTAATCATTGTAGATGATTGGTGCCCCTCACACGGAAGAGTGCCGTCTTCAGACCTACAAGCATCAAAGATAATCATTAATTATGCAATTAGAACACGCATTCTAATAATCTCAAAGGCCTATGAAAATCCTTCATCAAAGGGACTCCCTTGGCGAAGTAGAGGAGGAAATATCGAGGGAGTAAGGCAAGTTTGGTTACTAATGAATAATCGGATTAGGAGCACTAGAGTTTTGATTGAAGGAGAAAATAAAATTGAATTGGAACTAGATGAATTCGGATTTCATCCAATTTGATTAATCCCAATCTATCTGCTTACTTTCTAATAAATGATTCAGCTCAGTTATTGCTTGCTCGTCGGGATGCATTAATTCCTCAGGATTTTTTGCATCACCACTATACGTATCCTCACTTGAAATTGAAGTCATCATTCGCTTCTGCCTGAGTCGTAAAATAGCCCACACCATCGCTAAAGCTGTTAACGAAAGAAACCATTGAGCTATAGTCTCCCATTCAAGAGCCATGTATCGCCATAGAGGCTCCATTATTGACTCTTAGGAGGTGTTGGGAAACCTCGATGCAGAGGTTTTGCGAGATGGCGACGATTAGAAGGTGAAGGTTCAACCCATCCATTGAATTGAGTGTTTTTGTCGGGATATGGCGTGATTAGCCAGGCCTTTTCATGAGTATCTCCGCAAACCAAGCAACGGAGAGGTTGCTCATTACCAGCACTACGCATACTCTTTCCACAACAAATAGGGCGTGTGGCTAGTCTTGGAACCCCGTTAACCAATTTTAGCCTCTCTAAATGATAATCACCATCTGTAGAATGTAGTCCAACCCATTGAATAAGATCTCCAGGTTTCAACGACCGAAGTAATTTATTCACATGGCCGGACTCAGCAAAAGCAACAATTGTTGAGTGTTGATTATCCGTCAATACTGAAACACTTGCATGACCGCCTTGTTTTTCCGAAGGAGGATTCAAGACTACTGACTCATAATACCCTACAACATGATCATCAGATACCTGATTAGTACGATGTAATGCAAAACTATCTGCAGCCTCAACTGAGTCATGACCTTGTAACCACTCATGAGCACTCACTAATTCATCTGCTACATCCCCCCGGATTCCGTAGAGTACCGGACAATTTGTCCGAGGTGCAATTAAACTACGACCAGTAGAAGGATCTCTATTTGCGAAAGTACTTGGAAACTTAACAGACAATGACTGAATTATTGCTGCAGGAATGCCTCTTTCTGAACCAATTTGTTGGGAATTCCTCCAAGAAATCAATTCCCATGTTGAACTATCTTTAGATTGCCAAGAAATAGCAGCAGTCGCTCCAACAATTCCTGATTTTCCTTTAGAAAATAGAACGGTTGTATCTGGGAATTGGGTCAAATCATTTATTCTAGACGAAGGAGTAACTAATTGACGTACTGAAGACCAGTACCATTCAGAAGGAAATTCATCAGTTGTATAAACAAGGCAAGGATTTGGCAAAGTTCCATCGGTAGGATAGTCGGATTCTATTTCTTGCCTGAGTTCATTGAAAAAATCTTGAATCAGATTTTCAAATAACGAAAAAGAGTCGGTTTCGACTGTACAAATAGCTCCTAATGCAGCATTACCACGCGTACGCTCAGGTGCGAAAGGCCACAAACGGACAAGTCTACGCTCTATGATATCAAAAGAAGGAAGCTTTTCAGATAGGCTCCGCATTAATCTATCGAAGTGTTCTGTCGTGCAAGCATATTCTGTATGATCCGTGTCGTCCAATCCAATTCGGACGACCCTTTTGTTATGGGTGTCGCTCACGCGACACCCCTCAGTATCGTTCCAATTACGTCGGATATTCCCAAATTAGAATCGCAACGAAGTCCTAGAACTCCAAATTCGGAGGCTGCACTCATATCTACGCCTCTGTCGCCAACCATAACTGAACCTGATTCATCAGACCTATCAGTCCACTCGTGATCATACTTAACGGTCAAGTTATCAAATTCAAGTCCTCTTTCAGCAGCCTCAATCAATTGGCGTCCGGCTTCCAACATACCTGGATTTGGTTTGCGTGACCATGCTCCATCCCATGGAGCATAAGGTGAGTACAAAATTAAGTCTAACAAGGCATCTGAATCCTTTTCAAGAAGCATTTTTCTTATTTTTTTGTGGATTTGATGTAAGTTATTTGCATCCCAATGACCCCTTCCGACTGGTGATTGATTAGTGACTACTACAATTCTAAATCCAGCTCTTCTGAGTTGTCCAATACACTGAGCAGCATCCGGAAGTATTACAACTTCATCGGGAGAATTAACATAATTCTCAGAACCTAAATTTATGACACCATCACGGTCTAAATAAGCAATTTTTCCTGACCAACTAATACCACTAGGTAATTGATCCAATAGCAATTTGTCTGTAAGAGCCGCACCATCACGGTGTGGCTCTAACATGGCAATCACAATCCTCGCTCACGCTTGGCCTTTGATGCTTCCTTAACGATATGATTGATAATCAACTGCATATCTTCTATCCTTTCCATAGACTCAGTAGGTACTATGATGGCGACATCAACTAATCCGACTAATTTTCCTCCAGCACCACCATTGTAATTACCAGTAATAGCGGCTGTTCGGCAACCAGCCAAAATAGCCGCTTTGATACCATTCAAAACATTAGGCGAATTACCGGAACCCGAGTAGGCAATAACAAGATCTCCATTCATAGCGAAAGTAGACAATTGTCCGGCGAATACATTTGCATAATCAGTATCGTTAGCCCAGGCGGTGAAGGAAGAAATATTGTCTGTATGAGCAATTGTACGAATTTTTAGTTCTTTACTCCAATCGCCAGCACTGTGAGAGGGAGTGGCTGCACTACCTCCATTACCAATCATGTGAATACTTCCTCCACGTGTACCAACAGCCTCAACTTCAGCCCACAGAGCCTCGATATCAGTACGTGAAACTTGGCTTAAAGTGCGCTGAAGGTCACCTATATACGAATCTGTAAATGACTCAAAGTCAAAACTCATCACCTGCACCTCAGGATGAACCGGAGACGGCATCCTATTTACGAGTTAATGGCCCGAGTCGTAATAATGCAGGAGCCCATTAGTGCTGCTATTGCCGCTATTGCGGAGTTAGTTGACATCAGTAGTGAGTCGGTTAGATTGATTATAGGAATTTGCGGCATGATCCTTCTTGCTGTTTCATTTAGAGAAGCTGGGAAACCTAGAGGATCACAAATAGCGGCACCAGGATGGGTTCTCCTTGGTCTATTTGTATACCTTCAATCATCATATTACATCAAGATAGGAGACCCCGTTCTAGTTCTAATGACTGCCGCTGCATTACCGGGAGGAATCATACTGGCAGTATGGGAATTACGGAATCAAACTGAAAATCATTCATTGATTTGGTTTAGAGGAATGGTGGCTTGGTCAGTAATTCCTTACCATATTGTCTATTTGATTCCTTACCTCAATATTGCATTTGTACTTTTCACAGCACATAGTGCAGAATGGATGCTAGAATTTGCTGGTTTGGGATCCTATTCGGTAGGTGAAATGTTTGTCAGCCTAGAAGGTGGCGGAGAGGTACCTCTAGCAGATTGGGAAGGGAATATGTGGTTACTAACTCAACCTCTAGGAGAAAGTGGTTTCTTTGTACCAATGTATCACTCCGATGGTGAAGTTGCCAATATTAGTTTCATTCTAAGTTGTTCAGGCCTACAATCAATGATAATTTTTGTAGGGGCCATTTGTGCATTACGCTCAGTTCCATGGAATCGAAGATTACGAGGTTTAATCATCGCTGTACCTACTATTCATGTATTGAACACATTTAGAAATGCAGGGATTGTTTGGTTGACAGACGCATATCCTAATTGGACAATTAGTGGCATCGGTATGTTTGATTTTGCGCATAGTTATGCTGCAAAAGCCGCCAGCTTATTTGCAATGTTTTTGATGGCAATAGCACTGTTTGATTTGCTACCAGAATTACACAAACATATCGTAAAATTATTACCAATAAATCTAGAAAAAGAAAGTGAAAGTGCTTAGTCATCGATTCCGAAGACGTTCGTACAACTTTCCCTTAAGCGGCATATCATGTTCCCAAGCAAACTCCTTCATTACCCGTAATGCCTCTTTTTCTAATTCGGAGTCTCCGACAAAATCAGTAATGCGGATTACCCCCTCGCGAGTATTAGCCTTGAAGGCAGCAATTGGTTCCTCCCTGTGGAATACTAGGTAAGCCGAACCGAAGCCAAATTTCTCCCTTAGAATACTGCCATAATAATGAATTAACGGATCGGAAGGTGGAATAACCAAATCTCTCGAACGAGACAATGAACTGGATTCATCGAGTAAGTCGAGTCGGCCCCAACAAACATCATGCATATCGTCAACAAGGAATCCTTTGATTAGAGTTTCATCTTCTTCAAATTCCCTCATAACGTCACTTATTTCTTCAGCAGAAAAAGGAGTTCCTGCCAATCTCTCAACCTGTTTGAGAGTAATAACAGGATAATCCTTGACTAAATCTCTCAGGTAATCACGTTTAATTTCCCACAAATCTGAGTCACGCATTGGTTCAACTGTCTTGAAGCCCCCACGATAATCCTGAACCAGATGGCCACTTCGCACGAGGGGGGAAATTAATTTCCGGAACTCAGCACGCCGCATAGCGTACCTTTCCATGAAAATAACCGGGTCATGATGCTCTCTGAAGAATTGTAAAATATCCTCATCTTCTTCAGGAGCAGGAACATTTCTGATTGTCAGCAGTTTCTGAAAGTGTTGCATCCGCGCCCAAACTAAATGCCCTCGCAGATTAGTACCTTGATGTAATCGATGAGCCGCAGCCATTGATTTCAAGTCCACACGGAACATTTCACAACGCCCACGGAGAGCAAAATCATCCCTTAATTCATTAATTTGATCAAGTGCCATAGTTTCATTTTCATGACGACTCTTTTGATGTAAGGAATGGTGATGGAAAAGACTACGATTAATCTGTTTCCTTGGCATGGGCTGGACTACTCCACCCCGAATGTACCTCTCTTCATCACCCATCGATGAGAAGCCTAATTCAGAAAGTATCTGCTGAACATTTTCATCGCAATCATGAACAGGTACACCATTGAAAGCATGAATTACTGAGACATCAACAAGTCTATCTCGATAGTTTTCAAGTAACTCATTGAAAGTGTCCTTGAACTCATCAAGGTATGAATGAGGGATATTGATATCCTTAATCTCGAGATAATCGTTAACAACGAACATTAAGATTCGACCAATCGGATCTACACCCTTGAATACTGGATGGTACCATCCCTGTTTGAGTATTAATCGGATTTCTTGAATAAATCTCGAGCAGAATGGATCAGATTGGGAAAGAATACGCATTGTGCGATCTTCGGGCATAGGTGAAAGTAAGGCCTCTGCATCTTCGTGGCTGGAATAATAATCTGTAGGATCTGGCTGTAAAGCAACTACTCGAACAATCTTATCTGAATTTTCTAGATTGCGTAATATCTCGGCTAACTCTTCAACCGGGCGGGATACGAAGAATCGAAGAGTATGAAGGCGAACAGGGCCAATTTTCTCAATCAAAAATTGCACTGCCTTATCGAATTTCATTGGTTTGACTCGGTTGTGTATTCTGTGAAATATAGCAAGAGAACGTTTACGATTTGGTAATTCAACATATTTTTTACCAATCAAAAGTTGTCTCTCAAGATTTCCTAAAGCACTTTTCAATGTACGTTGGACATGTTGATGTTCCTTGCCTTTAGGATAACCCTCGAATAATTCTGCTCGACTCATGCCTTCCTTCGGGATTTTCTCTAATAGTGCTTCTTCAAGATCACCAATCCAAGGATCACCTCGAAGACCTAGGACAAGAGGCAATTGATCCGCCATGGTGTAGCCGACTCGGTTGTGTAATAATCTACCATTTATCACATCATTATCATGCTTGATATCTTTCCAGTCTCGGAATCGGTAGTCCTTGACACGATGCAACATTTCATCACGTCTTTGAACAAATAGTAAGTTACGAATTGCATCAGAGGGCTCATCGAATTGCTTGAATGATTTATGTAAAATATGAGTCTGAAGAGTTCGATAATCGACTACCTCAACCTGCCCACCTGTAATTCTATACTCATCAACACGTAGAATGTACTCTCCATCATCTGTTTGGGTAAAGAAACCAATAGAAACTAAGTTCCTCATCTCTAATTCTTGTAATACAGACTCCACCTGCCCTCTAGGGAAAGGTAGTCTGTCAGCTAAATTGTCTAAAGTCTGTGGGCCTTCGGAACCTAACATATCAAGTAATTTCAGTCGAAGACAATCCATTGGATCTTCGAGAGAAGTTTGCTTCCATATTGAGGGAGTTCCTTTGGAAAAACCAACACCCATTTCGTAGGTCAAACCACCTGTGTATAGCGACCTTATGTCATCCATTTCAGCAGCGCCGGATACCGCTAAACAACCAAGAGTGCCGTGGACACCTGCCATTCTTTCGGAAAACCATTTGTCATCAATTTGAGAATGACCAGTATTACGAACCTTGGTTATGGCGCCCATTTCAGCTAACTCATGCACCCAACTACGCAACTGTTCAAATTCAATTGATTTGAGTTTCTCACTATACAATGGATGGGTTAGTTCCTTCTCTAGGCCACCACCCATATCCATCAATCTACGTAGATCATGTGCTGACTTTGGAACTGCAACCTTGTCTTGGTAGTATTTTGCAAGTTTTTCTTTGTCTAAATCAGTTGCCAAAGAACGAGCACCTAAGAGACGACGAAGGATTTCGGGGTCTATATCCTTGATGAGATACGCTCGAGTTCTAAGACTCAATAAGTCCTCAAACGAAGACATGAATAATGTCATCCCTAAAGGTGAGGGCATCTTCACCTTACGGTGGACAATCCGAACATTTTCACTATCCATACGCCCTATGAAATCCGCTAATTCATTCATCTCTAGGTCGGAATTCATTATCTCATTCATGGCCTCTCGAATAACTACTGAATCCTCCATTTGACGGTGCGCTCGCAATATCTGTTCGGCACGGTTTTGGAATTGTTTGGGACTAACCTCATCTGCACCTATTCTTCGCGGATTAAGCATACTTCGGCTAGAAACTTCACGGAATCTCTTGGCAAATAATTGTGAATCGAGCATATATCTTTGGAGAACATCCCTACTAGAGTCATCCTTGAATAAATCGGGGATTTTCTTTATTTCAACCTCATGGCTGAGTTTAATCATGAAGCCATTTTCATCAAATGATAACTCATTAACAATGATGTTATCGCGTACCGCAATTCCTGCAAACAGATAACCTAGTGCAAGATTGAAGGCTCTTCCACGACAAGTTGTAACAATATAAGTCGGCAAGGGGGATGCGACAATTTGCTCAATCATGATTCTATCACGAGATGGGACTTGGAATGTAGTAGCGCAATGTTCGTCTAGATAATTTGCCAACGCGTTTGACACTGGTCGATTAAGGCCGTAAACCTCCGTTAACAATGTCCTGACATCAAGACCCATTCGATTCATTGTTGCTGCTTGCTCAAGTATATCCAGAACCTCATAACTTAGTTCATTCGAACGACTATTGGCCTCACCAGCCCAAGATGGAATCGTTGGGCGATAACCAGTAGCGGAAGTTACGTTGACGCGAGTACCCTGTACGCTAGATACACGATATGTTGAACCCCCTAGAAGGAAAACATCACCATTTCGCATACTAGCTACGAAACCGCTAGATAATTGGCCAACCATTGTACCATCAGATGTGAAAACAAGATAGTTGTTATCTGGAGCAATTGTACCTATATTTGTGTAGTAAATCATTTGCGCATAACCACGTTTTCCAAATCTGTTTTCTTCCCAATCAACCCATACTCTTCGCTCTTCTTCCAATAGGTCTAGAACCTCGATGTAATCATCATAAGGTAAATTTCGATACGGCCATGCAGCTGTAACTAATTCATATCCATCGTCAATATCCCACTCCTTTATGATGGAAAGCCCGATTAAAAATTGAGCAAGCACATCAAGTCCATTTTGAGGGAATTTTAGAAGGTCCATCGAACCGCGTAAAATTCCATTCTGAAGAGCGACGACTTCTAAGAGATCTTGAGGGGATGTTGGGAGGATACGAGCGCGTGGTAAACCTCCCACTTGATGACCGGCACGGCCTATTCTTTGCAACCCAGTGGCGATAGAACCAGGACTGCCGACTTGGACAACACAGTCAACAGAACCAATATCGATACCCATTTCGAGACTCGATGAAGAAACTACACAACGAAGGAGTCCGTTCTTCAGACGTTGCTCTACATCGAGACGAATCGCTTTGTCCATTGAACCATGATGCCCTTCAACGCCCTCTGTCCCAATAATTTTCAATTTCTGAACGACAGTTTCAGTCATTTGTCTTGTGTTTACGAATACAAGCGTAGTTGTATGAGCCTCGACTATCTCTTTGATACGGTCTACATTGTGTTCAAGAATTTCTTTGACTGGAGACGAGGAAAATCTTGGCGTTGGTAAAATAATATCTAGATCTAGTCGGCGGGCACCAGAAACCTTTGCAATTGCAATTTTTTGAGGTTCGGTGTCACTTTCTCTTGAGTCACTAGCTACTAGGAACTCAGCGACGGCATCAAGAGGTTCCATGGTTGCTGAAATACCAATTCTTTGAACATCGGATTCAATCACATTATCCATCAAAGCAAGGCTTAACGAAAGGTGTGTTCCTCTTTTTGTGGGAACTAGAGAGTGCATCTCATCGATAATCATCCATTTTAGATTATTGAGAAGTGGTCTGAAATGTTTTGAAGCAAGAGCAAGACCCAATGATTCGGGAGTGGTGATAAGAATATGAGGGGGATTACGAAGCATTCGTTGACGCTCTTTTTGAGGGGTATCTCCAGTTCTGAGTCCTACTTTGATTTCTTTTGCTCGGCCGGGTAAATATTTCTCACGGATTTCAGTAAGTGGACCTATCAAGTTCTTCTGTATATCATTAGCTAATGCTTTGATTGGTGAAATGTATACGCACTGAATAGATTTACTTTCGAGAGAACCATCTAATGACCTTCGAACAAGATCGTCGATTATTGAAAGAAATGCAGTAAGTGTTTTTCCTGAACCAGTGGGTGAACAAAGCAAAAGATGCTCTCCGTTTAGAATCCTAGGGATAGCAAGTTTTTGTGGTTCGGTAAAATCAGGAAACTTGTCCTTAAACCAATTGCGAACAGGCGGACTAAGCCGCTCTAAGAGTTGCTCGGTTTCCCAAGAGTCTTCTATGTACTCTATTTTAGGCATTACTTCGCACCATACTATGAGAATACAGCGCGTCGATGCTGTACATGAACGCTTCGCTTCTTGACATCACAGTCCTTGCTGAAATAATAGCACTAACAAGAGTCTAAATGGACAAAAAATAGTTGATTGGTGAATACTGAACAATCTTGTTTTATCATTCTATTATGACATAGACACCATTTCGTAAGGATGGCTTGAAAGATAGGTTCCTTGTCGCCCGCACGTCGCATATGTCTGATGAGAGGAGACTAGAGAGATTGACCTCGATGCTCAAGCGTCGAGGAATAGTCCTTCCAGCCTTCGAGATATATGGTGGAATATCAGGACTTGTGGATTACGGCCCGGTTGGAGCATCGATCAGGAGAAGAGTGATACAACGTTGGATTGATCACTGGCTAAGTCATGGAGACATAGTAGAAATCGATTCGCCGACTGTTACACCAGAATCTGTACTAATTGCTAGTGGTCACGTAGGAGAATTCAACGATTTAATGACTGAATGCAAAGCATGTGGCTCAATATTCCGTGCGGACCATCTGGTTGAGGACCAACATCCAAATGCAGATTCACTACCTGCCAAAGAAATTGATAAATTACTTGAGAATAATGTTCAATGTACTTCTTGTTCAGAATCCGTTTGGACGCCATCTCAACCGATGAATCTGATGTTCAGTACAAGAATCGGTGCTATGAGTTCTGGGCGCACAGCATACATGCGACCAGAAACCGCTCAAGGAATGTTCATGCAATATCCTGCACTATACAGGCACTTTAGGCAGAAATTACCATTTGGTGCTGTGCAAACTGGAAAAGGGTACAGAAATGAAATTAGTCCTCGACAAGGAATGATTCGTTTACGTGAATTCAATATGGCCGAACTAGAGTACTTCATCGATCCCGAATCGCCTCCATCAGCCGATTTAACTAAGAGAACTGAGATTATTTCACTCATCCCCGACCCAGATGGAACCCACGCTGGAGAAACACGTATGGGCTTTGGGGCTGCACTTGATGCAGGAATCGTTCGCCACCCTACTGTTGCTTGGTTCCTCGCTAGAACCTGGGACTTCCTAGTTGGTGTTGGGATAAATCCTGAACATATTAGATTTAGACAGCATGCAAGTACAGAAATGGCTCATTATGCAGATGATTGCTGGGATTGTGAAATATTTGGTGAACATGGTTGGATTGAGTGTGTTGGGATTGCTAATCGAACATGCCATGATTTGCTGAGCCACGAAAAACATTCGAAATCAAAGGCACTGAGAGCATGGAGACAGTTTAGCGAACCTCGCAGTCAGACTTTAGAAAAATTGAACCCCATTGGCTCGGTTATTGGCCCGCATTTCAGAGGCGAGGCAGGAGCTGTAGTTTCTGCTCTAGAAGAATTAGATGAATTGCCGGACTCACTGCCTTTTGAATTGGAACTTTCTGACGGCAATTCTGTCACAATCACTCAAAAAATGGTTGAGAGAAGGAAAGAGACTGTCAACGTTAGTGGAGAATGGTTTACTCCCCATGTTATCGAACCTGCTTTCGGCATAGACAGAATAATTTGGCATATTCTGGATCATGCATTCGAAGAATCTGAGAAGGAGGGTGAGCCTTACACTTTCCTTAGACTTACTGAAGGAATCTCAAATGTAGACTGTGTAGTATTACCCTTATTTGACAAGGATGGCATGGGTGAATTAGCAAGAGAGATTACAGCTGCAATAAATTCCCTACCACACAATAATGCAGAAATGGATTCTAGCAAATCCATAGGTAGACGTTATGCTCGTGCTGATGAAATTGGAGTCCCTTGGGCTCTTACTGTCGACCATACTTCTCTTGAGGATGGTAGTGTTACCATCAGACGAAGGGATGACCAAGTTCAGGTAAGAGCATTTGTCGACGATATTCTTTCTAATCTACTAACAGGATCCATAAATTCACTCTTCTGAAGACCAATCTTCATGAGGCTCCACAATAAGAGACCGTTGTGAGCGCGACACGAGCCGTCGAGGATTGGACGGAGAAATACCGCCCTACGCAGATGGCGCAGATGGAAGGAAACGAATCACAATTGCGTATGATTAGTAAGTGGTTAGAAAGATGGAATCAGGGGGGCAAGCCCAACAAAAGAAGTTTGATGTTGTCAGGACCACCTGGCGTTGGAAAAACTACACTCGCAAAGGCTGTTGCCATAGAAAGAGGTTGGACTATCATTGAGTTAAATGCTTCAGAGGAACGGAACGCTGCAGCAATTAGAAGGGCTGCTACAAGAGGTAGTCAGCACATCTCATTAGATGCCTTCACGAAAGGGGGGGACAAAGATTCTAAGACGGTGATACTCTTAGATGAGGTAGACCACCTTTCAGGTGGATTTCGCCAATTATCTGAAGACAAAATCAACAAGATTCTATCTCCCGAAGAGGAAGATGCTGCTACAATCAAAGGAGATTCAGGAGGTAAGGCGGAATTACTCAATTTGCTAAAAAATACTGAACAACCAATCATCATGACTTGTAATGATCCTATGCGCCTATGGGGAAGTGGGAGTAGTTGGCGACGTAATAGAGATCGTATCATGCGATTGGCGGAAAATATCCAATTCAAACGAGTTGGCAAAGTGCATATGCGCAGAATAACGCACAGAGTATTAGATGGTGAAGGATATTCCATGGACCCTGAGGCAGTTGAAGTCTTAATCGAAGGAAACCCTGGTGACTTGAGAGCTCTTATTCGTGACCTGCAAGCAGTATGTGCAACTTCTTCCGAACACATAGATGTAGCAACCGTACGAGCGCTTTCGGAAGTTTCAGTTAGAGATTCACAAATTGATGTTTTTAACGCTCTACGTGAGGTGTATAAATCAAATTCAGGTAAAACTGCAAACTCATTATTGATGAATTCTGATAAAGATCCTGATGAAATGATTGCTTGGTTTGCTTGGAATAATCAATCTGTATTCGAATCCGGCACTCTAGCAAACATATCTCATGCTATGCTTCTAGCAGATAGAGCGCTAGCTACAAAATACACCAATAGAGCTTACAGATCTTGGTATTGGGGATCTGTACTGACTTCGCAGGCTGCTGTTTCAGGCATCAGAAAGAATCCGGGCACAGATCCATATCTCGCTTATCCGAATTTCCTTAGAAGAGGGGGGGAAGTTTGGAGGAGATCAAGTGTTATTGAGAATCTAGCAAAAGACTTGGGGACTAGTAAGGCATCTGTAAGGGAAGATTTGTGGCCTAATATTTTAGCAGTTCATGATAAAGAATTAGGGGGAGAACCTAACAACTTCTCTTTAGCAAAGAGACTGAATCTATCTGGAGAAGAACATCTGGCTCTGCATGGAATTCCAAAATCCAGAAAAGAAGCAAAAATAATCCTCAAGGCATTTGATGATGCTATTGGAAGTACAGTAATGGATGATGTTATTGAATCACAAGAGAAAAAAGAAAATCAAACAAAAAATGAGGAAACACACACTCAAACATCAGAAGATTCAGGGACTCAGTTTTCTCTAGATTCATTCTAATTGCTACTACTCCAAGTTCTTGGATGTAATAGAACGAGAACAGTCAGTAATTCGAGACGCCCGAGCCACATTAGAATAGATGTCCAGAAGAGACTTAGATCGTTCATACTGGCCCACGTAGAGGTTGGTCCGAATTGACCAAGAGCGGGGCCAGTATTACCTAGAGATGAAATTACAACTGAGAGAACGTCATTCATTTCCCATTGAGGTTGAATCATGGATAACAGTAACATCGAACCTGTTGCCAATACCACCCAAGAACTCAGCATACCAAGAACAATCCAGATTCGATTTTCATCTATTACTTCACCATTCACTCGCATTGCAACAACTTTTCGAGGGAAAATTATCCGCGTGATTTCACGTCGAGCCAGTTCAAATGAAATGCGAACTCGTAACACCTTAACACCACCACCAGTAGAACCCGCAGATGCTCCAATTATCATCAGAAGAAGTAAAACAATCTGAGAAAATACGGGCCATTCGGCGAAATTAGCACTAGCATAACCAGTACTTGTTCCAATCGAGGCGGCTTGGAACATAGACTGACGTAGAGATTCGATTTCGTCACCACTAGGCCCGTCTAGGTTACTTCTAAAAATGCTGAATGCCATACCCAACCAAGCAAGCAAGAAGATGAGCAAATATGTGCGTAGTTCCTCATCCTTGAAGGCTTCTCTTGGATTCCCCATAGCCAAAACATGATACAGACTGAAATTAATTCCAGCTAATATCATGAAAATAGTTAGAATAAGAACTGCTGAGGAAGAAGTGATGTCCATTACCCCTCCATCAGTCACTCCAAATCCTCCAGTTGGAAGAGTAGTGAGTGCATAATTTACTGAATCGAAATAGCCCAAACCACCTATGAAATACAGGGCACCCATCTCTAATATGGTAAGAAAGATGTATATTGTCCAAAGCCTACGTGCTGTAGATTGGAGAGTGGGACCTAATTTAGAAAGCGTAGGGCCTGTAAGTTCGGCACGAGCAAAAGAGGCACCTCCACCTAATACCCGTGATAGAATTACGAGCCCAAGCATAATTACTCCCATTCCACCTAACCATTGAGTCAGACTTCGCCATAGTAACAGTGACTTTGGTTGCGAAGCAATACAATCTTCTACATTTTCTACACAATTGGGACTAGAACTAGGGTCAATCACGGTTGCACCAGTAGTTGTGAATCCCGACATTGACTCAAACCACGAATGTAGAGCTCCTCTTAACATCTCAATAAGATTAGCATCACCTGCAAAGAACTCGAAAGGACCGTTAAACATCCCACCTAACCAGAAGGGAATCGCACCAAGAAGGACTACAGGAGGCCAGCCTAATGCAACAGCAGCAAAGGCTTCACGATCCCTTACACGATTTGTCATCTCAGACCCAGACACTTTGGAGATTAACCATTGACTAAATGCGAAAGCGACAAGTAATGTAATCGCATAAGTCTTGATAGCAAATTCAAGACCATCAGCATATATAGAATACAATCCAACAATTGTCAAGGGAACGGCGAAAATTCGTAGCGTCCAGCCGATTACGAGGCCGATTACGTCCCATCGCATCGTTCAACTTCCCAGAGTTTTCTCCACATGTTTCATATCATCACGTTTAAGGAAAACAAGTACTTTATCACCCGCATTTAATATATCCACATCTGAGGGATTTAGAATTTGGATAGATCCGGAATCATCTTCTTTCTCAACCATGACAATTCTGCAACCTAGTTTTTTCTCCGCCTCCTGAATAGTACGCCCAATAAAATAGGATTGATGACTGATGGTGGCGGAAATCGAAATGATATCTGGGAGCTGCGGGATAACTTGGTAAGCACCAGGGACATTCATGTGGATTGACTTCAATATTGAAATGACAGTGACATGTCTCCTACTAACAGGACGCGTCAAACCTATTCTCTGAACGGCCTCAACAAGTGCTCTGTCTTTGAGAATTAATCCTGTTCGGGCAACGCCCTTATCCTTGGCTCGCATAGAAATGGCTATGTTCAGATTATCGTCCTTTAGAGCAGCTATTGCAACATCATACGTATCTATACTTAATTCCCTAAGGAGTTCTTCATCTTGAGGATCACCATGAATCACATCTAGACGTTTACTATTGCCTGTAGGTGATCCTACCAACTCATTTGCGGAATCAAGATCGGGTTCTATTACAACAACTTCAGCCCCACTCTCCAAGTAGTGAGCCGCCAATTTCTTTCCGAATTTAGTAGCGCCGAATATAGCAACCAAAGGAGAATTAGGCCACTCTGGATCTTGAAGTCCAGAACCTGTTGTAATTGTTAGGAACTCTTCAGTGGATCGGGCTACAAAGCACAACATATCGCCTTCCAGAATTACTTCACTACCACTAACCAAAATACCTTTATCATCACCCGACTTAATCCCATAAACAGAAGGGATATTGACTATCCATTGGTCTACTTCCCCTGTAGTTTTTCCAATTAAAGCTGAATTTGGCATTACTTCAGCGACAGCAATCCAAGCATTGTCACCGAGAGGTAGTATTTCTTCAACAGAGGGCGCTAGAAGACCTGCAGCTAACTGTTTGACAATATCATCAGAGGCACAAACAACATGATCGGCCCTAGTCCATCTTTCTAACGGACCTGCGCCTCTATTTTTATCTAGTAAAGTAGGATCACGGATTGTAGCAATAGTTGTCAACCCTCGAGTAGCCCTATCACCAACTTGTTCGGAATAAACTCGCTTAGCAAAAGCACAACCTAGAAGATTGACCTCGTCGTTATTAGTACAGAGAACAACAATCTCTGCATCATTAATCCCGGCCCTCAATAATGAATCGCGAGAAAGAGCGTTTCCAGTAACCAGTAAACAATCAATTGATTGAGATTCGTTAATCGCTACAGGGTCAGGATCGATTAAAGCAACCTGTCTTTTTTCAGCACGAAGAGCCATGGCAACACCTCTTCCAACTTCACCGGCACCAACAATGATGACTCGCATTGTACTAATTCCTTTAGACGGGGGATATAATAATGACTTCTTCATATGCCTCTTATTAATCAATGATGGACTGCTAGGCTTATCGCCGAGAGAAGTTTCATTCATCCTCAAATACTCTTTGGCCGCGTATTCTTTTTGTTGCGGCATCGGCGTGACGACTAGAACCCCTTACAGTTCTACGAAAGGCTTGCTTAGCAGATGGAGTTAGCCCACCCGCAAGCCAGTCGTGCTGAGATTTTGCCCAAAACAGAGGTATTACTGGTGCAACTAATAGGAGTAAAAGAGGTTGAAACACCGCAAATACGGTGCCTAATATTAGTAATGCTCTTGCTAATGAAGAAGTGAAGAAAGTTAGGCCACGCTGATTTTCTACGATTTTCGAACCTTGCCACGCCGCTATCATAGCATGTCCGAGACAAGCGGTAATTGTTATGAGAAAAGCGACAAAGATGTTAATTGGCTCAAAACCTGTTACTTTATCCCATGTTTCAGGATCAAATAACCTAACGTTCAGATTGGCCGCACGCATCGACCCAATACCTAATCCAAGCGTCCAACCATAAGGGGCACTGGCTCGCAATCCTACAGTTCTTGGGCGACCTAGGAGGAATAATGTAAATGCAGATTCAGCCATGGCAATCAATAATGCAACAAAACTGACCTCGATGATGTTGAGATTCCCACTACGAATACTGATTAGAATCAAAGCATCTATTGCCGCAGCAGCAAAGGCACCTGAAATAATACCAATAACAAGAGATTTGAAAGCTCCTGAGAGATCGTAAAAACCTGTCATTCGGGCCATAGCTCCTTGCCAACCGAAGTATATTCCAGCAAGCCCGATGGCAAACGCCAACTGCATTTGGAACATCGGAAGTGGCAGTACTGCCATGAACCTCCCAAGGCATGCATCATTTCAGTCCAACGGGTCAAATCTTAGCACAGTACATCGGATTTAGCCCCCTGCGCCCGATAACGTTCAAACCACACGTATAGCACCACACATCATGGCACTTGAGGGTCTGAAGCGCCGTATCCTCGGTTCGGTCGGTCTTCTCAAAGGCAAAAGAGAGGTTGACGAGGAAACTGTTCGTGAGTTATCTCGCACACTTAGACGGGCTCTTCTGGAGGCTGACTTCAATGTACGTCAAGCAAAGGAGCTCACAGAACGCATTGAAAGGCGTTTGATGGAAGAAGAACCACGCCCCGGTGTAAAACTCGAAACTCATGCAATGAATCTAATTTACACTGAATTAGTTCGATTACTGGGTCCTGCACGAGAAATTAGACCTCACAATGAAACCGTTCTGATGGTTGGTCTGTATGGTCAAGGTAAGACCACAACTACTGCAAAAATTGCTGAATGGTGGAGGAGGCATCACGGCGTAAAAGTGGCAGTGATAGAAGCGGACGTACATCGCCCGGGAGCCTATGCTCAACTACAACAATTGTTAGAGGATTCACCAGTCGAGGTTTACGGAGAACCTGATGAGAAAGATGCAGCAACTATTGTTCGCAACGGAATCAAGGCAGTAGGAACTGCGGACGTCCTGATTATCGATACCGCCGGACGAGATAGTCTCGATGAAGACTTGAGAGATGAACTTGTGAGGATTGCTGAAATTGCAAATGCTACAGAAAGATTCCTTGTAATTGATGCCCAAGTAGGGCAAGCCGCAGGACCTGTAGCACAAACATTCCACGATCTTGTAGGTGTTACTGGAACAATTGTCACTAAACTCGATGGAACTGCTCGAGGTGGTGGTGCCCTTAGTGCGGTAGCTACTACAGGCGCCCCCATTGTTTTCGTTGGAGAAGGAGAACGAGTTCAGGATCTTGAGAAGTTTGAATCTGACCGATTTATCTCTAGACTTTTAGGAATGGGCGACATCAAAGGTCTGATTGATTTAGCACCTGAAGATCTTGACCAAGAAGAAGCAATTCGATTGACTCAGCGCTTAATGTCAGGTAGATTCACCCTCACAGACATGTACACACAAATGGAAATGATGAGTAAAATAGGCACTGTTGACCGCATACTTTCACACCTTCCAGATGGTATGTTTGGGATGGGTTCAATGTCAGCTGGGCAAAAGAAACAGATGCAAGGTAACCTTGCTAAATATCGAGTAATCATGGACTCTATGACTCAAGAAGAAAAAGATGAGCCTCAAGTTCTCAAATCACAACGTATCAGACGTATTGCAAGAGGTTCAGGAACCTCAGAGAAAGATGTCAAAGAACTTCTGAACCAATGGAATCGAAGTAAGAAGATGATGAAGGGGATGAAGGGCGACAGGAAAATGCGCCGACAGATGCAGTCAATGATGGACGTAGACGATATCGACCTTGGCATGGGGTGATTGGATGAACCGGCGCTTCGCCATCATAGGCCATCTTGCACCAAGTTCCGGTAAACTAAATCTTAACGATCTTGCTGGAGATTCAGGGCGTATGGATGTTCTAATCCGAGCCGTCAATGCTACACTCTTCGTATCACATGGAATAAGAAGGGAAGCAGACATTACCTTGCATCTTTGTGGAGGCCCTGGACCTGATAGAAGAATCTGGTTCAATGGAGAGACTCTTGCGGGAGTTCGTCCCGATGAACGGTCAATAGGAGGGCAGATTAAGGCTATTCTGAAGCGCCCAGTGCCTCCAATCGATGTTTTTGATGAAGTCACACAGGGTATTTTCGATACAGGTGGAGATTTGTCAAACACATTGGCATCTTGGGAGCGCGAAGGTGTCACAATGTATGTTTTAGATGCTGGTGGAAATGATTTCGAATCCGTTGAAAATGCGCAAAAAGTGGGATTCATATTATCTGATCATCTCGCTTACGATGAAAAAGAAAAAGAATTGTTAGACTCATATCCTAAAATTAGTTTGGGAACAAATTGGCTTCAGGGACACGCCTGCATAACCATAGTTCATCATCAACTAGATTCAAGATAGCCAATTTGGCAAACCATCATCTCCGGCAACAGTAGCCGACTCAAGAAGAGATTCTGATAAGCCGAGTGGATGATTATTTGGCCAGCAGGATAGAGGCGTGACTGCAACTGAACCCGCATTTATTGCATTACAGTCTGTATTGGGAATATCCTCGTCTTCTATACTAGCCGCGCCAACTTCGTAAGCCACACCGAGATGTTCGGTATCTGACATATCTATTGCATTATGATACCAACGTGCACCAAGAGGAACTGTTTGGAATTCATTATTCCACTTACTTGGTATATTGATGTTCAACATCAAGTTGCCATGCGAAAAAGCAGAAATGATTTCTTCGCGAACATTAGTTGCTACTCTCTCCTCTAAAGATCCAGACGGACGAAGAAGATTAATTGGCTCATGAGGAAGCACAGCAACACATGATTCAATGATTCGGATGGTTGCTTCCAATGAATCTTGATAATTCTCATGCTCATATGTTGCAAGGCTTGTCGCAATTGAAGGAAGACCATACAATCCAGCCTCGCGAGCTGCTGATACTGTGCCTGAATGCATCACATCAACGGATAGATTAGGCCCATTGTTGATTCCGGACACACAAAGAGCGGGTTTCAATTCAGGAGCCCAGTGATTGATACCTCCATCCAGAGCCACTATGACACAATCACATGGAGTTCCATCCAAAGAGAACATCTTCAATGCAGGTCCATTTGGAGTTCTGATTTGCTGGGCTAAGTCATCCCTCTCCTCGAACTTCAAATCATGACGCAAGGAAATTCGCATCCCAGAAGCTGATTGTTGGCGGGCAGGGGCCATAACAATTAGAGGGAATCCTGAATTATGAAGGCCCTGAATTAAGGCGATTAGCCCCGGTGCCTCAAGACCATCGTCATTGGTCAGGAAGAGTGTAGGTCGCTTCACAGCCGCGCGAGAGACAACTAATACATCAACTACTGTATTCAGAAGAATCCGATTCAATAGTCACCAAAGCGAGGCCCGAAATCATTAGAATACCACCTATTATGGTCCAAGAACTAGGGATTACATCCACGCCTAATAACCAGCCGATGATTGAACCGACCACAGGTTCCATCACCAGAAACATAGAAATTACCAAGGGAGGAATCCATCGCAGTACAGCATTTATCCCCGTGTGACCTGCGAGACCAGGACCAAGTGCGAGATACCCTACATAGGCAATCCAAGCCGCACTAGTCCAGCCAAAAGCGCCAGTCATTGAATCGAAATCGAAACTCGCACTTTCACCCACACTCGCCCAAATTGTCAGAGTTATTGCAGCAACAAATGTCACAGGGAAGGCATACAAGAAGAGAGGCATCCATCCCCTAACCATCCTGCCTATTGCTAGATAACCAACAACTGTAACTGCACCCATGAATGCAAGAGCATCACCATAAATTGTCACTCCCACATCATTTCCTCCACCAAGAATTACTACACAGGCTCCGATAAAACCCGTAAGAGCACCAACGGATTGTCTAGATGTTGCTGGGCGTCGGAGTAACCACATTCCAACGAGAATGACAAGAGGATGGGCTGTGACAAAAAGAAGACTATGGGTCAACGTTGTATGATCAAGGGAAATCAACCAAGAACCAAAATGTAGACAAAGAAAGATACCCGATAAAGTAAGCAGACCCAACTTGGATGACCATTGAGAACGGAGTTCGGAGTCTGCCTTACTGTATTGCATGACAAATGGAGGGAAAAGAACCAGTGCAGTTGCCTGAAGACGCCACGCGGCCTTTGTTACTGGAGCAATGTCTTCAATCATTTCAAAGACTGCACCAGCACTAGAAACTGCAAAAAGAGCGACAGAAAGAATGACCCAAGCATGGAAGGGAGTGGAAGTATTTTCTATTTCCACCATGCCAACTCCGTCTCGAGCACCCCACTTACTCTTCTCCAGCATAAAAAAGAGATTATGCAGATTTTAGGCAATTATTGCAAATAAAAATCAGTGATCACGAGTGATTTTGTAGCGGCCCATTGCTTCTACCCACTGGATTTCTCCACCAGGTTGTAGATTCAGACTAGCTTCGACCGGAAGAATGAGAGTGGAGTAGGTTTTGTTATCCATTGCATGTACTTCATTGCCGTCAATATGAGTGATTATCGCAGAACCTTTCTCTAAGACTGGAACCTGGATGTTATCGGTTACAGTACCTACATGAGAACGCTTCTGCTTAGTGAATAAATCCTCGAGTTCTAATCTAGCCTTGGCACTACCGTGCTTACCTGGTTTTGATTTGGATATTGACAGAATCTTGTATGCACTATCCTCTATTGCAACATACCTTCCGACCTTTAGTGTACGAATCTCTACGCGAGCTGTTCCGGGCATCTAATCACCTTACACCTCAAGCCCCACGCTTCAACTTATGATGGTTGTGCGGTTAATGGCTGACTGTCAAGGCTTACGCTGATTTATTTTAATCCCAAAAAGGTTTGAATCCCGAACCGAGGGCATAAGCCCCCGGCCCGGGTTTTCGTCAACTGAACTAATTCAGTCGTCCTTTCGGCGACCTGATAGGCCGACTCCAATTGCTGCTCCAAGGAGCGCTAGAGTGGAGATCACTGCTGTGAATCCAGGTAGACCAGATAGTGCGTTATCCCATCCAGGCTGAGTCTCAGTGTTGTTTCCAGCCTGTCCTTCACTGTCTGTATCATCATCCAATGCGTCACAGATTCCGTCATTGTCGTAATCGACCATGACATTGGCAACTAGTGGATTGGTTCCACAAGCTTCCTCATCTGCGTCAAGGAGTCCGTCGTTGTCGTCGTCGGTATCTGCATTGTCTCCAGTACCGTCGCCGTCTGTATCAACTGTCTCGCTTGCATCTAATGGGAATGCATCAGTCGAGTCTGGTGTACTATCACCATCGTCATCTGAATCGCTGTTGTCACCGTAGCCATCTCCATCGAAGTCGCTGGTCTCAGCAGGGTTCGATGGGAATGCGTCGTCAACATCGTTGACTCCATCACCGTCGTCATCTGCATCTGTGTTATCTCCAATCATGTCACCATCAGTGTCGATCCACTCGCTGCTATCCATTGGGAAGGCATCGATACCGTCGTTGACTCCGTCACCGTCGTCATCTGCATCAGAGTTGTCACCCTGACCATCACCGTCTGAATCAACCCACTCGGATGGATCCTCAGGGAAGGCATCTGCATCATCGTCGTATCCATCGCCATCGTCGTCAGTGTCAGCATTGTTACCAATACCATCACCGTCGTCGTCGGCCCACTCACTTGCGTCTAGTGGGAACGGATCTGCAACATCGGCTACATTATCACCGTCGTCATCTGGATCCTTGTTGTCTCCTAGACCATCACCGTCAGTGTCATCCCACTCACTTGCGTCTAGTGGGAAGGCATCGGATGCGTCATCGACTCCGTCGTTGTCGTCATCGGTATCTGCGTTGTCTCCAATTCCATCGCCGTCTGTGTCAACCCACTCCGTTGCATCGGTTGGGAATGCATCCAAACCATCAGTCACGCCGTCGTTGTCGTCATCGGTATCTTCGTTGTCACCGGTGCCATCACCATCGTTGTCGCCAACCTCGCTAGAGTCGTATGGGAAGGCATCTGTGCCATCATCCACTCCATCGTTGTCGTCGTCTGAATCCATGACGTCACAGATGTGATCGCCATCGAAGTCAACAGGTGTTGAGTTACTGAGTAGTGAATCAGAACCACAAGTTGCCTCATCAGCGTCACTCCATGAATCATCGTCATCATCGTCATCGATTGTGTAGTCAGCAGGGTCACAAGCGGAACCGTTCAGCATTGTTGAACCGAGTTCATCAGCTAATCCGTCTCCGTCTGTGTCAATTCCAAGACATGGGTCTAACAAGTCTAGATCATCATCATCATGCACACCGTCATTATCGTCGTCGGTATCGACATTCGTCTGATATGATGGCCACGATACTGATATGTCATCAAGCCAAACTGTGTCTGCGTTTCCATCAATGATTGAATCCTTGAAGTACACGAAGTGGAAGGTGTGATTACCTGCTGGAACTAACTCTGTGTGAGTTCCTGCAACTAGACCAGACCAGCCCTGTGTACCAGATAGACGGTTACATGTCACTGAATCTACACAGAATCGGAAGTAATCCCAGTTGCCTTCTGTGGATACAGAGTATGCGAAGCTAATCGAAGCCATGTCTGCTACACCGTCACCATCTGTGTCAGTGTCGTTGATCATGTTATTCACATCGATTGTTAGCCAGGTGTCTTCACTATTTCCAATGTCACCAGACTCAGCAGAATAGAATCCACTGATTACGGTTGTACTCTGGACGAACCAGTTAGCACTACCACTGGTAGTCCAGCCGCCTCCAAGAGATCCACTCTCGAAGTCACCTGGGAACGGAGCCGGTGATGCGTAGTCAGCAATTCCGTCGCCATCTGTGTCGACTGCAATTGTTCCATCGTATGGGAATGCGTCTTCATCGTCAGGCACACCGTCATTGTCATCATCAGTATCTGCGTTGTCTCCAACACCGTCACCATCGAAGTCCGAATGCTCATTCGGATCGTTTGGTAGAGCATCGACGGAGTCATCATATCCGTCGTTGTCGTCATCGGTATCTGCATTGTCACCAATTCCGTCACCATCTGCGTCAGAGGTCTCGGATGGGTCTAGTGGGAATTCATCATTCAGATCGTAGGTTCCGTCGTTATCGTCGTCAGTATCCTGTATGTCACAGTAACCGTCGCCATCTGAATCCATGTATTCAGCTGGGTCTAGTGGACATGCGTCAACTGCATCTAAGTGACCATCGTTATCATCGTCATCGTCAACATCTAAGCCATCGGACTTGACAATCATGTTGTCAAGGTAAATCGCTTCACTTCCAGAGTTGGATGTGAATTCTACCAACATGTATCCAGTACCGTCAACATCAGAGCTGAGTGTAGTCCATACACCTTCCATTGAAGTGTAGGTTCCGTCAATATCGTCACCATCTGCATCAAACAGAACAGTTGTGGTTGTTCCAACCCAACTTACTGTTACATGGTCGGTTGATTCCCAACCTGTATTTGCTATGAACAGATCGATAGATGCGTGGTCAGCATCTGCTACGCTGGCCGACATCCACTGTACTGTACCATCAGTATCTGACATCTGGAATCCTTGGGATCCATCTGTGAAGCTACCAACTGTGCCTGAGTAATCAGTCACACCGAAGTAGTCTCCATCAGTCAAACCAACACCAGTTCCACCTAGGTAATTCACTGAATAACCTGAATCGCTACCAGCTACTGTTGCTGTCATGTAATTAGTATTGTATGTACCATCAGCAGTTTGACTCCACACATAAGTTCCAACTTCAGTGTATGGTCCATGCGTACCATGATAGGCAGTGTATGAACTACCAGCCGAAGCTGCAAGTAGGTAATGACCAGATGGACCAACTAGTGATACATCGTGATACATGTATGAGTACCAAGCATATGCTGTAACATAGGCTACTTCTCCCTCTGCAACTGTGAATGAACACGTGTAAGCGGAGGTTGCATATCCACCAGTTGAACAATCAGTAGTTGCAGTTGGATCGTAACTTACGATCGGCTCACCTGCGTTATTCGCTAGTGTGTGGTTCAAGCTTGCGTTACCTGTATCTGTGTAGTATCCACCAGGTGCTGCTGAAGCCTCGAAGGAAATCGAGGCAACTACTGCTGCACAACCTGCTGCGGCTTCTGCATCGTCTGGCATTCCATCGCCATCAAAGTCATTGGATGCACAAGCGTTGGTAGGCCAAGCGTCTGGGCCATCATTGACTCCATCGCCGTCATCGTCTCCATCAGCATTGTCACCAGTTCCATCCGAATCTGTGTCTACAGACTCTGTTGAATCTAGTGGGAACGCATCAACTATGTCGTAAACACCATCGTTATCGTCATCCATGTCAAGAACTAGGCTGCTTGTACACGATGCTACCATTGTGTCAGGCTTACCATCTGTGTCAGAATCTGTGTCTGCACACTCATCTAGTGGGAATATATCATCAACGTCAATTGTACCATCACCATCGTCATCAGTATCTGCATTGTTACCAGTTCCATCGGAATCTGTATCAATCCATTCATTGACATCGTCTGGGAATATATCAGCGTCGTTCAAGTATCCGTCACCATCACGGTCTGTGTCAAGTGCGTCACAAGTTAGGTCAGAATCCATATCGGCAGGTGTGGATGTAGAATCTAGTGGGTCGGAAGTTGAAGCATATGCTCCACCATCGTCACAATTTGTGGTCTCATCTAGATCTGTGTATCCGTCACCATCGTCTTCGTAGTCGAGTAGTGTGCCGTATGGAGTTACTGACGCAGCAACTGATCCTGTGATGTAGGTATAAGAAGCCTGTACCCAGCAAGATCCGTAGTATCCAGGGTTACATCCGTCGCCCCACGAGTCACCGTAGTAAATCGTGTAAGTTCCTGCATCGGTGAAAGAGGCAACAGCATTGTTGGTGTTTGTACCATATCCAGTGTAGTGGTGATTTGTACCACTTGGATCAACTATGTCTACAATCGCCTCAGAACCATAACTTGCAGTATTGAGTACAACTTCTAGAGTCTCGCCAGCAGGTAGAGTGAATGTACACTCTGCATCTTCCTCGCCATCCGAATTCGAATCATCGTCTGATGAACTTACAGCTAAGTAGTCACCAGTTGGTGCGTCTGAGTAAGAAGAAGCAGTGTACCAAGGGGTGTTACTGCACAATTGAACTGTGCTGTAAGATACCTGAGTTAGACTTGAGTCTAGTGTATCTGCAGCTCCATCACCGTCTGTGTCATTCCATGCATGTGTATCCATTGGGAAATCATCATCGACATCTAAGTAAGCGTCATTGTCATCATTGTCATCCACTGCGTCACAAAGGTTGACTGCTCCAGTTGCATCACTTGGGTGCACTGAGTCAGCATCGTTGTCACTAGGTGTGCTTGATGCACTGTATCTGTCAGTACCACAAGCGATCTCGTATACATCGTCCCATGTGTCATCATCGTAGTCGAGTGGGTAAGTGTCGTCACCGTCTGGGTTACCGTCACCATCGTCGTCAGCGTCAGCATTGTTTCCAATTCCGTCACCGTCGTCATCTCTCCACTCCGAGGAGTCTAGAGGTGCCCAATCATCAACGTCGTCAGTTCCGTCACCGTCATCGTCTGTGTCAGCATCGTTACCAATTCCGTCATTGTCTGTGTCAGTAGACTCTCCAGCATCAGTTGGGAAGTCATCGTAAGCATCGAGTATTCCATCACCGTCGTCATCTGTGTCTTCGGTTAATGTGGTTGTACATCCACTTACTATCGAGTCAGGCATGCCGTCACCATCTGTGTCAACGTTAGCACAAGCATCAGTTGGGAACGCATCGCTGTTGTCACCATAGCCGGTTCCATCAGAACCAGATGGTGCATCACCGTCTGTGTCATCCCACTCTGCAGCATTCAATGGGAACTGATCGTCTAGATCATTGTCGCCATCGTCGTCAGTGTCGGTGTCTAGTGGATCTGTACCTGCTGTTGCCTCATCAGCATCAGATAGTCCATCGCCATCGTCATCCAAGTCCAGTACAGTGCCTGCAGGGCTCGAAGATGGTGTGCTCGGTGCGCTTGTAACCGTAGCAGAGACGCTCATTGTCGAATAGGAGCCATCTGCAGTCATCGAAAAGGTGTAGGTTCCAGCTGTCGTGTACGGACCGTATGTACCCTGGAATGAGGTATACACGTCATACACTCCGAAACTCATCAATGTAGTACCTGATGGGTCAACTAGAGATCCAGACACATACGAGTAATAGTAGTAAGATGCAATGGAGAAAGTCATACTTCCGCCAGTTTCAACTGTGATTGTACAACTGTAAGCTCCTGATGCGTAGCCACCAGAGTCGCACTGAGTGGTGTCTGTAGTGACCTGAAGGTTCGGGAAGTCGTCGGCTAGGCCGTCACCATCTGTGTCGGTCCAGGCATCCACGTCATTGTCGAATGCATCCACATCGTCTGCGACACCGTCATCGTCGTCGTCGGTGTCAGCGTTGTCGCCAGTTCCGTCGCCGTCGTAGTCGGTGGTCTCACTCGAGTCGAGTGGGAACGCATCGCTAGCGTCTACCACACCGTCGCCGTCGTCGTCGTCATCTAGTTCGTTACAAGATAGGTCACCATCGGTGTCAGTAGGCATGTCACTCGCATCGAGTGGGTCATTGCCCTCACCACAGTTGGTGTCCTCATCTGCATCAGAGAATCCATCACCGTCATCATCAGTATCAGCATTGTTTCCAGTACC